>ENA-UOOH01000399-UOOH01000399.1-fermentation-metagenome-genome-assembly--contig:-NODE-399-length-51187-cov-5.083607_pt1 | contig 51187 bp, 45 predicted proteins | sample MGYA00245778_ERZ724025 | MGnify/ENA primary metagenome ERZ724025 (study PRJEB28704, sample SAMN03018313) | fermentation metagenome | biome: anthropogenic terrestrial biome; feature: soil; material...
TATCACGTACGGTTCTGTGAGAGGCTTGGGGTGAAATTCCCCTTGCCTACTCGACGCCTCGTACGTTGATAAAAAAGATACTTAATTGATAAAAAGACAATCATGATTATGAAACGAACTTTGTTTTTAAGCTTATTTTTGGGCTTATTTATCCACGTTTGCGACGCTCAGGTTTCATTTAACGGATTTGAGCAAGACCAATGCGGATTGATTACAGATCATGGATACACCTTTGAAAATATTCCAATGATGTGCGGTTCCCATAGCAGTGGATATACAATATATCTGGATGGAGCACCGATTTTCGAAAAGTGTATTGAATTTGGTGGTTGCTCATTATTAGAACTTATGTTTGTTAATAAAACCACCGGTTTTATTGTTGAGCGCAACCCCAACGGACATACAGTTTATAAAACAGAAAATTCAGGTGTTAATTGGCTCTCAATTGGAAGTGGTGCTCCGGGTTATTTAGGATTTTATCTCGTAAATGAGAATACCGGATATTTAATCACCACCTGGAACAGTCCGTTGAACTTATATATAAATAGAGTGTCAGATATTCACCAATCCCATTTCTCTGACCCGAATATCAACCAGGATATTGAAATAAACGATACGATATTTGGAGCGTGCTATTGCCCGACTGATTATTTACGGTTTGAAATTGAAAATTCAGGGGAAATCATTGGTTATAAAATAGTTTTTATAGTTGAATCTTTGAGTGTGCAAGAGTTAATTCTTAACAGGAAAGTTGAGTTTTATCCCAATCCCGGGGTGGATTTTGTTTTTATTGAAGAAGAAGCTGGCATGGAAAGTTTTAATTATAGGATAATTGAATTATCAGGCAGGACAATTAAGTCTGGTGAATCAATAAACCGTGCAATTTATATTGGCGATTTGAGCAATGGAGTCTATCTGATGCAATTATCAAATGATGATAATGCGTATTTTGGGAAACTTATAAAACACTAATTATTACCAATAGATAGTGTTCTATATGTCAGGCACTGTATATAGAGACCTCCGAAAGGGATAAAGGAGAAAGATAAAGGATTCGCATCGGAAAAATATATCGCCAAAGGTCTGAGCTGATTATATGCTAAGGCCTTTAGGAAATTAAACTCCCAGGGTTACTTTACTCCTAACTGAGCTTTCAAAGCATTTATATGAATTTCATCCCGAGTCTCAATGACAAAAAAAACATAAGCCATAGGTGCAGCCGCAGCCTGCTCAACAGATTGCTCAAAAATCTTGCTCCACATCTTGCCCCTTTGTTTTTCATGCGCTGAAATTAAAAATTTGAGACTGTTTTACCCGAAAACTGTAAAAAGTCCGGAAAAATCCTGTGAAATATCATTGATTTGGGCTGTTGACCAGTCAATAATGCCATATACCTGTCCATTTGCATGAGTATTTCCACTTTTCATACTTTTGTGCTACAGAGTACCTGACGACACCTCAACCAAAATGTGATGAATTTTAAAAAACGCTCATCGTCCTGAATCATCATGAAAAAGAAAATCAAACAAATACTCAGAATACTTTTTATTCTGGCAAGTATTGCCTCTTTGTGGTTTGTCCCCTGGATACTTGTTAAGGCCTGGATCATGCCACTTCCCGATACGGTTCAGGAACAGGTGAACAAGACCATGGATTATGGATTTGATGGCATCATTGTTTATATTGACCAGGCTGGGAAGCCACCGGAGTTTTATGCCGCCGGCTGGCACGACCGAAAAAACAAAATACCTGCCTATCCGCAAGCCTTATTCAAGATTGCCAGCATTACCAAGCTATATGTGGCTGTGGCTACTGCAAAACTGGTCAAAGCTGGGCGTTTATCACTGGATAAAACACTGTCAGATTACTTTCCGGAGCTTGTGGGAAGAATTGAAAATGCAGACAAAATAACCTTGAGAATGATGTTGCAACATCGCAGTGGCATTCCCAATTTTGTAGATCATCCTGATTATTGGATAAAACCGCCAAAAAACAAACAAGAAACACTTGAATACGCACTGGATTTACCGGCTGATTTTGAACCGGGTGAAGATTATGGCTATTCAAATACGAATTATATGTTGATTTCTGACCTCATCGATAAAACCCTGGGCTATAGCCATCAGCAATTCATAAAGGAAGAAATTTTGATACCACTTGGGCTGAAAAATACTTTTGGTTCAATCAGTGAAGTGGATATAGCCGATGTGATGAGTGGCTACTATGTTGGCCTTGAGGAAGATTTTAAGACTAAAAATACAGGTTTGATGATAGCTACCGCTGAGGATGTGGGTATATTCCTGCGTGCATTAAACGATGGTTCAGTGTTTAATGAAGGAGAACAGGAAATCTATTCCTCCATTTATATTTATGAACACACAGGTTTGCTTGTTGGCTATCAGAGTATTGCAAAATATCACAAAGACATAGACACGGTTATAATTCAATTTAACAATACAACTAATTTTGACGGATATGAATGGAATTTGGCGGGTATCATGTATAATCGTGTTGTAAAAATAGTGAGAAGAAGAAGCTCATAATAAATAGGACTTCATGTGACCAGCCCCGGGTAAAACGGATTAAACCCCGGGAAAAGATGGGGTAAACTCCCAAAAAACGAGTCAGGCATGAAATCCCGGCTTGTCTGCCATTTTTCGGGCGCGTTGAACAAATTCGGGTGGGCGCATAATATTATGTAGTTTGCTATGGGTTTGGATGGTTTTTGAACAAGAGACATGAGTGGGTCAACTCCAGCTCATGCTTAATGTCTGCTCACTTCTGCCTGGCCTTCCCTGTGAACAAGAACACTGTCAACCAACAAAACTATACGCTATCAGGCGCATGGTGACACTACGAAAATTGGCACTTCTAACGAAGATTCCGGTGGGTTCGATGAGGGGTTTTGCCTGTAAGTCAGGGTGCGACTCAAAGTCGCGCCCAGAATCCACAACAATATGCCTGACAGTGCCAAGCCCGAAACCGTTATTCGTCATGACAAATAATACTCCTATATTTGAACAGGTATTCCCCTTACCTGTTAATACTAAGGAACAATGTGTTTGGGATTGAATCCTGCCAAAAGGTAAACGATAAATGACGAATTTTAACATGGAGCGAAAGACTGGCTAAAATTGAAAATAACAGATTAAAACACTTAAAATAACTAAAGAATTCAGCTATGTCACAACTTACAAAAGAGATGAAAGAGATGATCGGATCTCAACAATGCTTCCATGCTACAGTCAGCAAAGATGGGATCCCCAATAACGCACCCAAGCGTTCCACTCGTGTATTTAATGATGAAACCTTAATTTTTTCAGAAGGTATAGGCGGCAGGACGTATCAGAATATTCTGGATGGTTCAAAAGTTGCTGTGGCAGTTGTAAACCGTGAAACCATGGATGGATATAGGTTTATTGGAACACCTGAAATTTTGACCAGCGGAGAGATTTACGAGAAAGCGGCAGAAATGTCTCTTCAGGCGGGAATGCCAAAACCTAAGGCAGCAATTTTGGTTAGAATTGATGAAATTCATAGCCTGAAACCCGGACCAATGGCAGGCAAAAAAATAGGATAGAAAATTGTCAATTTATACTAAATACAATTTTTATGGAGCTCCCTTTCATATACTGAATTTGATTGGTAAGTACTCCTATATGGCCACCTTCGGTTAACTGCAAGCCGTTACCTGCAATGCTCAAAAAAACAAGAACATTGATATGAATTTTATACTAAATGATAGATAATACACTGCACTTTATATTAGCAGGAGTTTTTTTAGGCTTGTCAGCAGGATTCTCCCCCGGACCATTACTGACGCTCGTTCTTACACAGACCATAAAGCATAATAGGACTGAAGGAATTAAGGTCGCTATTTCTCCCTTGATTACAGATTTTCCAATAATCCTGATTGCCGTGTTGATTTTTAACAGACTTTCAGAGTTTGATTTAATTCTTGCTGCTATATCATTTGCCGGTGGAGTATATATTGCTTTTTTAGGAATTGAATCCATCAGAATTAAAGAATTTAGTATTGACCTGCAAGATTCAAAGACAGCATCAATAAAAAAAGGAATTATTGCTAATTTTTTAAATCCAAGCCCTTATTTATTCTGGGCAACAGTAGGAGTTCCATTGATATTTAAAGCATTTCAAGTGAATTTACTAACTTCAATTCTGTTTTTGATTTCATTTTATGTCTTATTGATAGGTTCAAAAGTCATGATTGCTTTTATAGTAGCCCGCACTAAAGTTTTTATGAGTCAAAAAATATACGTTTTGGTAATGAGGATTTTAGGGCTTGTATTGCTGATTTTTTCCTTAATATTCTTTTATGATGGAATTAAATATTTATAAAATTAGCTTAACAAAGCCTGGAAGGTCAAAATGTAGCCAGCTTCAACTTTCTTGTAACTTGACAGAAAGCGTTTATTGATTAATGGAAATTGGGTTGAAATAGAAGACATTGTATTACATTTGCTTTTCAGGTTTAACAAAGCGTACATGAAAATTACAACAGCTAAAAAGGGGTGGGGCATCGTTTTGTTGTTGCTTGTTATACTTACCGGCCTGGCCTTTTATCCATTGCCGGCCCAGGAACCAATTCATTATTATGAAAGGGAAAGCGGGCAGATAAAAACCGAGAGGGTGGCCGGAGAAAAATGGTTGGTATGGTTATATTACAATCCGGTTGGGGAAGTTACCTTATGGACACTGGCAAAAAGAAAACTGGTTTCATCAATCTATGGTAACAGCATGGATCAGGCTTCTTCAGCCAAAAAAATACCACCCTTCATCGAAGATTTTGATATCGATATGAGTATTGCCCAGAAGCAGGAGTTCAATAGTTTTAACGATTTTTTCACCCGTAAATTAAAAAAAGATGCACGACCGGTTGACACCGGCGCTAACATTGTGGTATCGCCTGCCGATGGCAAAATTCTGGCTTATGCCGACATAAGCAACTCCGATTTTATAATAAAAGGCTATCGTTTTGATGTATCTTCCTTTTTGAATGATCTTGAGCTTGCCCCAAAGTTCATTCATGGCTCTCTGCTCATTATCAGGCTGGCTCCGGCAGATTACCACCGGTTTCATTTTCCTCTGAATGGAACCATTACCAAAAATAAACAAATCGATGGCGATTATTATTCCGTAAATCCCTATGCTTTGCGCAAAAAGGCCGAAATATTCTGTCTAAACAAGCGAGAATATACACTTCTTTCAAATCCTTTGTTTGGTGAGGTTGTCGTTGCCGAAGTTGGTGCTACCCTGGTAGGCAGCATAGTTCAAACTTTTGAGGGAAGTATTGTAAATAAAGGCGAAGAGAAGGGCTTCTTTAAATTTGGTGGCTCAACGGTAGTACTGCTGTTTGAAAAAGATAAAATCCGCATAGACCAGGATTTGTTGACAAACACAGAAATGGGCTATGAAACTACGGTTAAAATGGGAGAAAGAATTGGAGAGTTAAAATAATGACCATCAAAAATTCCAAATTTTGTGATTATAGCTCACCCTCTTTTCCTAACCGGTTTTTAGCTAACCAGTAATATAATGTCTGCTGAAGAACTTCTGACAAATTTAAGCCCAGGCCATGTGTGAGAAAACAAAAAGTTGTCCCCCAGATTTAAAAAGCAAATATGTATATTGCTGCATATCAATAAGCTATAAAAAATTATTTACAAGTTAAGTTAAAAGTATGACCAGTGTAATGTCCTTATTGAAGGCACAGAAATAAGTACTGTTTTTAGTTGTTTTTTCTTGCTGATATTTGGTTTAACAGCGTGAAAAATGTAGTTTTGTTTTGCAATTGCACTTTACGGATCAAATAGAAAGCCAACCGGAGAACCATTTAAAAAAGGCAAAGAGTATGACTAAAATATTTTTTGATAACTGGGAAAGTCTTTACAGAACATTTTTCATTACCATAATGGCCTATTTTGCCTTAATTTTTCTGTTAAGGATTTCGGGCAAACGGTCACTTTCAAAAATGAATGCTTTCGATTTCATCATTACAGTAGCACTTGGTTCTACCCTGGCAACCGTATTACTGAACAAATCAGTAGCCCTCGCTGATGGAGTACTGGCTTTTGCGCTACTTATCGGTCTTCAGTATATCATCACGTTTTTGGCTGTTAGATCTAAAAAAGTCTCTCACTTGGTTAAAGCAACACCTGCCTTAATTGTTTATGATGGTGAAATTTTAAAAGATATAATGATAAAGGAAAGGGTAAATGAAGATGAAATTTACGCTGTGTTGAGGGAAAATGGAATATCCTCGATTAAGAAGGCCAAAGCCGTAATATTGGAAACAGACGGCAGCTTAAGTGTAATCAGTTCAACCGGGGAAACGAGACCTGAAACTTTAAAAACAGTAAGCCCTTAACCAATTTATTAAGTATACATGGGGTTTTAAAATTGGAATAAAACATATCGAATAAATCCGGAAGCCGTCCCTGATAGCGGTCATCTGTCTGATCAGGGGCAGCCGGCAATAGACTTTGGCTAAGATTGAACTACTATTTCTTCCTGTTGTTGATACTTTGATTAAATCCTTTGGTGTAGCGTATGCGCGGGCAATGCTAAATGCAATAAAAAAGATGAGAACTATTTTCATATATTATGGATTTTTTATATTGTTGTTGCTACCGCCATGCACTTATGGGCAAAACCACAGCAGGATCGGCATCTCTGGATTTTTTGTTCCGGAAAAAAACAATCTCAACATTGGCTTTACTTCTTTTGATCTGCAAAACCGGTTGATCACCCGGGAGAAATTCGCCTTAAATTATGGGCTTCGTTTTATCGGAGCTACCACCGGAATACGGGGCGGTTACTTTGCATTTGGATACTTCTCTGAGTTAATTCTTTCGCCGGACAGACCGTTACAGGCAGGGCTTAGCGCCGCCTTGCTGGCCGGGGGTGGGGCAGAGGCACCGGATTATGATGGCTGGATGACACAAGGAGGACTATATGCGCAATATCAATTCAAAAATGGGCCTGGTTTGAGGGCTGGCTTAAATTATGCTTTTGTCTCGGGTGGTGACATCAGTGGATTTTCGCCATTGCTCGGTCTTAACTGGAAATTAAATACTGCAAGGGATTCTGATTTTACAAATAAACCTGTATTGACATGGAATGCGGTGTATGGTGACTTTGGGATAGGCAGATTTAAAGATGAAGATCTGGCTTTTATCGGTGCGGGAGCCAGGTTGAGTTATGGCAGGCACTTTTCAGGGGATATTATGTTTCATGCGCTTATGAATGCTTATGGCGGTTATATGCAGGTGCTCGTTTCTGGTGGTCCCGATTTTACTGTAAATTCATTTCACATGTCGCCGGCACTTGTTCTTGGATTGGGAGGTGGAGGTGCCGCTCAAACAAAAGGTGGCGGTCTGTATGGTGCACAACTGGGGCTTTTTCATACGGGTAAACATTTATATGTCGGTTTGAAATACCGGTATATAGAATCCTTTTATGGAGAATTCGGTTATAACGGCTTGTTTGCTTCTGTGGGAAAAATGCTAAGTCTCAATCAGAGCAACACCATTAGCTGGGACTTTGTAACCAAAGCATACATCGGGAGTGAAGGTTTTGGTAACATCGGAGCGCGGTTTACCGCTTTTGAATACCGTAAGCTGCGGCTGATGGGTTCCACTTACTGGGCATTTACCCATAACAAAGGTGCATACGCAGAAGGGCTTTTCGAGGCTTCTCTCCATGCCCCGGGTTCCTGGCCTTTTTACCTTATAACCTCATTTGGGGCGGGTGCTGGAGCAGGGATTAACCTAAAAACAGCCTCATTGATCTATGCCGCAGGTATCGGTTTTTCCGCTCCGCTGAAGCAACTTCCTTTCAACCTTGAATGTGCTTATTGGGAAGGAGGTAATATTCCGCACTGGAGCCTTGCCCTTTCCTTCCGGATGGGGAATTAAGAAAGATTATCCAAACGCTTTAAAAATGTAATGGAATTTTCAGAAAGATTTATTTATCTATCATGTCATACAGCAGTTTGATTTCCTCAGCCCAAAGCGTTTCATCCGGAGTTTCCAGGATGATGGGCATGTTGTCAAATCGTTTGTCATTCATCATTCGTCTAAACACTGCTTTCCCAAGGAATCCCTTGCCAATATTGTCGTGACGGTCCACCCGGCTGCCCAATGATTTTTTACTGTCGTTCAGATGGATGCCTTTCAGGTATCTAAACCCGATGATATCATCAAAGTCTGAAAATGTCTTCTGATAGGCTTCCTCAGCAATAAGATCATACCCCGATGTAAACAGGTGGCAGGTATCGAGGCAAACGCCCGTCCGCGATTTATCTTCAATAAGATCAATCATGGCCCGGATTTGCTCAAAAGTATATCCCAGATTGCTACCCTGGCCGGCTGTGTTTTCAAACACTGCAATTACGCCTTTGGTTTTGTCCAGGGCCATATTTACCGATTCCGCAATGAGTTTAATGCTCTCTTCCTCACTGATCTGATTAAGGTGGCTGCCCGGATGGAAGTTTAGCATTTTGATACCAAGTTGTTCGCAGCGTTGCATTTCATCCAGAAAAGCTTCTCTCGACTTCTGAATCTCTTCATTCCCTGGATGACCCAGATTAATCAGATAACTGTCGTGAGGTAGGATATATTCGTGGCTGAAACCCTTATCATGGCAATTTTTTTTAAATGCTTCAATACTTTCCTGAGTCAGAGGAGCGGCCTTCCACTGCCGTTGGTTTTTGGTAAAAAAGGCAAAGGCTTTTGCTCCGATGGCTGCTGCATTCAGGGGTGCATTTTCTACACCGCCTGAGGCACTTACATGGGCACCGATAAATTTCATGGCTACACATTTAGTTAAATAACAAAAATAATAAAAATGAATGTACAAAAAGCGGAGCTGCACCGGGGTGGCTCCGCTTTCTTCTTCATGATTTTACAGGAAAAGCTGTAAGTCTGGTTACTTACTCAGGAATGCATTATACATCCAAACCAGTTTTTCTTTTTCACGTATGTAGTCGCTTGCCTGAGCGTTGGTGCCTTCATCGTCTAATTCGGCAGATAGTTCCAGAATTTCACGCTCCTTTTTAAGTAGAATGGCAAAGGCATCGAGTACATGCTGAACGCAGGTGTTTCCATCGGTTGCATTCTCAACAGCTTTGATCTCAGATACTTCCAGGTATCCCGCGAAAGTATGTATGGGAGTGCCACCCAGGGTGAGCACCCTTTCGGCTATTTCGTCAATTTTTACCTGGAGGTCAGTATATAGTTCTTCGAATTTAGCATGTAACTCAAAAAACTTTGGTCCTTTGATATTCCAGTGAAACCCACGTGTATTCTGGTAAAAAATCTCATAGTTTGAGAGCAAATCATTCAATTTTTCAATCAATTGTGCTGCTCCGTTTTTGTCCAATCCAAGAATGTTCTTTTTCATGTGATTAAAATTTAAGGTGAATATTTATTTTATTTGTCGAATTCGCCGCTGATTTGCAGCCGGATTTCGTTTACTCTGAATCCTTTGATTTCATTCTTGTCGAAGTAATCCTGTAACAAAGCATCAAGTTCCGGATTGAAATAATCCTCCATCTGATCAGAAACTACTGAATACAAATGGTGGTGCTGTTCCATGATGTGATCATAACGCATGCGCCCGGCATCGGTTTTTACTCTTTTTATCAAACCTTTTTCTACGAAAATTTCCAGGGTATTATAAATAGTCGTAGCCGAAAGCGCAGGAATGGTCTTTACTACTTCGTGGTAAAGCTCATCCGCAGTGGGATGTATTTTCAGTTTTGCAAGTGTCTGCAATACTGCCATACGCTGTGGAGTGACTTTTAAGCCGGCTGCATTCAGTTTATTTATAATTTCTTGCCTGTTTTTCATTTTGAAACCAATCCTTAATTGCAATGATGTTCTTCTTGTAGTAAATACAATTTAGAACGCAGATTGTTCAATTTACGGGATGAATTTTTTATGGAAGCGAGACAAAACGTTATTAAACAGATGTTTAGAAATAAATTTCGGGATAAAACAGAAGAGTAGGGATTTTATTGCGGGAAACTAACGAAATCAGCATACAGGATATTGGTTTAATCATCTTCATCCGGTTCATCATCAACAAAGCCAGGGCCTGGCTCTGTTTCAAACAACAGGGGAGTGGCGGGGTCGGGAGAAGTTTCAATGTTGCGGAGCTTACGCTGAATAGCACGGGTTCTTTTTCCCATTACTTCATCAATCTGATTGCTGGCGGTCTGGATGTTTTTTTGTGCCTTTTCGAGCATGCCGCTAAAATTCTCAAATTCTTTTTTAACTCCGGCAAGAATGCTCCATACTTCACTGCTTCGCTTTTGTATGGTAAGGGTGCGAAATCCCATCTGAAGACTGTTGAGGATGGCTGCCAGTGTGGTTGGACCGGTTACTATGACCTTGTAGCTGCGCTGTAATTCTTCAAGCAGGCTTGCTTTGCGAACCACCTCAGCGTAGATACCTTCAAAAGGCAAAAACATTATGGCGAAATCGGTGGTAAATGGCGGATCGATGTATTTTTCGCAGATGTCTCTGGCCATTTTTTTGATGGTATTTTCCAGATTTTTTTGTTCAGTTTCTATGGCTGGCAGGTCGCTGGAGTCGTATGCGGTTTGAAGATTTTCATAAGTATCGCGGGGGAATTTGGCATCTATGGGCAGCCAAACTACTCCTGTGGCTTCATCCTTACCCGGTAGTTTAATGGCAAATTCAACCACTTCATTTCCACTTCTTTTGGTGCATACATTTTGTTCATATTGCTCAGGAGCCAGTATCTGTTCAAGCAAAAGTGAAAGCTGAACTTCTCCGAAACCACCCCTCATTTTTACATTGCTCAACACACGTTTTAATCCTCCCACATCCTGCGCCAGCGTCTGCATCTCACCTAATCCTTTCTGAACATTCTCCAGTTGCTTGCCAACCAGCGCAAACGATTGACCCAGTCGTTCATTCAAGGTCTTCTGAAGCTTTTCATCAACCGTATTTCGTATCTCATCCAATTTTTTTTCAGTACTTTCAATTAACTTTTGCTGTTGAAAGGTAAGCTGAATGGTCAGTTCCTTTTGTTCGGCTTTAAGCTCGTTGAATTTGATTTTTTGCTCTGTGGTGAACTCTTTGAGCGAAAGGGACAGAGCTTCGCGGGATTGAGTATTGATTTCGCCCATTTTGTCAATGAGTGCCGAAATTTTCTTTTCGAGTACTTCTGCAATTCGGTCAAGTGATGACTGGTTTCTATCACTCACGGCACGAAGGCTTTCCGTTGTTTCCTGTTTGAATGCTTTGAGAGATTCGCTCAGTTCGATGCGGTTCTCACGAATCAGGGCATTGGTTTCTTCCCGGTTGGTTTTAAAGTCCTGTCTAAGCTGGCTGTCAAGGCTTTGTATGCGCCCGGTAATTGTCTCCAGTTTAGCCAGCACAATTGACTGATGGCTTCTGTTTTTCAGCACGCTGAAGATCAGGACAACCATCAGTACCAACGATGCAAAAATCAGCGCAATCACAATCAGATCCATGGGAAACAGGGTTAAGGATTAAAAAGATCAATGTAATACCTGGTAGTGCATGCCTTTTTTCTCAAGTTCAGCCAGTATGGTAGGCAACTGGCTCGTATCCTGAAGATTAAAGGTAAGGGTTGTTTCCACATAACCGATTGGAACGCTGGTGATAGAGCGTTCATGAGAAATCTCGTGGATGTTGGCTTTCATTTGTTCCAACACGGTGATGATACTTTTCAACTTACCGGCCTGATCAGGTATTAACACAGAAATACGGGCACGATATCCTTCATCCATTACCCCTTTTTCGAGTATTTGTTCCAGAATACTCATGTTTATGTTTCCGCCGCTGATTACGGGAACAACTTTGCGGCCGCTGAAGTCGAACTTTTTGTATAAAACTGCTGCCATTGCAGCCACGCCGGCTGGTTCTGCCAGAATTTTAGCCCGTTGAAGCAAAAGGTAGGCCGTGCGTGCAATCTCAGCATCATTCACCACAAGCAATTCATCCACCCATTGGTTGGTGGCCTCAAAAGTTAAATTGCCTGGTGATTTCACAGCGATACCATCGGCTATGGTATCTACTGAGTTTAGAAGTTCGGGTTTGCCGGCTTCTATGGATTTCTTCATTGATTGAGCACCCTCAGGTTCTACGCCAATAATCCGTATTTTGGGATTTAATTGCTTCAGGGCGATGGCCATTCCTGAAATTAGTCCGCCCCCACCAATGGGTACTACCACATCGGTTACATCTCTGAACTGATCGAAAATTTCCAGTCCAATGGTGCCTTGTCCGGCTATGATATAAAAGTCGTTGAAAGGATGTACAAAAGTGGCTCCGGTTTTCGTTTGATATTCCAGAGCAGCATTAAAGGCATCATCAAAGGTTTCACCCGAAAGGATTACCTCGGCACCATAACTGCGGGTAGCAATTACTTTAAGCGGAGGCGCAAATACCGGCATAAAAACCGTACTTTTTACCCCTAATGCGGAGGCAGCATAGGCTACTCCCTGAGCATGATTTCCGGCAGAGGCACACAAAACTCCTTTTGACCTTTCGGTTGAGGTTAAATTGGCAATTTTGTAATAAGCACCTCTAACCTTAAATGAACCAGTGGTTTGAAGGTTTTCCAGTTTAAGATAAACCTCAGCTCCCGACATGGTTGAGAAAGACTTACTCCGCTCCAGTGCAGTTTCTTTAATCACTTTTCTGAGCACCGACTGGGCAGCAATAATATCAGAAAATTTGGGAAGTGTGTTGGCAGAATCAATGCTTTTCATGGTAATATATTTAATGCTGCAAAGGTAGTTATTCTGTATGTTATATTTGTTGGGAAGTTGACTTGCCTGGAAGGCTTCATCATTTAGCGCTTACCGTTTTCACTATTTCTTTTCAATTCTTCTGTCGGAGGCAGACTGGCAGGCAACCCTCAACCCGAGAAATCCTCCAACCTTGGCAGCCATCTAAATGATTTTTGCTTACATTTGAAGCTATTATAGTCAGTATTATGAGACGATTTTATCTTATTCATCTTTCATTACTGATGGTTATACTATCGGTAAGCGGGCAGGAGTCGAAAAAAGTGCTGTTTATTGGAAACAGTTACACAGGTGTAAATAACCTGCCTCTGCTGGTGAGTAATCTTGCCATAAGTACCGGTGACACCCTTTTTTATGATTCGAATACTCCCGGTGGATTTCGTTTTATGAATCATGCCACAAATGTGGTTACCCTGCAGAAAGTCAATGCCATGGACTGGGATTATGTAATTCTTCAGGGCCAAAGCCAGGAAACTTCACTTAGTCCGGAACAAATGCAGGATGAAGTATTCCCTTATGCAGCATCGCTTTGCCATTCCATAAGGGCTGCCCATCCTTGTACTCAACCCATGTTTTATATGACCTGGGGGCGTAAGTATGGTGACCAGGCCAACTGTCCCGAACGGCCATGGGTGTGCACCTACGAAGGTATGGATGATGCCATTAGGGCAAGTTATATTTATATGTCGGAAGGTAACGTTTCAGAACTCTCACCCGTTGGTGCCGTCTGGAGGGTGCTTCGGGAAAACCATCCGGAGATTGAGCTTTACACCCCAGATAATTCGCATCCGTCGCTGGCCGGTTCTTATGCAGCAGCCTGCTCATTTTACACCATGATTTACAGGAAAGACCCAACCGCAATTACCTGGAATTCTACGTTAACTGAAGCGGAAGCCAACAGCATTAAAATGATTACCCGCTTAGTCGTTTTTGATGATTTGGATGGCTGGAACCATACCATCTATCCTGCACAGGCAGATTTTACATTTGAAATCAATGATAATGAAGTGTCATTTACAAATACTAGCAGTGATTTCGATTCGGTTTTTTGGGATTTCGGAGATGCTACCCATTCCACTGAAGTGCACCCTGTGCATACCTATCAGTCGGGAGGAGATTATGCCGTATCATTAAGGGTTACCAGGTGTGGAAAAACGGATAATAAAACGATTGATATTACCATTCAGAGTGGAGTCAATATTCAAAAAGAAGAACTGATGATTTTGAAAATTTATCCCAACCCTGCTATTGATCAATTAAATGTAGAATTGGATAATATCTGTAAAAATGTCTTCATTAAGTTAAGTGATTTCTCAGGAAGAGTTATGATGGAAAAATCAATATGTGATATAGACTTTTTTCAATTAGACCTCTCCTCATTTAGTGCCGGAATCTATGTTGTAAGTATTGATGCAGATGATATTTATTATTCAACAAGGATATTTAAACTGTAAAAACAAAATTACAACAGTTCGTCTGAATAAATTGTAAAATCAATAATATAAGAAAAGTTCAGATTAATTGCAGTTTGGGTGTGATGTCGCGAGGCAAAGTCGCATACTGATTACAGATCAAACCGTGGCATTTTTGTTTGTTGAATCATCAGAGCAGGAGTGATCCACATGCTCTGAGGGGTATTTCAGAAGTCAATCCCTTCAGACAGGTTTATCAATGGCTTGTCTTACTTTCTCTGTCAAAGAGTCGTAAGTTTCTCCTTCAGCGATAACAGCAGGAAGGAACTCAATGGTAATTGGAGCAAATATCCGTGGAAATTTACTTCCCGAAGGAAGCGCTTCATAAGCTCCTCTGATTCTAACCGGCACAACCGGTACATTGAGTTCGCGGGCCAGAATGGCAAAGGTCTTTTTAAATTCACCCAGTTTGCCGGTTTTGGTTCGCGTTCCTTCGGGAAAAATTATCATGTTTTGCTTTTGTCTGAGTACTTCGGCCATTTTCTGAATGGATTCCTTTAAATCTTTATTCAGGTCAACCACGATAATATTGTTTCTGTTGGCCAGGAATTTCATCCATGCCTGTTTAATATGCTTTTCTTTGGCATAGAAATAGGTCTTGCGCAGTTGCCGTCGTCTCAGAAATGAGGCAATAAATAATCCATCCAGATAACTTTGATGATTGGGTACGAAAATAACCGGTGCATCAGGAATGTTTTGTGTGCCTTTGCCTCTGATTCTAAAATAGAGGTGAAAGAACACCTTGGAGGAATAAACTACCCACCGGCCGGTAAACCAATTGGCAGGTAATTTCAGATTAACTTTTTCCCGGATAATGTCGGTCCAGTCGAGTTTGCCTTCTTCAACACGGGTTTTGTGTTCGGCTACATATTCACTCAATTCCGAGATGGTATTGAATGCCGTCATTTGTAACGGTTCCATGTTAACACCGAATGCCTGCATCAGCCATGCCTGGAAGCTAACTTTGTCGAGAGAGTCCATGCCAAGGTCCATTTCAATGTGGTGGTTGGGTCTTACCAGGCGCATTTTTTCTTTGGCGAGATATTCGGCAATAATTTCGTACTCAACCCCTTTGGGTTCATCGGATACATGCTCATTTCCCACCGAAGCAAGCACCGCCATGGAAGGCAATTTAAATCGCTGCAATTTCCCGAGGCGGGTGCGGGGCAGTTCAAATTCGGTAAGATGCACGCCCATTATTTTTTTATAAGCTGAAATATTTTTATTCAGCGGCTCAATAACTTCCCACCTTATTACTTCTGATGCGGGTTTGCCTGTGGGAGCTATGGTTGCCATATCGGGCTGTATAATGGCCTGAATCTGTTCATCGTGGTAAAATACACCACATTCCTTCACAAAAGGAGAGGCGCCGATTTTCTCTTCAAGCTCGGCAGGATTAATGTTTTTGCCGTTGGATAATACAATAATTTCCTTTTTTCGACCGGTGATGTAAAGAAAGCCCTCGTCGTCAAATTCGCCTAAATCTCCGGTATAAAGCCAGCCATCATGTAAAATTTCAGCAGTTTCTTCAGGTTTATTATAATATCCCTTCATTATATTGGGACCTGATGCCACAATTTCTCCATCTCTGATTTCCACTTTCGTTTGCTTCATTACTTCACCCGGAGACCCGATTTTTACCCTGCCCGGCTGAGTAAAAGTGATCATAGGTGCAGCTTCTGTCATGCCATATCCTTCAAGTACTTCAAAACCCAATGTTGTAAACTGTTCGCCTACTGTTTTATCCAGGGCAGCACCACCCGATACCAGATAGTGTATGTTACCACCCAGTTTATCGTGTACCGTTTTGAAAACTTTCTTTGAGAATGCGGGACTTTTTACTTTTCGGGCAATAGAATATAAGGTTCGTGCAGCAAAGCTGGCTTTAATCTTATCCATTATTCCTTTAATGATAACTGCATATAAGCGGGGAACCCCTATCACAATATCCACCCGGTTGTCCTGCAGTGTTTTGAGGATATCGGCTGAAACCATTGAAGGGCTCATGGCGATGGTAGCTCCCATATAAAGTGGGATAACTATGGTGCCAACCAAAGGGAAAATATGGTGCACCGGCAGCAGCATCATAACCACCGATTCGGGTTTATAGATATTTATATAGCGGGATACCGCCATAATATTGGTTTCCAGATTACGGAATGAAAGCATTACCCCTTTAGGATCTCCGGTAGTACCTGAGGTATATATAATAACAGCGGTATCATCGGTTTGGTATGAAGAAAAATCCAACGCATGGCCTGTTTGTCCAGGGGTTGATTCTGGGTGATCGCTGTAATCCTGCGATTCAAGTAACACTACCCTGGTTTGTATCCCTGATTTGTCAATGGCTTGATTCAACAAATCCAGGCGGGTTGCAGATGTAAATATCACCGCTGGACGACTATCACTGAGGATGTATGCGGTTTCATCCAGGCCGGATAAATGGTCTACAGGTACCAGAATGCCTTTATGCTCCCATATGGCATACATGGCAATGATCCATTCCGGCGCATTTTCGGCGAAGATAACGGCACGGTCGCCGGGTATTAAACTGAATTTTTCAGCATAACCGGAAATTAAGTTTCTCAACCGGGGATAGGAGATTTTGATATCACCATATACGATTGCATGTTTTGATGCAGGTTTCAATTCCATAGAAAAAATATTGCAGTGAAAAGATCAAAGGCGGGCATCAATTAAGACTTGTCTACAACTTTGATGAGAAATCCCGGTGCACTGTGGATGCAAAAATAAACAATATTTTGTTTACAGGTCTTAGTCGAGTGCTATCAATTGTTGTACTTCATCAAGAATTTTATCTGCCATTCGCGGTTTAATGCCAGCTTTAATGAGTTGTTCAGGTTGTTCAAGTAACTGCCGGCACAGTAAAATGTCAGCATCTAAAAGTGATTGTTTCTGACGATGATTCAGTTGTGATATGGCAGTAACGGGAAACAATCCTGCCATTTCAATTCTATTCTTAAGGTTTCCATTCCGGGGGTAATCCCAGCCAACGAGATGGAGTCCGGCGCATTTGCCATAATCCTGAGCATCGCTGGTGTAGCGTGTATTGGTTACAATCCAGCCTTCATAGTTTTTACCTTCACTTTGCGTTTCTCTTTGCCACATATAACGAACATCATTAAACCGGGAGTGAATGTACAATGGCACCTGTACATGACAAATGCGTCCGGCAGTATTGTGGTATTTACATTCGATGAGCAGTTGCAAATTATCCTTCCAGGCCACCACATCCACTTCATGGGTAACACAGCGACCCTGAATAATTTGACCGGTCAGGGTGTTAAACCCTTGTGCCCTGAATACTTCTGATACAAATTTTTCAAAGGGAAAGCCGGTGGGCCCCAGTTCCATAATTGCCTCTTTAAGGCTGTAGCGTGATGCAAGGACACCAATTTTCTGTCTCAATAATTTAAAGGCCAGTTGGTAGATTTTCCGGGTGGTAACGCCCTGAACCAGTTGAGGCCTGATTTGCTCAATAACCCATGAAATCAATGGATCGCCGGCTCCGGCATTATGCAGCGATTGATAAAGTTTTTCTTCCGAAAAAACTTCAAGTTCACCTGAAGCTTTTCGCACCGAAATGGATGAATTCATGGTAACTATAATTAGGAGTTTAAAGCCAGTATAAAAACAGAAGTTGATTAGGCATAAAATTCATTCTGATATTGTTTCGGAAACAAGACTTACAAAGAAGATTCATTTTCATTAGAGTGAACGTTCAATTGGCTTTAATTTCCAGATAAGAACTAATTGCATTAGGTGTCCAGTCACACCATAAGGATGGCCAGTTTTCCTCTCCAATAGCTCCGGCGAAGTTCACCTTTTCAAAGAAGGTTCCGGCTTTTGGTGTATTAGACCAATCGGCTGCATTAAGCAACAGACCTGATGTTGGAACCGGAACTTCAAATATTGCGGGATTAATGTTTGCGTCCTGCCATTTGAGAAGGAGTTGGTTTTTATAAGAGGCTGTATTATACCAGGTATTGATTTCAAAACCCGGAGCAACACTGGCATTCACTTGTTTAAGTGGCCCGTTGGTATTGTTGGAGTTTCCACCCCAATTATTGTCACCCCAGTTTTCCACACCTGCAAGTATGAGGTTGCGAATCTGGAGATTTCCTTTCATTGCCTGCTGACTTGATCCGGCTTTGCTGTCATCAATAAACAAACCTATGGGGAACCCGGTAGCAAAAGAATTGTATATGCTCACAGCACTATTGCGTCTCAAATGAAAGGCATGGTGAAAGTAAGGACTGATATAGGTTTCGGCGGTTTTTTTTGGTCCGATGATGGTTACATTTGCGAAAACGGCTGCTGTTATCGGTGTAAGGCTGGTGCCGGCACCGTCGTTATCTGCTTCAATGCCGTTAGAATGGGAATTGTCAGCCTCGCTACTTCCACGCAAGGCGAATGCAAACTGCACATTCCCGCTGTATCCGTAGTCTACATCAAAATCATCGTCCTGGCAGTGATACGATATCAAATATCTGGCATTAACATTGCCTCCAAACCATTCAAATGAATCGTCTAAAGCATAAGAGCACTGCACGTATTCAATGGTAGTGCCATTACCTACACTTGCAAGGGTGAGGGCATTCTTTTCCTGGTTGTTACTCAGCACGGCGCCGGCAAATTCAATACGCACATACCGCAGGATGCCCGAATTGTCATTGGCAATGCTGCCACCATGAAAAGCTCCATATCCGCCTTCCAGTTCGATATTGCTGCCCTGATTGTTGATTGCCCTGCCACAAATTACAATCCCACCCCAGTCTCCGGCCTCGCGTTGACCCCGTTCTTTTTCCGAAGTAAAAACAATGGGTTGTTGTGCACTTCCATCGGCAATCAGCTTGCCTCCTTGTTGTATCAGCAGAGAGCCTTTACTTGAATATTCACCAATGACAGTGGTACCCGGTTCTATGGTAAGTATGGCGTTATCCATCACCTTAACCATTCCCTGCATGCGCCAGATTTTATTCTTGCTCCACGTGACATTGCCGGTAATCTCGCCGGAAACATTCACTATTTCTTTGGGAGGAATCTTGCTCACGGTTACAGTAAAAACAACCGGATCAGAGGATCTGTTTAGCGCATCCAGGGCTGTAAATATATAGGTGTAATTTGAATTGGCCGGAGCAGCAGCCGGAACGATGGTTTTAAAGACATACGTGGCCGATTGCTCTTTGACGTAGGAAGCAAGGGTGTCCATCACTCCATTGCTATTTAAAATTAGCTTCGAAAGGCCTTCTGATGCATTCATAGTAAGTGTGGTTGTAACCTCACTGCCGGGTACTGCCGTAGCAGAGGCAGGATTAAGCTGAATTTTTGGGACATCACCCGGATCATCTTTATCATCACTGCACGAAGCAAAACAGAGGATTGCCAGTAACGAAATGAAGAAAAAAGCAGCAATACGCTTTGCCAAAAAATAGACCAGATGTTGCATAAGAAGCAATTTTAGAGCATGAAATGAATTTTCAAAAGTATGAAAATATTGGTTAGCACGCTTATAATTAAAATTTCAAAATTTATCCCGTGCGTTTCAAAAAATCAGCTCTTAGAATTGCAGGTGTTGGCAAGGATTATTCGCAATCAAAATGTACAAGTATAAGTCATTCCTGTAGACTGAAATCTACCTGAATCCCTGTTTCAGCAAACCACTTAACTGTTCCCAGGTTATCAGTACATCTGTTTCACCCTTATCAGAAGCAATTTCATAATTATTATAATGAAACACCAACCCGTTTTCAACCAGATAAAAGTTATCGGATGCTTCGATGTCTGCGTAGTAATATCCATGATTTATTAAAGACTCATCCATGGGTAAACCCAGGTCTTGTTTTAGTTTCCGGCCAATCATTTGATTGAGCCTGGTTAAGGAATCTTCAGTGATCAGATCCTTAAGCTTGAGCTCGCGCTCGTTTATGATATCGTAAACCAGAAAACGGGTTTGTTTTAACCCGAAACTTCCGCCCGTATAGGCATAATCATGCATGGCCAATGAAACTTTATGATTTCTGTTATATATTACCCGCATGATCCGGCTTTGTTCCCAGTTGAGCCTGGAATAATTTTCGGCAGTATTCAGCGATTGGTTGCGCTCAATATACTGAGTGAAAAAGTCATTTTCAGCAGCAGTCAACACTGATTTTGAAGGTATAGGTTCCTTAATTTTGAAGAATCTTTTTTGAATGGCACTATTCAGATTGTTTCCGCGGATTGAGGAAGCTTCGAGCAAAGCAGCATGGTAAATAGCCACCGGAGAATCCGGTTTTGAATCCAGCAATTTTACCGTATTCAGCGAGTGTACTTCCATTGGCAGGCATCCTTCATCACAACTTTCATCCAGTTGGGCAGGGTATAAGGCCCTGTTGTGATGCAGTTCACCGATTATCGTTCCCAAATTATCGTACTTTCCTTTAAAAACAACCGGAGAATCGGAGTCGGTAGCCATTTTCAGGTTGCCTGAAATAAGGGTACCTGAAAAGTAAAGAGGTTTTTCAAACAGATCAGGTATTTCCATATAACCAGAAACGTTCGTATCAGACACAATTATATTGGCATAGACGCTTCCTCCGTTTTCAATATTTCCCGCAAAATGTTGATATTTCTCCTGCGCGCAAGCCGGCTGGGTCGCAAGGGAAATGATCAAACCGAAGAAAGCATAAGCTGATTTTATATTTTTCATGAAATTAATTTTTAACGTGAACCAAAAATGGCAGTACCGATTCTCACCAGAGTGCTGCCCTCTTCTATGGCCATGTGATAGTCGCCAGACATGCCCATCGATAATATATTGAATGACTCCTCTTTACTAAACCAGCCTGACTTTAGCTGATCGAAAAACTTTTTTAAAGTTCTAAACTCATTTTTTACCTGCTCCTGATCATCGGTAAAAGTAGCCATGCCCATCAAGCCACAGATTCTGACATTTTTCATTTGTTTAACTTTGTCATTCTCAAGTAATTGTATTGCTTCTCCTTGCGAAAGCCCGAATTTGGTTTCTTCTGAAGCGATGTAAATTTGTAGTAAACAATCAATGGTGCGCTCATTTTTTGCTGCCTGCTTATTGATTTCCGTCAGGATTTTAAGACTGTCAATGCTGTGAATCAGGTGCACAAAGGGCGCTATGTATTTTACTTTATTGGTTTGCAGGTGACCAATAAGATGCCAGCGCACGTCTGCCGGGAGTTGTGGCTGTTTTTCAATCATTTCCTGAACCCGGTTTTCACCAAAATCCCTTAAGTCTGCTTCATAAGCTTCCATAATCTGGCTGATGGGATGGGTTTTAGTAACCGCAACCAGGGTGACATGGGCCGGAAGTTTAGCTTTAAATTGCTCTATACGCCTTTTCATAATCCGTTAATTTATTCCTGCAAAGTTATTAAAGTTATGACAAATTCATGGATTTTGAAATGTATACCCGGCCTGAGCCACAGCTAAAAATAAAAATGTTGCAGAATTGTACAGTCGTTTCTGTAAAATTCTGTTTAAAATGTATTTCAATCGTGATATTTGCTAATTTTGATTTCAATCAGAATTGAATTAAGCCGTGCATCGCTCTTTGGTTTAAGTTAAATCTATAAATCTATATTTATGAGAACGCTAATCTGTGTTTTGGCATTTATTTTTCAGGGAATGGTCATTCTTGCTCAGGAACCTATTGACTCAGCAACGATGCAATTGCGTGAATTTCAGTCTCAGCTTGCCCAGTCGGAGCAACTGCGCAAACAGGATTCCGTGAGAAAAGCTGAATTGCTGGAAAAGATAAGTCTGCTTCAGGCAAACCGGCAAATGGAGCGGAATGAATTGCTTAAAGAGTTTCGAAAAATAGAACAGCAGGATTCGTTGCGTCAACAGGAACAGTTAAAACGCATTGCGCAATTGAAAATATCTGCCACAGGTTATCCGGTGGTTTTTTATACCGATACGCTCTTTTATATATACAACCGCATTGGCGCAATGAAGCCTGCAGAGCGGGCGCAGAACATTTCCAAAAAAATCAGGATACTTTACGATGATGATTTCATGGACGCCGATTCAATTGTCATCATCAATTCAGGAAATACTGTAGATGTCGTTTACAAAGACATGATCTTAATGAGTATTTCTGAACTTGATGCGCTCTGGTATGATAAAACTCAGACAGAACTGGCAAATTCTTATAAAGACCGAATAAAATCAGCCATTGCCGAACGCAGGGCAGAGTATAGCATATGGAAAATTCTTAGCCGCATTGGTTTGGTGTTGCTTGTTCTCATAAGTATATTGGGAATCATATACGGCATAGGAAGGCTTCACCAGTTAGTCAGCAATTATGTAATCTCTAAAAAGGAGGTCTGGCTGCGGGATCTGTCTTTTAAAGATTACGTTTTTTTAACCGTTGAACAGGAGCTGACACTGTTTAACTTTTTATTGAAAGTTGCCAGATGGTTTTTTATTCTGTTGGCGCTTTATCTCGTACTACCTGTTATTTTTAGTATTTTCCCTTTCACCAGAGGTTGGGCCGATAGTCTTTTTGCACTGATATGGAAACCGTTCAAAGGCGTATTGCTTGCGATCTGGAATTTTCTGCCCAATTTATTCAGCATATTTGTCATCGTATTTGTGATGCGATATGTGGTGAAGTTTATCAGGTATTTATTTTCCGAAATTGAAGCGGGTAAGCTTAACATTGGTGGCTTCCATGCTGACTGGGCCAAGCCAACCATGAACATAATAAGGGTACTGTTGTATGCTTTTACATTTGTTCTTATTTTCCCATACCTGCCCGGCTCTAATTCCAGCGTTTTTCAGGGAGTGTCGGTTTTTTTAGGCCTATTGGTTTCACTTGGATCATCTTCAGCCATTTCAAATATGGTTGCCGGTCTGGTGATTACTTATATGCGGCCATTCAAAATTGGTGATCGCATTACTTTAGGTGCAGTAACAGGCGATGTGGTTGAAAAAACATTGCTGGTAACCCGTTTAAGAACTGTAAAAAATGAGGAAATTACCATCCCCAATGCAGCCGTATTATCAGGAAATACTGTCAATTACACCGTTAATGCCCAGAAGGAAGGACTCATCATTTACACCACAGTAACCATAGGATATGATGTTCCATGGACGGAGATGCATAAGTGTTTGCTCGAAGCTGCCAACCGCACCGGAGGATTGGTAAAAACCCCCAGGCCCTTTGTGCTGCAAACCAGCCTGGAGGATTTTTACGTTTCTTATCAGATAAATGCCTATACGCATGATGCAGCACATACTGCATTGATTTACTCAGAACTTCATCAGCACATACAGGATGTTTGTAACGAAAGAGGCATTGAGATCATGTCGCCTCATTATCGTGCTTCACGTGATGGCAACCAAACCACCATACCAGAATCGTATCTGCCTCCGGAATATGAAAAACCAGGTTTTAACATTCACCTTCAACAAACCGGAGATTCTCTCTTGCAGGATGATCATAAAGAAAAATAACCGCTTAACACCAAACTACAAACATCATTTGTTGTTATAGCACTGTAAAGGTCATCAGCCTTCAGACAGAAATAAAGTTTTCACATGAAATTATTCTACCATTTTGGCATCTTAAAATAACTTATGACCTTAACTGTTATCATTGCCTTTTGCGCCTTGCTTTTGGTCGCCTATTTTTTTGATCTCACCTCGGCGAAAACCAGGATACCTTCTGTTATTCTTCTGCTATTTACGGGCGTGGCGCTCAAGCAGGCAACTGAATTTTTAAACATAAATCTCCCTGATTTCGATGCTGTTTTGCCGGTTTTTGGCATGATCGGTTTAATACTCATAGTGCTTGAAGCAGCTCTGGAACTGGAATTAAACCGTTCGAAGCTGCCGTTGATTAGAAAATCATTCCTTGGAGCACTGTTTCCAATGCTTACCATTACCATACTTCTGGCTGCTATCTTTCATTATTTTGGCGGTTATTCCCTGAGGTTAAGTCTGGTGAATTCGGTTCCCATCAGTGTAATCAGCAGTTCCATAGCCATTTCCAGCGTCCGCAACCTATCTTCTGACAACAAAGAGTATGTCGTTTATGAAAGTAGCTTTTCCGATATACTCGGGGTGGTGCTTTTTAATTTTGTGAGTTTTAATAAAAGTTACGGCGCGGAATCATTCGGCCATTTTGGTTTGCAGGTATTCATCATTATGGTCATTACCCTGGTGGCAACGATTATTTTGGCCATACTGCTGCACCGCATAGAGCATCACATCAAATTTGTACCAATAATACTGTTGATAATCCTCATTTATGCCCTGGCAGAAGTGTGGCATCTGCCCGCACTTATTTTTATATTGCTTTTTGGTCTTTTTATTGGCAATATTGACAAACTGAAACGTTTTAAGTGGAGTGCATCCTTTAATCCCGGTGAACTGCACAAGGAGGGGGTCCGCTTTAAGGAGGTGACCACCGAAGGTGCTTTTCTGGTAAAATCACTATTCTTCCTGATCTTTGGATTTTCACTGGAAACCGCACAGATTCTTGAAACGAAAACATTATGGATTTCTATAGTCATTGCGGCCATCATTTATGGTTTGCGCTTCGTTCAGCTAAAACTTTCACGTCTTCCGGTCAATCCGTTACTTTTTGTGGCTCCCCGGGGTCTGATTACCATACTTTTATTTTTGTCCATTGATGCATCGCAACGGATTGGGCTGGTTAACGAATCATTGGTTGTGAAGGTGATTGTGATTACCTCACTGGTAATGATGTTTGGGATGATGTTCAAACCGAAAAAAAAGGCAGCTCCCAAAATCAAAGACCCGCTATTACCTGATGAAATACCGGACGAGGAACTGGAGAATCTTTAATCTCTACTTTGTTCCCCAAACATCTTCTTCAATCCCTCCTTTACGGGAAACCCGGGATTAAAACCTATTAGCTGCCGGGCTTTATCAATATCCGCATAGGTAATTTCCACATCGCCCGCCTGCATGGGTTCCCATTTAATGGTGGCTTTGTGGCCAAGGGTTTCTTCTATGCTTCTCACCAGGTCTATCAGGGTAATGGTCTGACTGTTGCCTAAATTAAGAATCTCATACCCTTTTAAATTATGTGCGCAGGCAATGATGCCATCGGTTATGTCGTCAATAAACGTGTAATCGCGGCGTGTGCTGCCATCCCCGAACAGGGTAATGGGTTCATTGGATATTATCTTTCGGCCGAATTGTTGAATGGCCATCTCGGGACGCTGTCCCGGACCGTAAACCGTAAAAAATCTCAGGCAAAAGATGTTGAAATTATAAAGGTGATGATAGGTATAGCAAAGCAATTCGCCGGCTTTTTTGGTGGCCGCGTAAGGAGAAATGGGGTTGTCAACAGCATCGCTTTCGCTGAAAGGTACTTTTTTATTGTTTCCATATACGGAAGAAGATGAGGCGAAAAGCAGGTCTTTTATTCCCGCGTTTCGCATGGCTTCTAATAAGGTGAGCGTTCCGGTAACATTCACATCGTAGTACAGTTCAGGTTGCTCAATGGATGGTCGCACCCCTGCCCGTGCGGCCAGATGAACCACTAAAGCGGGCTGGGTTGTTTTCAGAACCTCATCCAGAAAATTACGATCACGAATGTCTCCTTCAAACAGTGAAAAATCAGGGCTTTCCAGTTTTGAAATGGCCTTTCGCTTGATGGCCGGGTCGTAAAAACCATCAAAATTGTCAATGCCAAATACCCGAAAGCCTTTATGTAACATTTTTTTTGAAAGATTGGAACCGATAAAACCGGCTGCACCGGTAATGAGAACGCTTTTCATAAATAAAATATATTAACGAATGCTAAAATTAAGCACGCAATGTTCATCAAAACAACATTCTGTTTACAATCAGCGAAGATACAGGAATTGCAGAGAATGGGGAATGCAAAACATCAGGCTTTTTTATCACCGGGGTGATTTTTGCTCAAGATTCAGCTTCATGGCTTTCTCATGCAGACTGAAATAAATGCCAGTGAGCGAAACAAGTGCCGTAATTACATAAAACATAAGGCTGAGTGCTATGCTTTGTTGCAGGTCAAGTTCCAGCAATCTGGCTCCAAATAAAAAAGTTATTTCGCGCGATCCTATACCCCCAATGGTGATGGGCAGGGTGGCTACAATGGATGAAATAAGAAATAAAAACAGGTAGGAGAGGAGTTGTTCCGAGTGATGATTTGCAAATAAAATAAACGCAGCGGCCACTAATTGAGTAAGTTGAACCGCCAGTGAGTAGAGGTTGGTAGACAGAATACTTCGTTTAAAATCAGGAAAAAAGAATCGGATGACCAGCCAATAAATAAGTATACCCAGCGGAATACCGGCTATTGCAACGAGGGTATACAAGTGGGGAAGATTTAAAAATGGAATCATGGCAAGTGCAAGTATGCCAAGTACCAAAACCCCATTCACCCTGTCGAGCAATACTGCCCAGAACAGCGGCTTTGCTTTGATGCCAAAACGCCGGTTGAGCAGGTAAATCTTATAACCATCGCCTCCAATTCCACCAGGCAGAAAAAGATTATAGTACATCCCGAGTAAGTATAGCTTCAGATTGCTGTATGAGCCTAGTCTGGCTCCGATATTTTCAAAGAAAATATTGAGTCGTAAAGCTGAGAAGTATTTCGAGATTGCAAAAAAGAGCATGGCTCCAAGCAGCCAGGCATAATTGGCCTGGCCAAACATCTGAACTACCTGACCCAGGTCAATTTTGGTAAATACATACCAAAGTGCCGCTACTGAAAGAGCAATTTTTAGAAATGCTTTAAGGAAACGCGGCATGATTCAGGAATGAAAAGTATGGATTTTCCGGATTTTATAGGGACGTTTTTGCTGTGATTCGTAATAAGTACGCATCAGTAATTCGGCCATTATACCGATGGTAATGAGCTGAATGCCGGCAATGAGCAATAAAATTCCGAGCAAAAGCATGGGTTTTCCCCAGATGTCATGACCGGCGATTTTTAAGGCCAGAAAATAGGCATTGATCACCGTTCCAATCATTAAAAACAACAATCCAATGCCCCCGAATAGATGCATGGGTTTTTGCATGTACTTTTTGAAAAATACCATCAACAACAGATCGCTCATGACTTTCAAAGTCCGGTTGATGCCGTATTTTGATTTTCCGAATTCACGGGCATGATGCTTTACGTCTACCTGAGTAATCCGGGCGCCCTCGAGACTGGCCAGCACCGGGATAAATCGGTGTAGCTCCCCGTAAAGCCCTATATTCTTGGCCAGATCACCTTTAAAAACTTTTAAGGTACACCCATAATCTTTGATGTGAACATTGGTGGACTTGCGGATGATGGCATTGGCTATTTTACTGGGGATTTTGCGAAAAAACATACCATCCTGCCGATTTTTGCGCACTCCGGCTACCAGATCCCAGTCTCCTTTTTCGGCAATGTCAAGCATCATAGGAATGTCGGAAGGATCATTTTGTAAATCGCCGTCCATGGTGACCAGATATTCGCCACGGGCAATTTCTATTCCGGCATACAGGGCACTGCTTTGCCCATAATTTTTACGGAATTCTACCATGACAACCTTAGGGTCGGCCAAACCAATAATTTCTTCACGCGTGCGGTCGGTTGAACCATCATCTACATAGATGATCTCATAATCTATATCATCTATTGATTCATTGATCCATCTGTTGAGTGGTTGAATGTTTGGCTCTTCGTTGTAAACGCAGATTATGATAGATAGCTTTGGAGTGTTCATCCCTGTTGATTGTGTCATGAGAATGTTTTTAAATATAGGCTTATTTTGATGCGGAATGGTGTGCTCATTCCGGCTGGATTTTAATCAAAAAAAGCCTGGTTTCATTCAATTTTATTTTGAAAGTATGTAATACCTCAGGCATATTGAATTCGTCGCCAAATTTACTTAGATTTTTTTCATCCATGATATAAAAGGCCGGTTGTGTGTCTAAATGATCTGTGCGCCTTACTATACTGCCGCTTTCACGGGCCACATAAAAAGCGGCATCATGATTAAATGGTGTATCTTTCCATACATATACCGGCCTGTTTGCAGCAAGCTGTCCGGCTTTTACTTCCCCATCACGATATTCCTTATCGGGATATGACTGAAGTCTGGCAGGGACATTGAACAGATTGAAGGATATGCGCACCAGCAATAAAACAATGATTAATGCAGCCAGGTGATGTGCATGTGTTTTTATCACATATCTGCCTACCCATATGGCAATGGCACTGCTTAGAAGGGTTATGATGATTACGCCGTTTATTTGCCGGCTTTCACTCCAGAAAGGATAAAACCACAGTGATAAAGTACCCGCAAAAATCAAAATCAATGATATTATCCGGGTGGTTTTTAACCATCGTGAAGGGGTATGTTCGAGTTGCTGATAAGCCGCAGCTCCAAGTATAAATACTAAAGGAAACAACATAAACAGATACCGGGCACGCATATCGGCTGAAAGCCAGTAAATAATAATGTTCGATAGAAAAATTGCTGCACAAAACCGGTAAAAGGGTTTGCTGAAAATACTTTCACGTATGGATTTTTTTATCAGCAACAGGCTCAATAAAGACCAGGGAGCAAATTCGTACAACATGTCAAAAGGGAAAGTGACCAAATGTGCCAGCCAGTGCCACAGTCCCGTTTCGCTGCTCTGCAGCCGGTTTGATTCGCTAACCAGCGTATACAGGGCTTCGTTTAAGGTATTTGTCTGTAAATAAGCCAGATAATAAGAGCCGGTTATCATCAGCAGTACCAAAATACCCAACAGATGTCTGAGTGAAAACAGCTTTTTAAAGTTTCCTGAAATACTTAACCAGACCAACAGCGAAATTGCCTGAAAAGCCAGCGAGGGCAGGCCTTTCATCAGGAATCCAATGGCGGTAAGGGCATAAGTAGTAGCAAACAGGGCTGCAAAGTGTTTTTTCGTGGTATAATACCAGAGCAATACAAAGCTGCTGAAGGTCACCAGTGCATAGGTTATATCGATAAGGGCATGACTAGAATCCCAGAATAAAATTCGTGCCGAAGTAATGGTGAAAAATGCAGCCAGCGCAGCAAAATACTTTCCCAGATGGGCTTTGCTAAAGCTAAAAATAACCCATGCAAAACCAAGAAGCGAAACCACAGTCGGCAGGCGCAGGGTAAATTCATTCATCGAACCAAATGATTTTGCAAATGCAATAAGCAACCAGTTGTATAAGGGAGGTTTGTTATAGTAATATTCTCCCATGATGGTGGGATTAATATAGTTACCCGATATAATCATTTCGAGAGCAACTACCGCACGGGTGGGTTCATCTGAAATTAAAGGGAATAAGCCAAGATTGATAAAAAGTGCCGGTATTAAAAGTGCAAGCGCGAGAAATAGGATGGCATAAGGATGCCCTGAAAGATATTTAGCAGACTTTTTTTTCATATTTTTTGAAACGGGAAGCATACAAAGGGAGTTCGAATTATGTATTCTATTAAGAAAACAATGGTGAAAACCCATTCACCAATTATAAACCAAACCAGGTAATCATTGCGGTATTCAGCCACGCTTTCCAAAATTACCATAGCTACACTTACCAGAATGGTCCAGGTCAGTATAACATCGAACAGCTTTCCTTTAGGGGTGTCTGCCTTAAAAATGATGTTATACAGCCGGTTTTTTAGTGCCTGATGCTCTGAATGGATCATAATATTTAAATATAAGCCGTAAAATTAAAGAATTTGAGCAAGGATTGGGGCATCAAATCAAAGAATAGTGTAAATTTGAAACAGTAAATTATTCTTAAATCTACAATTATGGCATATCCAGGGGCCGAAACATTGATTGCCCGCTCTTCTTTCGATTTAGCTGTATTGCCACGAATGGCCAATCGGCATGGGCTTATTGCCGGTGCCACAGGTACAGGAAAAACAGTGAGTTTACAAGTGCTGGCGGAGTCATTCAGCCTGCAGGGTGTTCCGGTATTTATGACTGATATTAAAGGGGATTTATCGGGTTTGGCCGTAAGCGGTATTCCTGGGAAAAAGATTATGGAACGTGTGGAGACACTCAAACTGGAAGGTTACATTAACCGCGGCTTTCCGGTATGTTTTTGGGATGTTTTCGGTCAACAGGGTCATCCCATCCGTACTACCATCAGTGAAATGGGGCCCTTATTGTTATCGCGATTGCTTAACTTAAATGATACCCAGGAAGGGGTGCTAAATGTTGCCTTTAAAATTGCCGATGATAACGGATTGTTATTGCTGGATTACAAAGACCTTACTGCTTTATTGGAATATCTGGGCAATAACCGGAGTCAATTTACCGTATCCTATGGCAATATTTCGGCTGCAAGTATTGGTGCCATTCAACGCAATTTATTGATTCTCGAACAACAGGGAGCTGCTGATTTCTTTGGAGAGCCGGCCTTTGATATCAGTGATCTGATGCAAACAGACAGTCAGGGATTAGGCGTGATCAATATTCTTGCAGCTGATAAGCTGATGCATTCTCCGGGAATTTACTCCACCATTTTGCTGTGGTTGTTGTCTGAACTGTTTGAGCGTTTGCCTGAAATTGGTGATCCTGAAAAGCCAAAACTGGTTTTCTTTTTCGATGAGGCTCACCTGTTGTTTAATGAAGCGCCCAGAATTCTACTGGACAAAATAGAGCAAGTGGTGCGTCTTATACGGTCAAAGGGAGTGGGTGTATATTTTATTTCCCAGAATCCGCTTGATATTCCCGATAGTGTACTTGGGCAATTGGGCAACCGCATTCAGCATGCCCTGCGCGCCTACACTCCCCGCGATCAAAAAGCAGTAAAGGCAGCGGCCACCACTTTCAGGGTAAACCCTCAACTGGATGTGGAAACAGCCATCACACAACTGGGAGTGGGGGAGGCTCTGGTTTCATTTTTGAACGAAAAAGGTATTCCCAATATGGTTGAACGTGCACTTGTGTTGCCACCCTGTTCACAGATTGGACCCATCACGCCTCAGGAACGCGCTCAACTTATCAGAAAATCGCTGCTTTACGGTGTCTACGATCATCCGCTCGACCGGGAGTCAGCTTTTGAAATTTTGCAGGCAAAAGTGCAGGCAATGGTAAAGATACAGGAAGAGGAACGTTTGGCCGTGGAAAATAAGAAAGCTCTTCAGGCTCAGGCCAAAGAAGAGGCTGCCCTGGCCAAAGCTGCTGCCGCACGTGAAAGGGCCGAAAGAGCTGCAAAACGCAACTCAGGTGGCGATATTTTTTCGGAAATTACCAAACAAGCCAGCCGGGCAGCTACCAGAACTTTCGGAAATGAACTCGGCCGAACCCTGGTCAGAGGATTGATGGGGTCATTATTCGGAACAACACGAAAACGTTAAAAACTTAAATACTCAGATTGTGATTACAGCATGTGCGCGTCAATATTTTATTAAAAACGATCAGTTACTGCCGGTAAATGAATTCGAAAATAGTTTTAATCCCCCTTTTCAGTTTATCTACGAGGTATTCCGGATTGTGGATGGCATTCCCTTGTTTATCGAGGATCATTTTAACCGGTTTTGGCATACGGCCAAACTGGTACAGGTAGATCCCGGCATTACCCGGCACGACCTGCTAAGGCTGGTGTTCAGGGTTATCCGGGCTAATCCCGAAGGGGATGGAAACATGCAAATTGTGTTTTATCATCATGTGATGAATCATCCGCAACTCTTTGTATTTTACACCCCACATCAATACCCCACCCAGCAGCAATTCAAAACCGGCGTAAAGGTCGTAAGCCTGTTTGCCGAACGAAATCAGCCCGATGCAAAAGTCATGGATACCGGACTGCGCAATGCAGCCAATGAACTTAAATCATCCGAGCAGGCTTATGAAATTCTTCTTCTGAACAAAGAGGGCTTTATAACGGAAGGCAGTCGTTCAAACGTATTTTTTATCAAAGAAAACACCCTGATCACTCCTCCATTGGGTACTGTGCTGCCGGGGGTAACCCGTAAACACATTATCGAACTGGCCGGAAAAAATAATATTGACTTTCGCGAAGACTTTGTCAGTCAGTCCGACCTCACACGGATGGAAGCTGTTTTTATCTCGGGTACATCCCGACAGGTGTTGCCGGTAAAATTTATTGATGAAATTGAGTATAAGACCGATCATCTCATGATAAGGTTGTTGCAGCAGGCATTTATACTTGAAGTGAAAAAATACATAACCGAAAGAAAAGCGCTTAAATGAAATTCCGGTGAGGCTAACTGTTTCAAAAAAAGGTTACTTAAATTTAAGTAACCTTTTCAAATATAAAAGTAGCTGACTATCAGAGCACCGAAATGTCAAACATCTCTTTGGCATATGCGCCTGCATTCAACTTTTCGCGAACTTCGTTATATGCATTTATGGTATATTCCACATCTTTAAGAGTATGTACGGCGGTAGGTATAAGGCGCAGCAGGATTACGTCTCTGGGCACTACCGGATAGGTGACAATAGAACAGAAGATGTTATAATTCTCACGCAGGTCAACCGTAATCTGAGTAGCCTCCGGAATTCCACCTTCGAGCAACACCGGTGTTACCGGCGAACTGGCAGGGCCTAAATTGAATCCGGCATTGCGCAGGCCGCTTTGCAGTGCATTTACAATTTTCCATAAATTGTCCTTTAGCTCGGGATGCTTACGGATGAGTTCCATACGTTTAAGTGCACCGATAACCATGGGCATAGGCAATGACTTGGCGAAAGTCTGTGACCGCATATTGTGTCGCAGAAAATCCACCACACTATGCCTGGTAGCAACAAAAGCGCCGATACCGGCTATTGCCTTGGCGAAAGTTCCAAAGTAAATATCCACTTCATCCATTACCTCCTGCTCCTGATGTGTACCTGCTCCCGTTGCTCCCATAGTTCCAAAACCATGGGCATCGTCAACGAGCAGGCGGAAGTTAAATTCCTTTTTCATGGCCGTTATTTCCCTGAGGTTCCCCTGATCTCCGGTCATACCATATACACCCTCGGTAATGACGAGTATACCACCACCGCTTTGCTGGGTGAGCTTGGTTGCCCTTTGCAACTGAAGGCGCAGGCTTTCCATATTGTTATGAGGGAATACAAACCTTTTTCCCATATGCAGGCGGGCACCATCAATGATGCAGGCGTGTGCTTCGCTGTCATAAACTATAATGTCGTGTCGATCAACCAGGCTGTCAATCAAGGAAACCATGCCCTGATAACCATAATTAAGCAGGAAAGCGTCTTCTTTACCTACAAAATCAGCCAGTTCTCTTTCTAATTGTTCATGATAAACAGTCTGACCTGACATCATGCGGGCTCCCATAGGGTAAGCCAGCCCCCAATCACGTGCAGCTTTGGCATCGGCTTCCCTGACTTCGGGATGGTTGGCCAGACCAAGATAATTATTAAGGCTCCACACCAATACCTCTTTACCTCTGAACTTCATGTAGTTACTAATCTCTCCCTCAAGTTTGGGAAACATAAAATAACCATCAGCCCGACTGGCATACTCTCCCAAAGGGCCTAAATTCTGAATTCTTTTTTCAAAAAGATCCACAGCGAATAGTTTAAAGTTAATAACTTTGAATTTGGCGGCAAAGCTATGCATTTTTTTTTGACCGCAGAAAAGGGTTTGGATAAAGCTTGCTTTATTCCTGTGAACTTTAAACTATATTGGATGTTTAGCATCCGCATAATTTGATGGAATGGGCGACACTGTAAATATTTTTTGGTTCAGGCGCGATTTGAGGCTTAATGATAATCATGGATTGTATAAAGCACTTTCTTCGGGAAGAGCCGTTTTGCCGCTTTTTATTTTTGACACGGCTATACTGGATGGCCTCCCGGCCACAGATCGAAGGGTTAATTTTATTTATGAAAGCATACAGCAAATAAATGCCCTGCTGAAATTAAAAGCTAGGGGGCTGCTGGTTTATTACGGAAATCCGGAGGTGGTTTTTAAATCATTGTTTTCAAAATATACCGTTGAGGCCATATATACGAATACTGATTATGAACCCTATGCCCTGCAGAGAGATGAGCAGATAAAGCAAATTGCATTCGTGCATAAAGCTGAATTTTATAGCTTCAAAGATCACGTAATTTTTGAGAAAGATGAAGTTATTAAGCATGATGCTACTCCTTATAAAGTATTTACTCCCTATTCCAGGTCCTGGAAAAGCCGCCTTTCCATTGAAGGTATCCCATATTGGCCTTCAGAAAAATTGCTGGAAAATTTTATTACAGACCTCCCGGAGAATATTCCCACATTAACGGAAATGCATTTTGAGCCGGTTAATTTTCATTATCCAAAGATTGAAATAGACACCAACCTGTTGACAAATTATGAAAAGACAAGAAATTTTCCAGCTGCAGATGCCACTACTCATCTGGGAATGCACCTGCGGTTCGGCACGTTGAGTATTCGTGAAGCTGTGAAAGCCGGCGCTGAATACAGCGAAACCTGGTTGAATGAGCTGATCTGGCGGGAGTTTTTTATGCACATTCTCTTTCATTATCCCAGGGTGATCCACCAGTCATTTAAACCGGTTTACGATCGCATAGCCTGGCGCAACAACGAAACTGAGTTTGAATTGTGGAAGCTGGGAAAAACCGGTTACCCTTTGGTAGATGCCGGAATGCGTGAACTTGTACAAACCGGATTTATGCACAACCGGGTGCGTATGGTGACAGCAAGCTTTCTAACCAAACATTTGCTGATCGACTGGCGGTGGGGTGAATCCTGGTTTGCACTTCACCTGCTGGATTATGAATTGGCCTCAAATAATGGAAACTGGCAATGGGCTGCCGGTACAGGTTGCGATGCTGCTCCCTATTTCCGTATCTTTAATCCCCTGGAACAGGCCGCAAAGTTTGATTCAGAGGAAAAGTATGTTAAACGATGGGTGCCTGAAATTCACACCATTGACTATCCGGCTTCCATGGTTGAGCATAAGATGGCACGCGAGCGATGTTTAAATACTTACAAACAAGCTTTAAAGCCTTAAGCTGAAAGGGGTAAGAATAAAAATATGCCGATCCCCGGGCCGCCTTTCATATCCCCGGTTTTATTAACAAAAATTGTATTCAAACGATGTTTGCATTATGGTTAAAATAACTAATTTTGCGCCATGAACAGAAAAAGCCTTCTTTTGTTGATCACGGCGCTGCTTTTGATCGCGACCGGTTGCAGCAAATATCAGAAATTGCTTAAGAGTGCCGACAATGATGCCAAATACGAAAAGGCTATCGAATATTTTGAAGCAGGTGATTATTACCGGGCCATTCAGTTGTTCGATCAGCTTCAGGCTTTTTTCAGGGGAACCGACAGGGCCGAGCGCATCGCATTTTATTACGCCTATGCACATTATAAGCAAAAGGATTATATCCTGGCCAGCTATTACTTTAAGCAATTTGCACGCAATTATCCCAAGAGCAATAATGCCGAAGAAGCTGCCTACCTGAGTGCTTACTGCAATTACCTGGAATCGCCTCCCTCAAGTCTCGATCAGCAGGTTACCCTGGATGCCATTCAAGATTTACAGCTTTTCGTCAATCAGTATCCCGGCAGTAAACGCGTGGATGATGCCAATAGACTGATTGATGAACTCAGGCTTAAGCTGGAAACCAAAGCATTTGAAATTGCCGAAATGTATTATAATATGGAAGATTACAAAGCGGCAATCATTAATTATGAGAATCTGATAAAAGATTATCCCGACACCAAATACCGTGAACAGGCTATGTATCGCATCGCTCAGTCCTATTATCAGTATGCTGAAAAGAGTATTGCTTCTAAAAAAGACGAACGTTACCAACACACCATTGATGCGGTAAACAACTTTAAAGCGAATTTTTCACAATCCCGGAAGGTGAGTGAACTCAATGATATTCAGCGTAATGCTGAAAAAAAACTGTCAAATTTTTCTTACAACAAATAATTTTCCAATGGATTTTAAAAAAGCAAAGATTGCCAACAACGCGATTACACGCGATATCAGGGAATTGATGGAGCCGACCGGCAATATTTACGAAACGGTAGCCATTCTCTCCAAACGTGCCAATCAGATTTCTATTGACATCAAAGAAGAGCTCAATTCAAAACTTGCTGAATTTTCCATTCCCAGCGATAACCTTGAAGAAGTATTTGAGAACCGCGAGCAAATTGAAATTGCAAGATATTATGAGCATCTTCCCAAACCCACTCTCATTGCCATTAAGGAGTTTCTTTCCGGTGAAGTAGCTTATCGCAATCCGCATATTGCCGATCAGGAAAAATAATGCCGGATTGAATCCATGTTAAAGGGAAAGAACATACTTATCGGGGTCACGGGCAGTATTGCCGCGTACAAAATCCCTCTGCTGGTGCGTTTGCTTGTAAAGGCACATGCCGAGGTTAAGGTGGTGATGACGCCATGTGCAACCGATTTTGTTACTCCCCTTACCCTTTCAACCCTTTCGCAGCATCCCATTCTTATAGAGCCTTACAATAAAACCGATGGTTCATGGAATAGTCATGTGGACTGGGGGCGTTGGGCTGATTTATTTTTGATAGCGCCGCTCTCAGCCAATACCCTGGCTAAAATGGCAGCCGGCATTGCCGATAACATGCTCACAACCACTTATCTGGCAGCCAAATGTCCGGTACTTTTTGCTCCGGCTATGGATTTGGACATGTATTACCATCCAACCACCCACCGCAATGTGGAAACTTTACTTTCATTTGGCAACCTGTTAATTGCTCCGCGCGAAGGTGAACTGGCCAGTGGATTGGTGGGTGCAGGTCGCATGGAAGAGCCTGAAGAGATTTTTCTGCGTATCCTGCATTTTTTCGAACACAGTAAGGATCTCCAGGGAAAGCAAGTGATGATCAGTGCCGGCCCCACTTTCGAGGCCATCGATCCGGTAAGATACATCGGAAACCATTCTTCAGGTAAAATGGGTTATGCTCTGGCGGAAGAAGCCGCCCGGCGTGGTGCTGAAGTGACCCTCGTATCCGGGCCTGTTCAGCTCAGGGCTAACCATCCCAACATAAAAACCGTGAATGTTACTTCGGCTGCACAAATGACCGAAGCTTGCCTTACAGCTTTTGAACAGGCCGATATCGGAATTATGTCCGCTGCCGTGGCTGATTATACAATCAGCCGGCCCGAAGCTCAGAAAATCAAAAAAAGAGAAACTGAAATTACCCTGAAATTAACCCGAACCACCGATATTCTGGCTACTCTCGGAACACATAAGCAGCCACAACAGTTTCTGGTAGGATTTGCGCTTGAAACTGAAAATGAAACTGCACATGCCCGGCAAAAAATGCATAATAAAAACCTTGACCTGATCGTTCTTAATTCACTTAACGATCATGGGGCCGGGTTTGGATTTGATACCAACCGGGTGACCATTATTCATAAAAATGATGATACAGTAGTCACTGAACTGTTGAGTAAAGCTCAGATTGCCACCATTATTATCAACCAGATAATGGATAAAATCAAATAGCTGGCGAAAATCACCATTATAAAATGTTTTAATGAAATATATAGCCCTTTTTAGTTTTCTGATTGTTTCTGCCTTTCACAGTCTGGCACAGGAATTTAATGTAACGGTTCAGGTTACTTCCCCGATGGTGGAAGGTACTGAAAAGAAAATTTTCGAGACCCTGCAACAGGAGCTTTATGATTTCGTAAACAACCGTCAGTGGACAAACTATATCTATAAACCAGAAGAACGGATTGAGGGTACCATTCTGATAACGGTTGAACAGCGCTCGGGTGAAGATTTTAAGGGTAAAATAAATCTTGCCCTTCGCCGCCCGGTTTATAAGGCATCATACAATACTACGCTGTTTAATTATCTCGACCGGGATTTTGAATTCAAATACATTGAATTTCAGCCTATGGAATACGCTGATAATGTGTATTCTTCAAGCCTTACGTCAACCATTGCCTTTTATTTGTATCTATATCTGGGTCTTGATGGAGATTCTTTTGCCCGTATGGGCGGCAGTCCATATTATGCCAAAGCACAGGACATAGTAAACCTTGGACAAAATGAGCGTGAAAGAGGCTGGAAAGCCTTCGAGAGCCAGAAAAACCGTTATTGGCTCATTGAAAATCTGACCAACCCTACTTATGCTTCTGTACGCGATGCCATGTATAAATATCATCGTTTGGGGCTTGATTTGATGTCGGACGATGTAGAAGCCGGGCGGGCAGGAATAAATGAAAGTCTGGAACTGCTGCGCAAGGCCAACCGGGAACGACCGGGCCTGTTTATTTTGCAGCTTTTTCTTGAAGCAAAACGCGATGAACTGGTAAATATTTACTCTCAGGCTTCTCCCATGGATAAAACCAAGGCGGTGAATATTCTCAAGGAAATTGATCCCGCAAACAGCTCAAAATACCAGCGGATTCTGGATGCCCAGAAACAATAAACTTTATCATAATATTCCTTTGTTTATCTTTGTGCTGAATTTGTACCAGCAAAGCTATGCTCGTTAGGCTTTACATCTCTAATTATGCCCTTATTAAGGAACTTGATATCGCTTTTGCGCATAACTTTTCCGTAATCACCGGCGAAACCGGTGCCGGAAAGTCCATTATCCTCGGTGCATTGGCGCTTATTCTTGGCCAAAGAGCCGATAATCTTTCTATGCCGGATGCAACTGCCAAATGCATCATCGAAGGAACATTCAATATCGAAGGTTATGATCTGATTTCCTTTTTTGCTGAACATGATCTGGATTATGATCCCAGTTGCATCATTCGTCGTGAAATTGCACCTCAGGGTAAATCAAGGGCTTTTATTAACGATACTCCGGTAAACCTTATCCATCTTAGGGATTTAACCGGAAAACTGGTAGATATTCACTCACAACATCAAACACTGTTGTTGCAGGAGTCTGCTTTTCAATTGTCGGTGCTCGATGCTGTAGCTGGCAATGCCGCACTCTTACAAGATTATCATCAGCTTCACAAAACCCTGCGTCAGCAAAATGTTCATTTGATCAGTCTTAAAGATCGGTTTGAGGCTGCCCGGGCAGAATTCGATTATCTGACCTTTTTAAGTGAAGAGTTGCAGCAGGCAAATTTAAAGCTCAGTGAACAACAGGAATTGGAGAGTGAAGCAGAAGTCCTCACCCATGCCTCTGAGATTAAATCAGGGCTGTTTCAGGTTGCTGCCCTGCTTCAAAATGATGAGGAAAATATACTCAGGCGCATGAATGAGGGCATTGCCATAATGTTGAGCGTTGCTCGCTTTCATCCCGGCATGGCTGAGCTTTTGGAACGCTTCCAGGCATGCCAGATTGAGTTGCAGGACCTGGCGCACAGCTTTGACCGCATGGCCGAACAAACCCGGCATGATCCCGAACGCCTGGAGATGGTGAACGACCGTTTGGGTTTAATCTATCAATTGCAACAAAAACATCGTGTAAATTCAACAGAGGCACTTATTCAAAAGCTTCAGGAAATAGATGGTCGCCTGGTTACCTCTTCTTCTCTGGAAGATGAAATTGCATTGCTGGAAAAGGAAATTGGTTTAAATGAAGCTAAACTTACTTCAATAGGTAAAACCCTGACCTCATTGCGTGTAAAAGCCATACCTCTGGTTGAAAAGGAAGTTCTGGGTACCATTAGGCAACTGGGAATGAAAGAGGCGCGCTTTAGGGTGGATATTAAATCCAAAGACACTTTTATGCGTGACGGTTTCGATGAAGTGAGTTTCCTTTTTAATGCAAATCTCGGCACCCCACTCAGTGAGCTTTCCAAGGTGGCTTCAGGAGGAGAGCTTTCCCGATTAATGCTTGCCATAAAATCACTGATTTCAACCAGTAACTTGTTGCCTACCATCATTTTTGATGAAATTGATATTGGTATTTCAGGAGATACCGCGGGAAAAGTTGGCATTATTTTACAAAAAATGTCCCAACAAATGCAGGTAATTGCCATCACGCATTTACCGCAGATTGCCGGAATGAGCAATGAACATTTTCGGGTGTATAAATTTCAGGATACAGGCAAAACTTACTCATCCATCAAGAAATTAAATGCTGCGGAACGCATTGATGAGATTGCAATGATGATTAGTGGAGATGCTGATTTAAAAGCCGCCCGCGAAACTGCAAAAGCATTGCTGCAAAACATTTGAATTGAATAATTGTTTTTTGCCTTAAACTGCGGTGCTGCCGCTCTAATAACTGATTATGGGATACAATTTACTTAAAGGAAAAAAAGGGGTCATTTTCGGGGCCTTAAACGAACAGTCTATAGCCTGGAAAGTGGCCGAACGCGCACATGAAGAAGGGGCACAACTGGTTTTAACCAATACTGCTGTGGCCCTGCGTTTGGGCGAGTTGGACAGTCTTGCGAAGAGAACAAACTCACTTATGGTAGCTGCCGATGCTACCAGCCTGAGCGACCTCGAAAACCTTTTCGATAAAGCCCTGGAACATTTCGGTGGCCCAATTGATTTTGTGCTGCATTCCATCGGAATGTCGCCCAACGTGCGCAAAAAATTACCCTACGACGATATCAACTATGATTTCTTTTCGAAAACCCTGGATATATCTGCGCTTTCATTTCATAAGATGATCCAGGTTGCCAAAAAGAAAGATGCCATAAGGGAATGGGGCAGTATAGTTGCTTTATCGTATATTGCTGCTCAGCGTACCTTATTTGAGTACAACGACATGGCCGATGCCAAAGCCATACTCGAAAGTATTGCCCGAAGCTTCGGTTATATTTATGGACGTGAAAAGCATGTGCGCATCAATACCATATCACAATCGCCTACACCAACCACCGCCGGACAGGGAGTGAAGGGCTTTTCAGCGTTGATGGATTTTACTGAGCGTATGTCGCCTCTGGGGAATGCTACTGCTGACGAATGTGCAGATTATGCCATTACCTTATTTTCAGATCTCACACGCAAGGTAACCATGCAAAACCTGTTTAATGATGGTGGATTCAGCAGTATGGGTATGAGCTCAAGGGCCATGATGCAATACAATAAAAGTCTCGAATGCAAGGATTGCCAGGAAAATCCGCTCAACCATCCGGAAAATTTTTAAGATTTCTTTTCAGACGGATTTAATGTTATGGTGTAGTGGTGTACTATACCTGCTTTCTTTTCAACTGGCCTGGAAGCGGAAGTTGTTGTATACTGAATGCTCGTTGCATGCCTTACGGGTAATCGGAACCTTACCGAAGTGCGCATATTGCTGCGTACCTTCATGCCCCGGTTGTGTGCAGGCTCGTATTGCAGCAACCGGATTACTCTGATGGCTTCCTCATCACATTTATAGCCAATACCTTTTAGTACGGTAACCTCCTCTGTCTTTCCCTGGTTCGACACCTGAAAGCTTACAAAAACATCACCTTCTATTTTCTTTTCCAATGCTTCCTCAGGATAGCGGAGATTGTCGGTAATAAATTTTCTCAATGCTTTTTGTCCACCCGGATATTGGGGCAGGGCAATAAAGTTTTTTGCTTTTTTATTTTTAGCGGCCATGTTTGGAATTAGTTATTACAAAGGTAGCATCATTCATTAGATTTGATGTAAAAATGCTGTATATTATATCATGCTGACATAATCTATATCTATGTGGACTTTTGAAGCAAAACTCCAGATTAAAATCCGGGAATCCTCATGATGTATTTTAATTTTGGCCAATTAGCCCCAAAGTTATACTTTTGCAGTGCCGTCGAAGAAGTTGAAACGGTAATGAGACGATAACAATTTTAATTCTGTAAAATATATGAGCTTTAGAATTATTGTGCTGGCCAAACAGGTTCCTGATACCCGGAATGTGGGTAAAAACGCCATGAAAGCCGATGGTACCGTAAACCGGGCAGCATTGCCGGCTATTTTTAATCCAGAAGATTTGAATGCTTTGGAGATGGCCCTGAAAATTAAAGATCAGCTTGCTGATTGCGAAGTTATCGTACTTACCATGGGGCCTTTCCGGGCTGCCGAAATCATTCGCGAAGCCATGTACCGTGGCGCCGACCGCGGATACCTGATTACCGACCGTAAGTTTGCAGGCAGCGATACCCTGGCTACATCGTATGCCATTTCGCTGGCCGTTAAAAAACTTGCCCCTTACCATCTGGTGATTTCAGGACGTCAGGCCATTGACGGGGATACCGCTCAGGTTGGGCCGCAAACTGCCGAAAAGCTACAGTTGCCTCAGATTACCTATGCTGAAGATATCATAGAGGTGGATAAAAAGCATATTGTAGTCAAGCGCAGATTGGAACATGGTACCGAGACCGTAAAGGCACCGCTGCCTGTTGCCATCACAGTACACAGCTCAGCTCCCGCTTGCCGGCAACGTATAGCCAAGCTGCTTATGAAATTTAAACATGCGCGCACCGTTACCGAGCTTCAGGATGAAACCAAGGATTATACCGAGCTTTATACCCAGCGTCCCTATTTACAGATAGATGAGTGGACAGCAGATGATCTTCATGCCGATGTTGGCATGCTTGGCTTGTCAGGCTCACCCACCAAGGTGAAAAAGATAGAAAATGTGGTATTTGCCCACAAAGATTCTAAAGTTATTTCAGCCGCGGATGAAGATATCGAAAATTTAATGAAAGAGCTGATGGCAAGCCATGTTATCGGATAATGTATAACCACTTAATGCCTGTAAACGTGAACAACATATTTGTATATTGCGAGGTTACCGACGATAAAACCATCGCTGATGTAAGTCTCGAACTGCTGTCAAAAGGCCGTAAGCTGGCCAACGATCTTGGTGTAAAACTCGAAGCCATAGTTATTGGCAATGAACTCGCCGGTGTGGAAAAAGAACTTTACACTTACGGTGTTGATGTTATCCATATGGCCGAAGATGACCGGCTGTATCCATACACTACTTTGCCGCATACAGCCCTGGTATTGAATATATTCAATGCTGAAAAACCTGAAATTGCCCTGTTTGGAGCCACCTCTATTGGTCGCGATATAGCCCCACGTATAGCTTCGGCCATGCGGTGTGGCTTAACAGCCGATTGTACCAGCCTTGAGATTGGCGATCATTTTGAGAATAAAACACAGACGGAATACAAGAACCTGCTTTATCAGATCCGGCCTGCTTTTGGAGGAAACATCATTGCCACCATCATCAATCCTGAAACACGTCCTCAAATGGCTACTGTGCGGGAAGGCGTGATGAAAAAGGAAATCTATGATGCCAAATTCAAAGGCAAAGTAAAAAAGATAGCGGTAAATTCAGTGCTCAAAGATGAGGATTTTTGTGTGCAAATCATTGATCGGCACATAGAAGCCAGTAAAATTAACATAAAGAATGCTCAGGTAATCATTGCCGGAGGTTATGGTGTGGGTTCACGTGAGAATTTCCAATTGCTTTACGAGCTGGCCGATGTGCTTGGCGCACAGGTTGGAGCATCGCGTGCTGCCGTGGACGCCGGGTTTTCAGAACATGAACGCCAGATTGGACAGACAGGAATTACAGTAAGACCTAAGCTTTACATTGCCTGTGGTATTTCAGGGGCTGTGCAGCACCGGGCAGGAATGGACCAGTCGGCTCAGATTATCTCGATTAACTCAGACATTAATGCGCCAATCAATCAAATCGCTGATTATGCCATAATTGGCAACATTACCGATGTAATACCCAAGATGATTAAGTATTACAAGGCAAACTCTAAATAGCACTTCATCTGGTTTAAACTTCAATCAATCAATTAAAATGGCTAACTTTTATAACGACAACCCCAATCTTAAATTTCACCTTGACCATCCATTGATGGAGAAAATAGTCAGGCTGAAAGAGCGTAATTATACCGAAAAAGAAAAGCATGATTTTGCTGCCCTTGATCTTGAAGATGCCCTTGATAGCTACGATAAAGTACTGGAGATTGTTGGTGAAATTTCCGGTGAAATCATTGCCCCCAATGCAGAAAGTGTTGACCATGAAGGACCTCAGTTGGTCGACAATGAGGTTATTTATGCACGCGGTACCAGCGAAAACTATGATGCCCTGGTAAAATCAGGTATGATCGGTATGTCGTTGCCCAGAGAATATGGTGGATTAAACTTCCCCATGGTACCATACGTAATGGCTGCAGAAATTGTTTCACGTGCTGATGCCGGCTTTGCCAATATCTGGGGATTGCAGGATTGTGCTGAAACCATTCATGAGTTTGGATCGGAAGAAATAAAGGATGAATATCTGCCCCGTTTTAACAAGGGTGCCACCGCCGCCATGGATCTTACCGAACCCGATGCCGGCTCCGATTTACAAGCCGTTCAGCTTAAAGCTACCCTGGACCCGCAATCCGGTATCTGGTATCTGAATGGAGTAAAACGCTTTATTACCAATGGTGATGCCGATATATCCCTGGTACTTGCCCGTTCAGAACCCAATACCTCCGATGCCCGGGGCTTGTCGCTTTTTGTTTACGACCGTACCCAGAAAGCAGTTAAAATCAGGCGGATAGAGAATAAACTAGGCATTAAAGGCTCACCTACCTGTGAGCTGGTTTTTAAAAATGCGCCGGCAAAGCTAATCGGGGATACCCGCATGGGATTGATTAAATATGTGATGTCGCTCATGAACTCTGCCCGGCTTGGTGTTGGAGCACAGTCAGTAGGTCTGGCTGAAGCTGCCTGGCGCGAAGCCCTTAAATATGCCCAGCAACGTGAACAATTTGGTAAAGCCATCATTCAGTATCCTGCTGTTTATGAGATGATTACCAATATGCAGGTGAAAACAGATGCCATTCGCACCCTGCTTTATGAAACGGCCAGGTTTGTAGATGTATACAAGGCCTATACCTACGCAGGAAAGGAGCGCAAGCTTGAACCTGCTGAAAGAGAGGAATTTAAATACTATACGAGGATGGCCGATGTCTTTACTCCGCTTTTAAAGCTTTTTTCGAGTGAATATTGCAATCAGATTGCCTATGATGCCATTCAAATTCACGGTGGCACCGGTTATATGAAAGATTTTCCCGTTGAGCGCATCTGGCGCGATGCCCGCATCACCACCATTTATGAAGGTACTTCGCAATTGCAGGTAGTAGCTGCCATTCGCGGGGTAGGCAATGGCCTCTACCTTAAAGCCATGCAGACTTACCATGAAACGGCTGTAAAGCCCGAGCTGCAATACCTGAAATCAGTGCTGGAAAAAATGACCGACCAATATGCAAAGACAGTGATAAAAGTGAATGAGTTTGAAGACAATGAATACCTTGACTACCACGCCAGGCGACTGGTTGAAATGGCAGGCAACGTTATAATGGGGTATCTTTTATTGATTGATGCCAACCGCAACAACGACTACACCAAGTCTGCCGACATTTTCATCCGCATCGCCCGGGCTGAAAATATAGCCAAAGTTGGCTACATCAACCAGAGTCATCCCAAAGACCTGGGCACTTACAAACAAGTGTAAATCATGGGATAATCCTTAATCACTACTTGCAAGGCCGGAAGCTAAACCTTCCGGCCTTTATTGTTTAACGGATGTCTCAAAGAAGACAATATCATAGATTTTAAACTTTTCAATACGGATGGCACTTAAATATATCGTACCTTTAACTGGTCATTTTAGTTCATTTTTGGTCTGACTAAAGAAAAATTATGAAGAAATTATTCCTTTTTATCGCAGTTTGTGGTGTATTGTCATTATGTGCACAAACTTCCACCTATCATCCTTTCCCTGAGGGCAATGCCTTCTGGAATGTTAGTTACACGCAAACAATGTGTCCCCTTGGCGGAGATGCCTGCGAAAATTTTTCGATTACCATGACGGGTGATACCATGATCAATGGTTTGGTATATCACAAACTGTTTACACCCTATGTGTATGCTGATATTAGCGGGGGTTGCACTCAGGTGCACTTTCATTGATATAAGGGGGCCATCCGTCAGGATATCCCCAACAAAAAAGTGTATTATTTCCCACCCGCCGATTTTACTGTTGAGCAGTTATTGTACGATTTTACAATGGAAGTGGGTGATACTGTGAAAGGATACCTTTCCGGTGGATGGCTGGAAGACAATGTGGTGGTATCCATTGATTCTGTAATCGTGGGCCAGAATTTCCATAAAAGATGGCTGGTTAATCCCTGTTACGGTATTTATCTTATAGAAGGTGTGGGTTGCAGCTACGGCCTGCTGGAATTTTTGCCCGGCTGTCAGACAGATATGCCGGTATTGGCCATAGAATGCTTTCAATATCAGGGTGAAACTTTATATCCCACACACATAAGCAATTGCAGTGTTATTACCAGCATACCTGAAAATGAATTTCTGAACAATATTCAGATTTACCCCAATCCGGCCAGGGGTTCATTTATGGTCAGCTTAGCTCACCCGGCCGGTATAAAGGAGATTAGGATTACCAATGCAATTGGCCATATGGTTTGGCAAAAACAAATCATCAGCCAGTCCCGGGTAACCATCGACAACCTTTCAGGCGGAGTGTACGTACTCACCGTTATTGACCAAAATAACCAGGGGGTTAGCAAAAAAATAGTGTTGACTCCATAAATTATAGGGGAGCAGTGTTTGCATTTATAACCAACTGATGGGGAATGATATTTTTTATGTTTTAACCACAGACCTGGTTAAAGCAGATTTTCATCCCTGGAGAAATCCACTGTCACAAGTATGCCCGTGCACCTTAGTATTTTAAAGTCTCAGTAGTCCGCGTTAAAATATCTTGGGATACTTTCCCGGATTGTAATCATGCATAATATTATATACGGCATCAAAAACATCTTCGGCATTGGGATTGGAGAAGTAATCACCATCGGTGCTGTATGCTGCGCGGTGTGCTTTGCCGGTAACTGTGCGGGGTGGTGCATCCAGATAGAGGTAGCCATTTTGTTCTTCCATTACTTTTTGCATCATATAGGCCGTGGCACCTCCGGGAACATCTTCATCGAAAAATACAATTTTATTGGTTTTTTTCAGTGACTCCACAATGGTATTGTCTATATCAAAAGGTAGCAGTGATTGAACATCAATCAGTTCACAGGAGATATTAAAAGCTTTAAGCTGTTCTACTGCATCCAGGGCAATGCGCACACAGGAACCATAAGTTACCAATGTAATATCGCTGCCTTCAATCAGGGTTTCGGGATAACCGGGCAACAGTCTGAATTCCCCAATATTTTCGGGTCTGGGTTCTCTTAGTCTGTATGCATTTAATGGCTCAATGACCAGTGCAGGCTCATCTCCGGCCATCAGGGTATTGTAAAAACCTGCGGCTCGTGTCATATCACGTGGAACCAGTACATGTACTCCACGTATTGAATTGATAACCATGCTTAAAGGTGATCCTGAATGCCAAATGCCTTCCAGACGGTGCCCGCGTGTGCTGATGATTAATGGTGCTTTTTGTCCACCTTTGGTACGATATTGAAGTGTGGCCAGATCGTCGCTGATAACCTGAAGTCCGTATAACAAATAATCGAAATACTGGATTTCGGCCAGTGGCCTTAAGCCGCGCATGGCCATGCCGATGCCTTGCCCAATAATGGTGGCTTCACGAATTCCGGTATCAAATATCCGGTTTTTGCCATACTTTTCCTGTAAACCTTCATACGTTTGATTAACTCCACCGATTTTCCCAACATCTTCCCCAAAAATTACCAGATTTGGATAATTATTCATGAGATAATCGAAGTTGTCGCGAATTATCTCGCGGCCGGGCACCATTTCCGGTTTTTCTTTATACCTTGGGGCAACCTGCTTAAGGTTCGCCAGTCGTTTTTCGGAATGGCTATACAAATAAGAGCTGTAACGGTCTGCACTATCCAGCATAACATTTTCAAGCCAGTTGGTAACATTCACTTTTAGAGAATTTTCGGGATTGCTGCATGAATCACAGATCAGCCGAAGTACCTTACGGGCAGCGGAGATTACATCTTTTCGGATGGGATCGGCTATCATGCGCAGATCTTCTTTTAATGACTCGATTTTCTGGGTTTTGGCACAATTGCAGGTGCTTACATTTGCCATGCTGATAAAGTCATCCCGCATTTGTTTAATGGGATTGCTGTAATTATTCCAGGCTCTTTTGCGTGCCTGTTTTACTTTATCTATGGCTTCTTTTTCAATTTGATCCAGTGTTTTCTCGTCTGCGATATTTTCAGCTAAGATCCAGGCTCGCATACGGGTTATTCCGTCATGATCCACTTCCCATTCAAGTCTTTCTGCAGATTTATAGCGTTCGTGCGAACCACTGGTGGAGTGTCCCTGGGGTTGTGTGAGTTCGGTAATGTGGAATAATACCGGTATATGTTCTTCGCGGCAGCGTTTTACACCTTCACGGTATGTTTTTACCAGTTCAGGATAATCCCAGCCTTTAACGGTGTAAATGAGGTAGCCCGGCTTATCATTGGTTTGCGCAAATCCGGCGAGTGCTTCTGAAATGCTTTGTTTGGTGGTTTGATATTTATTGGGCACAGATATTCCCCAGCCATCGTCCCACACTGAAATGGCCATGGGTACCTGAAGTACGCCGGCTGCATTGATGGTTTCAAAAAAATGACCCTCACTGGTAGAAGCATCGCCAATGGTTCCAAAAGCCACCTCATTTCCATTGTTGGAGAAGCCTTCGGCATAAACTTTATTGCCGGCTGTTCTGAAAAGCTTTGAAGCAAGCGCAAGACCAAGCAGACGCGGCATTTGGCCGGCAGTGGGGGAGATGTCAGCCGAACTGTTTTTAACAGCAGTTAAATCCTTAAAGTGGCCATCAGCATCCAGGGTTCGGGTGGCAAAATGATTATTCATTACCCTGCCGGCTGTTCCGGGGTTTATCCGGGTGTCGGTGTCTCCATATATCTGAGCGAAAAATTCTTCTAATGTCATCATGCCCGCAGCAAGCATAAAGGTTTGATCCCTGTAATAGCCTGATCTCCAGTCGCCGGGTTCAAATGCCCTTGCCATGGCAAGCTGGGGAATTTCCTTACCATCACCAAATATGCCAAATTTTCCCTTACCGGTAAGCACCTCACGGCGACCCATAAGACTTGCCTGCCGGCTTTCATGGGCAATGCGGTAATCATTTAGTATTTCTTCGGCAGACAGAATAGCTGTTGATTCAGATTTCATTTTTCGGGATAGAATTTTTGTTGTCATTGTCGTTATTTGATATTAATCGTCGTGTTGTAGTTTTCTTAACAAATATCGGCAATATTGGTTCAGACAATACAATTACGGAGATTTTTTAATTTGTTGTTTTTTCCAGGCTTCACCGCAGGTTTGGATGCGCTCTGCAATCTGCATGGCCGATACACTATTAAACCAGTGTGGTGAAATACCGCAAAATTTGAGCAGATCATCCACCTCCTCATCTGAATAACATCCAAAACGTATGCTCAATACTTCGGGTGAAATTACCTGTAGAAAGCGGTTTCGCATGGCTATATTATTGTAAATGGCTTCCATCTTTCGGAGTTCACGGGCTTCTTTTGAATATTTATTGTATAAAAAGCTGATTGGGCCTCCTATAATTAATGGGCCGGTTACCGGAGGTGTTTGCAGCCGGCTGAAATATTTTTCTTCAACCGATGGAGTAGAAATAAATTCCTGTCTTAATGATTCATAGGTGAGCGGATAAGGCGTAATTTCAGCCGTTTTCAAAAATATGGTGTCGGGCATCAGCGTAATGTTGAGCTGGTAAGAGGTAGATTCAAGAAAACGCGGAATTTGTTTCTTAAAAGATTTAAAACCTACCATACTTACTTCAAGGGTGTCGGCAGTAGCCATGATGATGCTGTATTGACCCTCTCTATCTGTATAGGTGCCGTAAAGCCGGTTTTTATTTTTAATGTTGGCTCCCGATAGGGCCTTACCCTGAATATCAAAAATGCCACCGCGAATCATTACCCAGTTCTGAGCTGTGGAGAGCTGGAAAAGCATCATAAACAGCAGGAAAACCAGGGAGTTCTTAAATAGCATATCATCCGGTATGGGTTGGTAAAAGTGTGCCAAATTCATTAACGCATATGTTAAATGCTGTTAATTATTCGGATTAATTGTTAATCAGTTACATGTTAGGTTCCGTAATATTTATTTGAACAAACTGTATTGATAATGGTTTATTTGCCAACTTATTGTCAATACAAAATTCAAAACAACAACAAGAACACTCAAACAATGAAAAAATCAATGAAATTATTAGGCTTTGTAGCATTAACAGCCCTCGCCGTATCATGTAATAATCCCAAAGGCGATCGTGCAGCTATATCCGAAAGTCAGGAAGTTACATTAACCAGTGGAGATGTTAATGCAGTGGTTGACGTGGACAAGTCAACCATATCATGGGAAGGTTCAAAACCTACAGGCAAACATCATGGTACCATCGACTTAAAAGAAGGCAAGCTGATACTGATGGATGGTAAACTTGCCGGAGGAAAATTCGTAATTGACATGACTTCAATTACAAATGAAGACCTGACCGATCCTGAGCAGAATCAAAAACTGGTTAACCATCTTAAATCTGAAGATTTCTTTCACGTAGAGAAGCATCCGGTTTCCACTTTTGAGATTACAGCGGTTACACCCGTAGAAAATGGTGGAGCAAATGATTATAATGTTACCGGAAATCTCACCATGAAAGATATTTCAAAGAGCGTTACTTTCCCGGCTACCATTGAAGTTACAGACGACAGCGTGAATGCAAAAACACCTCCCTTTATTATTGACCGTAGCCACTGGAATGTACAATTTGGCTCAAGAACCTTCTTTAAAGATTTGCAGGATAAATTCATTAACGATGAAATTACACTGACCATACATCTGGTAGCGAACAATTAAGAGAAGTCCAGACTAAAAAGTGAAAGCCGGGAGCAGTGTATAAACTGCTCCCGGCTTTTGTAAGTGTGCCGTGCATGGTTACTAACTTGACGGTGCAAGTCCGTTATGGGGGTTT
>ENA-UOOH01000400-UOOH01000400.1-fermentation-metagenome-genome-assembly--contig:-NODE-400-length-51092-cov-70.200051_pt1 | contig 51092 bp, 61 predicted proteins | sample MGYA00245778_ERZ724025 | MGnify/ENA primary metagenome ERZ724025 (study PRJEB28704, sample SAMN03018313) | fermentation metagenome | biome: anthropogenic terrestrial biome; feature: soil; material...
ACAGCAGCATCACGCGCATAATGCCGGAGAGGGTCTTTTTAAATTGGTCAAACTGCCCTAATTCCACTTGTGCCGAAAGCGTGGGCAGAGAAGCGGTGCCTGCAGATTGCGCAATGGCAGCCTGGGGCATGAGCATGATCGTGAAAGCCCAGGTGAGCGCGCTGGCAGATCCCGCGCCCAGCGAAAGCCCAATAATGGTATTGGCGACAAAGTTGAGCTGCACCACGCCCGCACCGATGATGCGCGGCACCATCAGTTTCAATACCTGCCTGACCGCAGCATCTTTAAAGCCAGCCGCCTTTTCGTAATAACGATTGGGCAAACGGAACAGGTTGGGCAACTGCAAAAGTAAGTGACCCAAAGCGCCAATAAAGGCACCAATCGCCAGCCGCTGCACACCCATGGATTCCGGTAAGAACAGAACACCAACAATTTGTCCTAAAGAATACATGGCAGGGGCTAAAGCGGGCCACAAAAAAACCTGGTGGGCATTCAGTGTTCCCATCACCAACCCGCTGACCCCGAAGATGATCACGGTTGGCAGCATCGTGCGCAGCAGTCTGACTGTTAGCTCGAGCATCGCCGGGTTGGCATCGTGGACCAGGGCGAAGAGAATGTTTTCGACGATTACCGGTGCAAAAATCCACATCAACGCGGTAACAGCTACCAGGATGATCAGAAGAGCATTGATCACACCGGAAGCCAGTCGCCAGGCTTCCTGCGTCTTTTTGCGAGTGAGCATTCCAGTGAACATGGGGATGAAGGCAGAACCCAGGGCACCGCCTGCCGTAAGGTTGAAGAGCAGCTCGGTCACACGGTTGGCGGCATTATAGGCATCCAGCTCCATACTGGTACCAAAAGCGTGTGATATTACGGATCCCCGAACAATGCCGACCAGGGTGCTGAGGATGTACGCGATCATGACAATAGAGGCAGCCCTGGCAATTTGCTGCCCGGCTGTCTTTACATCTGTCTCTGGTGGTATTGGCTGTGGTTTTAACTCATCCATTATTTTTCCAGTGGGAAGTATTTTATCATCTATCTTTTCATAAGGTTTATGGTATGGCTCGACTATATCTTGGAACGGGACAAGCCTATTCCCTGCCTGACGCCAACTTATACCTTAATTACCGTCTGCGTCCCATCGCATATTTGGGAGAGCAGCAGATTGTGCCAAGGACGTGATCTGTGGTGTTGATGCTTTGTAGGGAACGGCCGGTTTTGTGGAATCGAACATGCCGATTCCGTGCTAGCTTGTATCTTACTGACCTCCTCCTTAGTTCTCTCATCCTGCTGTTTGGCGGGAACGAGGAATAAGGAGTTAGAGATTTAGGTTGATGGACGATTTCAATAAATTTAGTCTCCCTTGTTCGGTTTTGCTGGAATGATAAAGCGAGTGTTGCCTGAGAGTAATTCGGAAATTATGTGGCCAATATGTTTCTCAAGGATTTCGGGGTTCTTCAATCCTGACAGGTAACTAAAAATGGCTTGCTGCCGCCCGGGTGAGATTTTGGCAAATTGCTCCATTAAACCTTCTTTGTCCATCCTCTCAGCCAACTTTGCCGGCATGTTAAAGGTTGTTTTCGCTGGAGGTTCGACTTGTGCTAATTTGATACTGACAATATCGCCCGGCCCGACTTTTGCAGCACTTTGGGTAACCAGATTGATATAGAGTTTATAAGGTCCGCCCTTTGTGGGAACAAGATGCTTTGTGAATGGTGTCTCATTCACAAATCCTTCCACATAAATTGTTCCCTTGTATGGTTTCATTCCCTCAGTTATATGCGCAGGGACATCCACAATGGCGTTGATTTGATCAACGAGGTAGATCTGTGCTTCAAATTCAAACATGGGAGCCTTCCTTTCGACTCATCTATTTTTAACAGCGAGTCAATTCTTCTCTCCCTGTCATCTTACCCGATACTATTTTTCTTGCCCAGATTTCATAGCGTGTTTTGCTTCATCCCAAAGGGCATCCATTTCCTCGAAGCTAAGATCATCCACGTGCCTGCACTGCTTGGCAGCTGCGGCTTCGATGTAGCCGAAACGTCGGCGGAAGCGGGAGTTTGTCTCTCTCAAAGCCATTTCCGGATCGATCTCCAGCCAGCGCAGCAGGTTGACCACCGCGAACAAAACATCACCGGCTTCGGATTGTTTTTCCTCGGGAGTATCTGCTTCTTTAAGTTCCTGGAGTTCCTCGTGTATTTTGGCGATAACTGGGTCAATGGTCTTCCAGTCGAAGCCTACCCGCCTGGCACGCTGCTGGATCTGTTCAGCCTGTGTTAGTGCCGGCAGTGTGGTCGGTATGCCGTCCAGCATGCTTTTGCGTTCCTCGCCCTTATTTTTGCGCTCTTCTGCCTTGATCTGCTCCCAGTTGCTCAATACTCCTTCCACCGAATCAACCTCTAATTCGGTGAAAACATGCGGATGCCGGCGGATAATTTTCTCACTGATCCCCGCCACCAAGTCTGTCATGTTGAAATCCTGCTCTTCGGTCGAAATTTGGACATGGAGCACGATCTGCAAAAGCAAATCGCCCAATTCTTCCAGCAGGTGCTCGGGGTTTTCTTCATCCAGGGCTTCAAGCACCTCGTAGCTTTCTTCCAGCAGATAGGGGCGCAGGCTCAGGTGGGTTTGTTTACGATCCCAGGGGCAACCATCCGGTGCACGTAAGCGGGCGATGATCTGCTGAAAATCTTCAAAGGCTCGGCCATTTTCGCGTGCCGGCAGGTAAAGTGTGCTCATCAGACCGGTGTGCACGCTCTGGTCAATCTGATAGAGAGGAATTTCTTCAACCAGTTCATCAGACAAACCAGCGTTATGGATCAGTTTGACCGGGTATTCATCCGGATAATTATTCATCAAGGTCAGTTTAAGGTCGTTGATTTCCATCCCCGGTCTCAGGTTTGAGATCAAAGCTGGGCTCGAAGGTGGAAAAAAGGGTATTTCCATCGAGGCAAGATAGAGTGAATCGGTCAACACCAGTTTCGGGTGCGGGTCTATGCCCAATGCTGTGCAAACCGGTTCCAAAAAGCTCATGCCGTCAATGATGCGAACTGGAATGTCACTTCCTTCCACCTGTTTCAAGATCTCCCGCACTGTTTCCTCGGCAATAAAGGGGCTGCCAGGCACACCATAGGTAACGCTACCCAGCTTTTGCGACAAAGAAATAATATTTTTGGCGATCTCAACGGCGTAATCGCTGGTTTCTAATTCTTCTTCACTATCAAAGCTATGCACGATCAAGTAATCGGGCAGATCGGGGACTACAGGATGATAGCGTGTACGCACCCAAATTTCCTTCAGCTGAGTCAGCCATTCCCAGGCTTCCCTGGTCAGATTTTTTGCGCCTGTGGAGCCCAAACCTATGATAACGATACCCTTAAATTCCATAAAACCTCTTGTGCTTCTTTTGCAGGGAATGGCCACCGGGCATTCCGCACAATTTGTCTGGACCTGAAACCGGTCTTTCCGCAAAACCCGCCCCTTACTCCCCCAAAGCGGAGGTAGTAAGTAAGCTTCTCTGCAGGGAATGGTCATTGGTAATTTCACACCATTTTCCAATATGGTAGCTGACCTTTCCCTACCTATATACAACATAAAGGCTGCCCATAGGACAGCCTTTTGATTGTAATTCATTTTGACCCGTGGTTTTTTCCACGTAGTCATTTCACCAGGATTCAAAGTTGAATAAAGACCGAAATGAGTCTCCTCAACAACCTGAACCGACCAAAACTAACGCTTGGTGTAAGTCGGGGCTTTGCGAGCTCGCTTGAGACCTGGCTTCTTGCGTTCCTTCACACGGGCATCGCGAGTGAGCAGACCATGTTCGCGCATGGCGACTCGCAGACTTTCGTCCATGGAAACCAGGGCGCGTGCCAAACCGAGTTTGACAGCATCGCGCTGACCGCTAACACCACCGCCTTCAACCTTGACGGTTACATCAAAGGAATTGACAGGGCGACCGGTTGCTTCCAATGCACCCAAAATAGCTGGGGCATCGCCGATGCGGGTGAAGTATTCGTTCAGTTCTTTGTCGTTGACGGTAAAAACGCCAGTGCCTTCGTAAACACGAACGCGGGCAGTGCTTTCTTTTCGACGACCAGTTGCTTCAGTATATTGTGCCATGATACCTCTTTATTACTCCAGATCCAATGGTTTCGGGTCTTGTGCCTGGTGCGGGTGTTCCGAACCGGCATAGACTTTCAGGTTGTCCAGGTAGCGCTGGGTCAGGCGGTTTTTGGGCAGCATACCCTGGACTGCAAAACGAATGATGCGGTCCGGGTTGTTCTTCAACTGCGCAGCGTAATTCACCTCATGCAGACCACCGGGATATCCGGAGTGACGATAATATTTTTTCTCGTTGACGCGGGTCGCGTTCGCAGAAATTTTTTCTGCATTGATCACAACCACATGGTCACCCAAGACGACACCAGGGGTGAAGTCAGGGCGATGTTTGCCAACCAAAATTTCAGCAATCTTGGTCGCAAGGCGGCCGAGGGTTTTACCGGTGGCATCCACCAGGTACCACTCGCCGGTAATTTGTCCTTTAGGAACGTATGTTTTTTCCACTTTAACATTCTCCGTTTTAAGTACACACCCACGGCTTTCGCCTGGGCAAACTATTATTTTTCTACATCCTCAGCATACTTGACTTCAACAAGCGTAAGTCCGCGGGCAGGTGCCAGGGCAACAATGCCGGTATTACCCGTCTGCAGCCCCATGGGCACGATCTCCACTGGCGCTTCTCTCAAGCCAATCTTCACCAGCACATAGACGATCCTTCTGACCATATGGTACAAAAAGGCATTTCCGGTGATGGTAAAAGCCATCGAGTCCGCTCCAGTGAGTTCCCATTCTGCCTGTTCGATCCTTCGAATGCTCGTACCATATTCGGATAAAGGTCGTCCGAATCCGATAAAATCGTGTTCGCCTAACAGGTATTGGGCGGCTTCATTCATCAGTTTGATGTCCGGAGCGCGGTCCAACCGCCAGGCAAAATCGTTTCGCAAAGGGTCTCGGGCAGGTTGCCAATACAAGCGGTAGCGGTATTTGCGGGCAAGGGCGTCATAACGGGGGTGGAATTGAGCTCCTGTCTGCTCCAGTCTCTGAACCTGGATATCAGCCGGCAAATGTGCATTCAAAGCCTTGAGCAGTTTGTAGTCGCCATGTTTCCAATCAAGTTCGAAACTGACCACCTGCCCACTGGCATGTACACCGGTATCGGTGCGCCCGGCTGTCAGGATACTTCTGCCCTGCCAGCCAAGCTGCCGTAAGGCATCTTCAAAGACGCTCTGAACGCTCGGTTTTTCCAGCTGCCGTTGAAAGCCGCTGTATTGCGTGCCTTCGTAAGCGAGGATAAGTTTGTAATGTGCCATGCCTTTCCATTTTCCTGAAAGGCGCTTCTACTTCTTCAATGCGCTTATTCCGAAACAAGCTCTAAGACAACCATCTCGGCGTTATCGCCTTGGCGGGGTCCCAATTTGAGCAGTCGGGTATAACCACCCTTGCGGGAGGTGAAACGAGGCGCAATATCATCAAATAATTTCTTAACGATCTCACCGCTGGCATTGCCAAGTTCACTGGCAGCCTGTCGGCGTGCATTGAGCTTCTGAGCTTCGTCTGCTTTCTGGACATTCTTCGCCAGAGTGATCAGCTTCTCGGCATCGGGTTGAATTGATTTTGCCTTTGCCAGGGTAGTCTGAATTTTTTCATGTTCAAATAGTTGTTTAATCATCGTCTTTCGCATCGAGGTGCGATGACCCATGCTGCGGTTGAGACGATATCCTTTAATCTGGTGCCGCATTACTCGTTCTCCACTTCTTCTTCTTTCAAATAGCCTTTTTCGATCATCTTGGCTTTCAGCTCAGACAAGCTTTTCTCTCCGAAATTGCGGATCGAGAGCATGGCGCTTTCGCCTTTGTCCAAAAGTTCCAACACATCGCCGACAGTGGTAATGCCAGTGCGCTTCAAGGAATTGAAGACACGCACACCCAGGTCGAGTGCCTCAATCGGAGTCTCAATGACATCACGGTTGACGACCTGCTGTTCAACTTCAACTTCTTCGACCGGCTTGGTCAGCATTTCTTCACTGGTGCCGCTGATGATGCCGAGCTGGTGCATCAGGATGCGTGATGATTCGATCAGTGCTTTTTCAGGTGCGATAGTTCCATCAGTCCAAATGTCAAGAATCAGGCGGTCATAATCGGTGCTATGTCCAACGCGAGCGCTGGTGACTTCCCAATTGACACGACGCACAGGGGAAAAGATTGCATCGACGGGCAACTCGCCGATCGTCATACGATCAGAGCGATCAGTTGCCGGGATGTAACCCCTGCCGGATTCTACGGTCATTTCCATTTCAACATTGGCGTCATTTTCGCTGATGCTAAAAAGGTAAGCTTCAGGGTTGATGATCTCTACTTCGGGTGGGCATTCAATATCCGCACCCGTGATCGTTCCCTGACCTTTGACCTCAAGATGAATAACGGCTTTATCAACGTTATGAAGCTTGAAGCGCAGCTCCTTGATGTTCAACATGACCTGGATCACGTCTTCACGAACACCGGGGATGGTGCTGAATTCATGCATCACGTTTGCAACGTGCACCGACGTAATTGCTGCCCCTTCGAGGGAAGAAAGCAGCACACGGCGCAGTGCATTACCAAGGGTTACGCCAAAACCGCGTTCCAGCGGGCTGATCGTGAACTTGCCATAATCACGCAGCTCTTCTGAACGCTCAACTTTTGGTGATACCAATTCCATTTTCTTTGCCACGGTTTACCTCTTCCCGGTCTTTCTGTGACGAAAGACCGCCCTAACTCCTGATTAGCGGGAATAATATTCAACGATCAACTGCTCGTTGAGATTGCCATCAACTTCGGAGCGTTCCGGTGCACGTAACATGCGACCAGACAGGTTGTTCAAATCGCGAGCCAACCAGGTAGGTACAGTCCGACCTTCTGCTTCTTCACGCAGATGCTTGAAATAAGCGTTATCCTTGGAGCTTTCTTTCACGCTGATAACATCGTCAACTTCGATCCCAAAGGAAGGGACATCAGCCCGGCGACCATTGACCAAAAAATGTCCATGGGAAACCAGGATGCGTGCCTGTGGGCGGCTTGCCGCAAAACCAAGGCGATAGACGACGTTTGCCAGTCTTGTTTCCAGGATGGTCAGCAGGTTGGTACCGGTCTGACCGCGCATGGCCACTGCCTGGCCATAAAAACGACGGAACTGACGTTCATAGATACCGTAAACGCGACGGGCTTTTTGCTTTGCACGCAGCTGCTTGCCATAGTCAGATTCCCGACCTGGGCGAGCTGATTGCATTTTGCCATGCATTCCCGGGGGGTAGGGTCTTTTATCAATCGCACACTTGGGGGTATAGCAACGTTCTCCCTTGAGGAACAGTTTTTCACCTTCGCGGCGGCATAAACGACAAACTGCATCTGTATATCTTGCCATAATAACTCAATCCTTTTTCTTTTGTACTACACGCGGCGTTTCTTTGGAGGTCTGCAGCCGTTATGGGGCACAGGGGTCAGGTCAGTGATTCTGACAACCTTCAGTCCAATTGCCTGTACGGCACGAATGGCAGCTTCCCGACCAGGGCCAGGTCCTTTGACAAACAGTTCCACTTCTTGCAGACCCATTTGCTGGGCTACTTTAATGGTCTGTTCTGTCGCCATTCGGGCAGCGAAAGGTGTGCTCTTGCGGGAACCTTTAAAACCAGCGGATCCGGAGCTGCCCCAGCAAATGGTATTTCCTTGCAGGTCAGTTACGGTCACAATGGTGTTGTTAAAGGATGCAAATACATGCACCTGTCCTGACGAGATCTGGCGCTTAACTTTGCGGGAACCTGTAGTTCGACGCGCTGTACGTGCTTGTTTAGCCATATTTCTTCCTCACTCAATCTTTCAACTCTGACTTGTCTCTCACCAGGTTGCCGCTGGGGAGAAAGGGAACCCCACCGGGTGATCAGATAAGTCAGTTATGATCTTATTTCTTAGTTGCTCCGCGGCGGCGACCACGACCGGCAACGGTGCGTTTCGGTCCCTTGCGGGTACGGGCATTTGTGCGGGTATTTTGACCGCGCAAAGGCAGGTTTCGACGATGGCGCAAACCACGATAGCAGCCGATTTCAACCAGGCGCTTGATGTTCATTTGAACTTCGCGGCGCAGGTCGCCTTCGACGGTCAGGTTCTGACCGATATATTCACGAAGTTTTGAAACTTCATCTTCGGGCAGATCCTTAACGCGAATGCTAGGATCGACACCAGTGGCTTCCAAAATATCGTCAGCGGTTTTCGGTCCGATACCATAGATGTACCGCAGCCCGATTTCAATGCGCTTGTTGCGCGGGAGGTCAACACCTTCTATACGTGCCATATTCTCTTACCTATCCTTGTCGCTGCTTGTGTCTTGGGTTAGTGCAAATGACGTAAAGTCTGCCTTCACGTTTCACAATTTTACACTTGTTACAGCGTCTTTTAATTGAAGCTGATACTTTCATCAGTCAGTCTCCTTCTTCTCTCCGCAAAGTTCTTATTATATATGCTTCGCTTACTCTTAGCAAGGGTCTTTTCTTGCTGTTTTTCTAAATTCGCCATTCCTTCAGGCAATCAACATTTACAGTGCGGTCAAAACCAGAGGACCATTTTTGGTCACTGCAATTGTGTCTTCCTGGTGAGCGGTCAGTCCGCCATTCTTCGAAACTACGGTCCAGCGGTCACCCAGCACTTTTGTCTGGCGTGTACCAACCAAAACCATCGGTTCGATCGCGATTGTCATACCTTCCCGCAGCAAAAAGCCAGTTCCCTGTTGACCATAGTTCGTCAGTTGGGGATCTTCGTGCATTTGTCTGCCAACACCATGACCGGTATAGGTATGCGTGACGAAATAACCTTCACTCTCAACATATTCCTCTATGGCAGCGCCGATATCACCACTGTGATTGCCAGGAACCATCATGGCTGTAGCAATCTCAAGTGCTTTGGCGGTCACATCAATCAAATGCTGCGCCTTATGCGAAATCTCACCGACGCCGATCGTAAAGGCAGCGTCTCCGACAAAACCTTCGTAAACCGCTCCGCAATCAATTGAAATGATGTCACCTTCCTGCAGTTTGCGCTTTCCGGGAATACCATGCACCAGCACTTCATTGATGCTTGTGCAGATACTGCCAGGAAATGGGACACCGTTTCCCGGATCATAATTTTTAAACGGAGAGTAAATTCCGTGCTGCCTCTGGAAACTCTCAGCGACTTCGTTCAACTCGCCAGTCGTCACTCCAGGAGCAATCGCAGCCTTGACCGCTTCGAGCGTCTGGCGGTTCAAACGACCAGCCTCGCGCATGATAGCAATCTCCGACTCCGATTTGATGTTTACTCTCGATTCAAAACCGTACATCAGGCCTTCACAGCTTTCAAGATATCTTCAGTTACTTTTTCGATTGGCTGAGTACCGTCTATCGTAACCAGCGTACCGGTTTCACGGTAATATTCAATCAAGGGAGAAGTCTGAAGATAATACACCTCGATGCGATGGGTTACCGTTTCGGGTTTGTCGTCTTCTCTTTGGTAAAGTTCTGTCCCATCAATGTCATCTATCCACTTGACCATGGGTGGGTTATAAAGGGCGTGATAAACACGACCTGCTTTGCTCATCCAACGACCGCTCAGGCGTTCTACCAGGACTTCATTGGGAACGTCGATAAATGGCACAACGTCCACCTTACCACCGATCTTCTCCAACAAAGCATCAAAAGCTTCAGCTTGTGCCGGCGTGCGTGGAAAGCCATCCATAACAGCTCCCTTTTTGCAATCCGGTCTGCTCAGGCGTTCTTCTACCATCGCAATCGTAACATCATCGGGGACAAGTTCGCCTCTGTTCATAAAACTTGCGGCAAGCTTGCCTAATTCGGTTTCCTTGCTCAGATTTTCTCTGAACAGATCACCAGTAGAGATGTGGACTAAGCCCAGCTCTTCAGCGATGATCTTTGCCTGGGTGCCTTTACCGGCTCCCGGAGGACCTAACATGACGATGTAAGTCGCTTTTTCGTTCATGACGTCTCGTAAATTAGTTGATCAACCTGTCGTCGTAACCATGCATGCGCAGTTCGGTTTCGATCAATTCCACGGTTTCGCGAATTGTTCCGACAACGATCAGCAAACCCGAAGCTTGCATAATCTGAGTACCGGCACTGCCTGCAGGTAAAACATAACCCATAAGGAAAGGCAAAATCGCGACCAGACCCAGGAAGAAAGCTCCCGGCAAAGTAATTCGGCGCTGGACACGGGTCAGATAATCCTGCGTAGGTTTGCCACGGACAACACCGGGGATCTGTGCACCTTGTTTTTTGAGGTTTTCGCCGTAATCCTGCTGGGCAAACAAAACGTCCGTATAGAAGTAAGCAAAAGCCACTACCAAAACAAAGAACATGATCGGATACCACCAGGTATCGCCGCCAAAGGCAGCATAAAACCAGTTCGCAATGTTTTTAACCCAGGTTGTCTGAGAATTCAGGAAGAACGATGAAAGAATCGCCGGGAATGTCAGGAAGCTCTGGGCAAAGATGATCGGAATCATGCCAGCCATATTCACCATCAGCGGAAGCTGAGAGCGAACAGGCATGGACATACGGTTGCCGATTCGGCGTCCAGGGAAGAGCACCGGGATATTCCGGCGACCACCCTGAACGTAAACGATTGCCAAAATTGTCAATACGAATACTGCCAGGACAACCACAAAGACCCACCAGGGTTCGCTGCCGTTAACCATACGGGCAATTGCTACCGGGAAGCGCGAAACGATACCGGCAAAGATGATCAATGACAGACCCTGGTTACGCAAACCAAACTCTGAAATCAACTGACCAATCCAGATACCGAACATCGTACCGGCTATCATGGAGATGATCGCTGTAATGGTAGGCAGCAGGTTTGCACCTGTGAATCCCCAGTTTGAAATCACCGAGCTGCCCTCAAGCATTTGGTTGAAAATGTTGATCTGACCAAAAGCGGACAGAAGTGCCATCGGGATGGTCAGGATCACTGTCCATTTTTCCATCCAGATACGGCCTTCCCGTGGATCATCCTTCATTTTGCGCTCAAGTGCTGGGATAACCGGTGTGAGCAGCTGCAGGATGATCTGCGCGGTAATGTATGGGTAGACGCCCATAGCCAGAATTGAGAACTGCGACACCGCACCACCGGAGAGCAGGTCAAGCAGGTTGACCAGGTTTTTGCCGGCGCCTGTCATCTGGGAAAGTCCAGCGACAGCTGCGCGGTCAATTCCGGGCACCGGAATATTAGCTGCAAGCCGATAAACAGCCAGCAAAAGCAGGGATATCAGCAGTTTATTGCGGATATCCTCTGATTTCCATAAAAAGCGCCAGGATGATCGTTTCATTAAGTTCACTCCTCTAGTTACGAGATCTCGATTGTTTCGATACTTCCACCCGCCTCTTCAATCTTCTGGCGGGCACCTTCAGTAACTTTATGAGCCTTAACCTTCAAGGCAACTTTGACATCACCGCGTCCCATGATCTTGATTGGCAGATCCTTCTCTTTTTTCAGGAGACCTGCTTCTCTCAAGGTATCGGGCGTCACTTCGCTGCCAGCCTTGAAATTCTGCAAGGAATCCAGGTTGACCTCGGCATAACGAACACGGTTGCGTGGGGTGAAACCCTCACCGCGTAGGAAGGGCAATTTTCGGAAGAAAGGCAGGTTGCCGCCGGTATGATATTGACGAACACCGCCCCCGTTACGGGAGTTTTGACCCTTGGTACCACGACCAGATGTCTTTCCGTGTCCGCTGCTCATACCACGACCAACGCGTTTGCGATCCTTCTTGCTGCCCTCGTTGGGTTTAAGATCGTGTAATTGCATGCTTACTTCTCCTCATCCACTGTTTCGATCTCAACCAGATGGGAGACCTTATCCAGCATACCTAACAGAGCATCGTTTTCCTGGTGTTCTACAACATCACCAACATTTCGAAAGCCCAGGGCTTTGAGTGTGTTTTTAGTCCGGACGGTATAACCGATACCGCTCTTGACTTGTTTAATCCGCAGGATTTTAGCCTTTTGTTTCTTAGCCATTCTTCCTCCGTTCCCAATATGGGGATACATCTTCGACATCCTTACCGCGTTCAGATGCAACTCTTTCAGGCGATTTCAATTGAGAAAGCGCGTCAAAAGTTGCCTGGACAATATTGAGCATGTTCGAACTGCCCAATGATTTAGTCAGAATGTCTTTAATGCCAGCTGCTTCACAAACTGCGCGAACACCACCAGCTGCGATAACGCCAGTACCTGCGGAAGCGGGTTTAAGAAGAACTCTCGCACCGCTTTGGGTTCCAACAACTTCGTGAGCGATGGTAGTGCCCAACAGGCTGACTTTATGCATATTTTTATGAGCGCGTTCAGTCGCTTTGCGCATTGCATCCGGTACAGCACCGGCCTTGCCAGTGCCTAAACCGACGTTGCCGTTATTATCACCAACAACTATGGTCACTCTAAAGGAGAACCGGCGGCCGCCTTTGACAACTTTGGCTACGCGGGCGATATCGATTACACGTTCATCAAATTGTGGTTCTAATGCTTGAAAATCATCCATAATATCCTCTTTTAGAACTCCAGCCCACCCTTACGGGCACCTTCGGCCAGCGATTTGACGCGACCGGTGTAGATGTAGCCGCCACGATCAAAAACAACTGCAGAAATGCCAGCTGCTTTTGCACGTTTGGCAACTTCTTCGCCTACGAGCAGGGCTTGTTCCATCTTTGATTTGCCTGTCATCGAATCGCGCAGTTCATGATCGACACTTGAAGCCGATGCGAGTGTATTGCCGCTGTGATCATCGATAATCTGAACATAGATATCGCTGATGCTGCGGAAAACATTCATCCGTGGGCGTTCAGGCGTGCCGAAAATATGCTTGCGAACACGGGCGTGACGATGTAACCTAGCTTGATTTCTTGATTTCTTAGCCATTGTCTACCTCTATTTACCGGTCTTTCCAGCTTTACCAGCTTTGAGCTTTACTTCTTCGCCCAAATAGCGTACACCAGTACCATGGTAATGCTCCGGCGGACGTAATTTGCGGATCTCAGAAGAGATCAAGCCAACCTGGTGACGGTTGCGACCTGAAACTTTAATTGTATGTGCTTTAGCATCAACATCAAAGGCAATTCCTTCTGGTGCAGGCACGTTGATCGGGTGGGAATAGCCCAGGTACAAGACCAGGTCTTTTCCACTTATCTCAGCGCGATAACCAACGCCCTTGAACTCCAGCACTTTCTCAAAGCCCTTGCTGCAGCCAACGATCATGTTGTTCAGCAGAGCACGGGTAGTGCCGTGGAGTGCACGAACCTGGGGTTCGTCATTCGGGCGGGTAACTGTAATTACACCGTCTTCCATTTCAATCCCAATCAATGGGGAGAAGGTCTCTTCCAATTCGCCTTTCGGACCCTTGACGTGAACCTTGTTCCCATCGATTTTTACTTCGACACCCTTGGGCAGGGTGATGGGTAACTTACCTATACGCGACATTCTCTTCCTCCTACCAAACCTTGCAAAGGATCTCGCCGCCAACGCCCACCTTGCGGGCCCGATGACCGGTCATGATTCCTTTGGGGGTCGATAAAATCGCGATACCGATGCCCGAAAGAACCCAGGGGATCTCCTTCTTGGAGGTATACACGCGGCAGCCAGGTCGGCTCACGCGCTGTAGCCCTGTGATCAATGAGCGGCGGTGACGTCTTTCGCCGATGTATTTGAGTTTCAGCTGCAAAACCTGGGAGGTCGCAGTTTTACCATCGACGACTTCATAACTCTCAATATAGCCTTCTTCGACCAGAATGCGAGCTAACTCACTCTTGAGTTTTGAATTCGGAATCGCGACCAGGGCTTTGCCCGCGGAAGCGGCATTGCGAATTCTTGTTAACATATCGGCAATTGGATCTGTAATAGTCATTCTCATACCTCCAGGCCAAATTACCAGGATGATTTGGTCACACCAGGGAGTTTGCCCTGAAGTGCTAATTCACGGAAACAAATACGGCAAAGACCGAATTTCCGCATATAACCTCGCGGTCTTCCACAGACGCGACAGCGATTTCTAACGCGACTCGGGTACTTCCGGCGCATCTCTCGATATTGCATACATTTTTTAGCCATTAGTTATCCTTCCTGAAGGGCATGTCGAACTTACGCAGCAGCTCGCGAGCCTGATCGTCAGTTTCAGCAGTAGTAACAATGCTGACTTCCATACCTCGTACCTTGTCGATCTTGTCATACTGAATTTCAGGGAAGATCAACTGTTCGGTCAAACCGAGGGTATAGTTTCCGCGACCATCAAACGAATCCGCCGATATACCACGGAAGTCACGCACACGGGGTAAAGCGATATTGATCAGGCGATCCAAGAAAGACCACATCTTGTAACCGCGCAAAGTTACTTTGACGCCGATCTGGCGACCTTCGCGCAGTTTGAAGTTGGAGATAGCTTTCTTGGCAGCGATGACAACAGGCTTCTGACCGGTGATAATGGTCAGATCGTTCACAGCAGCATCCAGTGCCTTGGGGTTATCCAGGGCTTCGCCGACACCAATATTGACCACAATCTTGGTGATTCGGGGAATCTGCATGACATTGCTCAAACCGAGCTCTTTGAAGAGTGCAGGAGCAATTTCTTTATTGTATTGTTCTTGTAGTCTGTTCATATCAATTCACCTGCGCCTTATTTGCCCTTGTCTTCCGATTTCTTGCTGGTTTTAGCCTTTTCAGTCTTCGGAGCAGTTGTGCTCTTGCGGCGGCTGGTCTTCTTCTCAGCTTTTGCGTCTTCAGTGGAAACAGCCTTGCTTGAACCGCGGGATGCTTTCACATCCTTTTCTGCAGCACGATCAACCAGGCTGACGTTCGACAGGTCCACCGGGGCTTCGAATTCACGAATTCCTGCTGGAATGGTCTTGCCACCCGATTGGGTCTGCTTTTGATGTTTCTTGACAATGTTCACACCCTGAACCACAACCCGGTTCTCTTTGGGCAGTACGCGGATTACTTCACCGACTTTGTTCTTGTCGGCTTCGTCGCCGCGCATCACGCGAACACGATCACCTTTCCGGATTTTCATCTTCATTTAGACACTCCTACCATTGACTACAGAACTTCCGGAGCCAATGAAACAATTTTCATATAGCCTTTTTCGCGCAGTTCGCGTGCGACCGGGCCAAAGATTCGCGTACCGCGGGGGTTCACACCATCTCCATCCAGGATCACAGCTGCATTGTCGTCAAAGCAGATCGTGGAACCATCTGGTCGGCGGTAAGCCTTGGCGGTCCGAACGATAACAGCTTTGATGATCTCGCTCTTCTTCACAGAGGACTGCGGAGTAGCGCTCTTGACCGTGGCAACGACAATATCGCCAACATAGGCATAGCGTCTGCGGGTACCACCTACAACCTGGATGACCAGTAATTCTCTGGCGCCAGTGTTATCGGCAACAACTAAACGGCTCTCCTGTTGAATCATGCAGCACCTTCTTCGTCTTCGACGACTTCAGCGATCTCTTCAATCACGTCTTCAAGAAGTTCTTCTGCCGCTAATTCCTCGGCTTTGATGATGGCTTCTTCCACTGCTTCGATGCTTTCCTGTCGAATCTCAACCATCAGGACCTTTTCGACTACCCAGGAGACAGTCTTGGAGATCGGGGCTGATTCTACAATGACGACTTTATCGCCGATGTTGCAGCCAATCTCATCATGTGCCTTGTAAACCTTCATATTGCGCACAACCTTGTGATACAAAGGGTGCTGGAAAGTACGGGCGACTTCAACAATGACAGTCTTGTCCATTTTATTGGACTTGACGGTTCCGGTTAAACGACGTCGTTTATTCATTATTTACCTTCCTTCTCATTACGCACGCGTTCGTTCAGAATGGTCTCAAGTCGAGCGATGTCCCGGCGGGCGCTTTTGAAACGGGTGGTATCGGTCAGTTGACCAGTCACCATTTGGAAGCGCAGGTTCATCAGTTCCTGGCGGGTGTTCATGAGTTTGGTTTTAATTTCTTCTGTAGAAAGTTCTCTTACTTCTTTGGCGTTCATGAACCTTCTCCTATTAATTCTTTAGATACAATCTTGGTTTTGAATCCAAGCTTGTAGCGGGCTCTTGTCAGGGCAAGTTTCGCTGTTTCATCGTCGGTTCCGCCGATTTCAAACAGGATCCGACCAGGGCGAATTACTGCCACCCAATGGTCCACAGCACCCTTGCCTTTACCCATACGGGTTTCAGCTGCGCGCTTGGTATAAGGTTTGTCGGGGAAGACCCGCACCCATACCTTGCCGCGGCGTTTCATTTCATGGACGATCGCACGGCGCGCGGATTCGATCTGACGGGCGGTCAGATAGCCGCAATCCAGTGCTTTCAAGCCATACTCACCGAAGTTGACGTCTGCACCGCGATAGGATTTTCCCTTCATACGGCCGCGCATCTGCTTGCGGTACTTTACTCTCTTTGGCATCAACATAATCTGCTACCTCACTCGTTACGATATTACTCGCTAATATAAACACCCTCGGTTGATTCAACCTTTTCTTCGGGTTGATCGATGACGATGCCTTTATAAATCCAGACCTTGATGCCAATCTGACCAAATGTGGTTGTGGCAGCAGCCCGGGCGAAATCAATGTTTGCACGCAGGGTCTGCAGAGGTACACGACCTTCACGCAGCGTCATTCGGCGTGCCATTTCAGCACCGGAAAGACGACCGGACACTGAAATCTTGATTCCTTCTGCGCCCTGGCGTAAAGCCTGCTGAATAGCACGCTTCATCGCCCGGCGATAGCTGATGCGGCGTTCCAGTTGGCTGGCAATATTTTGCGCAACCAGGAAAGCGTCAGTATCAGCAGATTTGATCTCTTTGACTTCCAGATCAATCTTCTTGCCGGTCAGAGCTTCAAGCTTTTGTCTGATAACTTTAACGTTTTCGCCTTTACGACCAATCAAAATACCAGGTTTGGCTGTCTGCAGGGTGACCTTTACCTTGCCGGGATAGCGTTCGATCTCAACGGACGAAACGCCAGCACGTTCGGTTTCTTTCATCATTGCATCACGCAGTTTAATATCCTGGTGAATCTGTTCGGTGTAATCTTTGCCTTCGGCATACCAGCGCCCTAACCAGGGCTTGTTGATTCCGAGACGAAAACCAATTGGATGTACTTTACGACCCATATGTCACTCCTTACCTTTACTCGACTTCGCGTAATACAACGGTCACGTGAGAACTGCGTCTCAACTGGGGCTTAAATCGACCGCGTGCACCGAACTGGCGCCACTTACGGGTGCGAGCTTCATCTGCGAAGATCCGGTAAACGACGAGGTCATCACGGCTTACGCCAAAATTCTCTTCAGCATTGGACATTGCCGAATAAATCAATTTGCGGACCGGTTCAGCTGCTTTTTTAGGAGTCAGGCTCAGGATGTTCAAGGCATCGGTAACTTTCTTGCCTCTCACCAGGTCGACAACCAGGCGGGTCTTCTGGGCAGATTCTCTGAAGTCAGAGAGGGTTGCAGTAATTTCTTGTGCCATCTCTTACCTCACTTTACAGCTTTTTCAGCCACATGTCCGCGGAACCAGCGTGTGGGTGCAAATTCGCCCAGGCGATGTCCAACCATGTTTTCGGTCACATAGATCGGCACATGGCGGCGTCCGTTATGGACGGCGATAGTATGTCCAACCATCTGGGGGAAGATCGTGCTGGCACGACTCCAGGTCCGAACGACCTTCTTCTCACCTTTCTGGTTCATATCTTCGACTTTTTCCAATAATTTCGGGTCAACGAATGGCCCTTTTTTCAATGATCGCGACATTTCAAATTCCTTTTCTGTCTCTCATCCGCTATTTGCGCTTGGACTTGGAGCGCTGGCGAACAATCATGTCATTCGTACGCTTGTTGCGTCTGGTCTTGTAACCAAGCGCTGGCTTGCCCCATGGTGTCTTGGGACCGGGCATACCGATGCCGGTACGTCCTTCACCACCACCATGCGGATGGTCTCTCGGAGACATTGCCGTACCGCGAACTTCCGGGCGACGGCCCATGTGGCGTTTGCGACCAGCTTTACCGAGTTTGATATTGGTATGTTCGACATTACCAACCTGACCGATCGAGGCGCTGCAATCCTGCAAAACCAGACGAACTTCGCCGCTTGGCATACGGACATGAGCGTATTTGCCTTCTTTTGCCAGCAATTGGGCTGAAGTACCGGCTGAACGCACCATCTGGGCGCCCTTACCGGGATGCAGCTCGATCGCGTGAATGTTGGTACCAACCGGGATGTTTGCCAGGGGCAAGTTGTTACCCGGTTTGATCTCTGCATGGGGACCTGACATCAGGGTATCGCCAACTTTGACACCGATTGGTGCGATGATGTAGCGTTTTTCGCCGTCAGCGTAGAACAGAAGCGCCAGGCGGGCAGTTCGGTTGGGATCATATTCGATCGCTGCCACCTTAGCTGGGATATTCACTTTATCACGTTTGTAATCGACCAGGCGAATCTGGCGCCGGGCACCACCGCCGCGATGGCGGACAGTCACACGACCCATAAAGTTGCGTCCTGAACGCTGCTTGCGAATTACAGTCAGGCTGCGTTCGGGCGTGGTCTTGGTGATCTCTTCAAACGTATAGCTGGTCTTGTGACGCTGACCAGGAGTCTTTGGTTTGAATACTTTAACAGCCATTATTCCACTCCTTCAAACACTGGGATAGTGTCACCCTGTTTGAGGGTCACAATTGCCTTTTTATAACCGCTCTTGCGAATCGCCAATTGGCGGGTGCGGGAGCTGCGATGTGCCTTGGCGGGCAGACTTATGATATTGACGCGTACAACGTCGACATCGAAGGCGGTCTCTACAGCAGTTTTCACCTGTTCACGGGTGACATCGCTGTTAACCTCAAACACATACTGGTTCAGCTTGCTCGCCAGGTAGTTTGATTTTTCGGTGACGACAGGGCGTCGCAGGATATCAAAAACGGAAATACTCATTCTGCTACACCTTCCTATCCCAGGTAATCCTTGATCACTTCGAGTGAAGCAAGCGGGATAATTACTTTTTCAAAATTGAACAGATCACGGATGTTCAGGTAGTTTGCCTGGAGCAGCTTGGTATCTGCCAGGTTACGACCGGATTTGATCAGATTTTCATTCTGTTCACTTTTATCTGCTACTAACACCAGGGCGCGTTTGTCGCCGGCAAGTGTTTTGATGGCTTTTGCCAGGTCTGCACTCTTCGGTGATTTCATTTCCATGCTGTCGACCATGATCAGTTTCTGATCATTGGTGATAACGGTCAGAGCGGAGCGTAACGCTGCCTGGCGCATTTTCTGGGGCATAGCCTGGCTGTAATCGCGTGGTTTCGGGGTGTGGATACGACCGCCACCAACCGACTGGGCGTTGATCATGCTGCCACGACGGGCGCGACCAGTTCCCTTTTGTTTCCAGGGTTTGGCACCACCACCGCGAACTTCACCGCGGCGCTTGGTGTTGTGGGTGCCCAGGCGGGCATTCGCCATCTGGCGCTGGTAAGCCTGGTGCATCAGATCGACATTGACCTTGGCTGCGAAGATTTCTTCGGGCAGATCGATGCTGTCTGTCTTTTCGCCTTTTAAGTTAAAAACGTCAACTTTCATTTTCACATTCTCCATTCACCACAAGCCTATTGCTTGCGAGCCGCCTTGATCATGACGGTGCCACCTTTGGCTCCAGGAACAGAACCCTGCACACCAATCAGATTGCGCTCGGAATCTACCATAGCCACGCGGATGTGGGATGAGGTCACGCGGACATTGCCCATGCGTCCCGGACGTCTTTTTCCTTTATAAACACGACCTGGGGTCGTACCGGAACCAGAGGAACCGGGGGATCGTTGGCGGTCAGACTGACCATGAGTTTTAGATCCGCCGCCGAAGCCATGCCGCTTCATTGAGCCAGCAAAGCCCTTACCTTTGGAGGTGCCAATAACATCAACAAGTTCTCCAACTTCAAAAACTGAAGCATTTACTTCATCACCGGCATTGATGCCGTCTAATTTGTTGGTGCGAAACTCACGCAGAGTACGCACTGGAGGGAGGTTATTGGTCTTAAGATGACCAAGCTCAGCCTTACTGAGCTTCTTGGGTTTCACCTCGTCAAAGGCCAGCTGCACAGCGTTATAACCGTCTTGAGCAACCGTCTTGACCTGGGAAACAAAACATGGCCCAGCTTCGATTAATGTCACGGGGACAGCGCGGCCGTCTCCATCGAAGATCTGGGTCATACCGATCTTTTTTCCTATTAGCCCTTTTAACATGCTATTCTCCTGTAGTAGTATTCTTGCGAGACTGTCAGCCTGGGCAAGCTGCATCATCTCCGCACAATTCAGTTAATGGTCCCTGTGAAGCGGTCTGCCCACGCGGGAGGCATTCTTAAATTGTCACACATAAATAGCTACCCTGTGGGTAGCCCATCAAATATATCACAGTCCCTTTTTATGCGCAAGGGCTTTTTTTGATAATTGCTTCAGATTCGTTGATAATTTTTAATATAGTCGATTATACACCACCAAATAACCAAAATAAGATTGTTCGTTATGTTTCCCTCAGAAACTCACGCCTGGCATTACTGTTTTTTTACCGGGTAATTTGCACTTCAAGTGATATGTCTGGAATATCTTCGTTCTTCTCGGAATGAAAATAAGCGCTCCAGTTTGTCTCAACAATTGTCAAGATTTCGCTTTTGGATATTCTTCCATCCTGATGGATATAAATTTGAGCCATTTCATCCAGGTCATTGCAACCATGTTTTAGAAGGTCAAAAGCTTTGTAATATTCACGGTCCAGAGGGAAAGGGTGGTTGTAATCCTCATCCTTACGAAGTGGATTATAACCAGGTTCATCTATCAAAAGGTGGGCCTTCTCAACCTGCCAATCGATTGTCACTGTAATCACATGAACTGTATCTCTCGAATGTAGAATGGTGTCTTTAACAACTTCGTAATATTTGAAAGCGATTTCACCGGTCGGATCACTTGCGAGCAAGTTTCGACAGGTAATTTTTGAGTTTGAATATGAATAGAAAGCATTGGGATATTCAGTTTTGATCAGGCCATCTACCTGCTTAAGCATACTTTCGTAGTCCGGCAAGCCTTCAGATGTACGTTTAAATTCAAACTTCAACTCGCGATCTTCAATTGTAGTGACTGGATAAGAACATGATAACAACACTGCAAATGTCAGTACCAAATAAAGAACTCTTTTTATGTTTCTCGAGTCATCCTTCATGACATGCTCCTGCCTTAGCTTATTCAATTGTAACAACGAAAATATTTTTTGCCTGGGTAATATTGTTAATCGATTTGCGATTACAATATTTCGCATGACTTACAAACCCAACCTGGACATCGCTACCCTCTACGTCCGTTTTGCTTCACCCATCTTTGAAGTGGATTGCGGGCAAATCTGCCGGCAATTCAACCCTTCCGGCATGCCGTTTTGCTGCGATATCTGCGTTGCAGTGCCTGTAGCATTACAGGAAGAGTGGACTTATCTGAAAGACAACACCCAACTATGGCACAAATTGCGCGGCGACGAATGCGTGTCTGACCCGATCGACCTTGAAAAGATGCGTGCTGAAACCCCCGATTATATGGACCTGATGGCATGCAAAGGTCCCGCTTTCTGTGAACGCGATTTCCGAACGCTCAGCTGCAGGCAGTTTCCCTTCTCGCCCTACATCACCTCTGATGACCGACTGATCGGTCTGACTTACAACTGGGATTTTGAAGAGGTCTGCTGGGTGATCAGCAACCTGGGCATGGTCAGTGACCAATACCGCAAAGAGTTCCTGGATATCTACGACAACCTGCTCTTTGAGCACCCCAGCGAGTATGACAGTTATTACTGGCTTTCTGAAGACATGCGCGAGCATTTCATCAAGACTGAAAAGCAGATCCCCATTCTGCACCGCGATGGCGGGTTTTATCTTTTAGATCCAAAAACAGACGAAATCACCCCCATCAACCCCTCTGAATTTCAAAAATTTGGGCCATATCAGTAGGGATCAGGGATCTGGGAGCTGGGAACAGAAAAAACTGTATGCCCCGTTATCAGATTTTTTTTGATCAAATCTATAAAGCCGATTACTGATTACTTAATTTTAGGATCATCGAGTGAAGCATTTTTCCTATTTCATCGCAAAGTGTTAGGGCAATGAGTATTTGCTCTTCTTTGAAATATCCAATGCGGACACAAATTTCGAGTTGGGTTTCTTTTTCTGCTTTTGAGCCTCTAGCAATTGACAGGAATCTTGCATACTCTTTCGAAGAATATCGGGCATTTCCTTCGGCAATGTTTGAAGGGATTGAAAAGGCCGCCCTTCTTAGTTGATTGGTCACTCCAAATATTTCTTCTTTTGGTAGCAATTTGGTTAACCGATATACTTCCTCAACTAAATCCATGGATTTTTGCCAAACAACTAAATCACGATAATTTCTAACTGTCATCCAGTTACTGCCTTTGGATAAATATTATTTTTTGTTATTTCTTATATCATGGACCAAAGCGAAAAACATTCTGAGAAGCAAATTCTTAAAATAAAAAACAATTCTACTCACTACTCACTGTTGCCTGTCCCTGCTCCCCGCTCCCTGATCCCAGTTCCCTGCTCTTAAACAAAAACGACGGTCATTTGACCGCCGCTGTTAACAGGAAAACAAAAATGCGAGTCCCTGTCGGGTACTCGTAAATTTGTTGAGTTGTAAAGATTCCCCTGCTCTTGTTTCCCAACAAAGCAGAGCAACCTGTCGAACACTTACCTAAATCTTGATCTCGATATCAACACCAGCGGGCAGGCTCAAGCGCATGAGCATGTCAATGGTCTTTGAATCGGGCTCCAGCACATCGATCAGACGATTGTGGGTGCGAATTTCAAAATGTTCCTGTGAATCCTTATCAATAAAGGTTGAACGACGAATGGTATATTTTTCAACTCTGGTTGGTAAAGGTACAGGGCCCACTACACGGGCGCCGGAACGCTCAGCTGTTTCAACGATGCGTTTTGCGCTTTGGTCAAGGATACGATGATCGTATGCTTTCAAACGGATTCTGATTTTTTGTTTTGCCATTGTTTTCCTGTTCTTTTCTTTATTTCACACGGCTTTCGCCGAAATGTGTTTATTCAAATCTCAGCCTAAACGACCGAGGATTTTCTTCATATAAGCATCCGAGACTCGCGCATAATGCTTGAACTCCATGGTGAAAACACCCCTGCCCTGTGTGGCAGAACGGAGTTCCGTGGCATAGCCAAACATCTCTGAAAGTGGTACTTCGGCGTGGATCGCCTTGGCGTTGCCAAAACGGTCATCCATGCCCAAAATGTTACCAACGCGAGCGTTGATCTGACCGATGATATCACCCGTGTATTCTTCGGGGATGGTGATTTCAACCTGCATGATGGGCTCCAGGATCACTGGGTCAGCCTTCTCAGCAGCTTCACGGACACCAAAAATGGTAGCCATGCGGAATGCCATCTCGCTCGAGTCGACCTCGTGGAATGTGCCATCAATGAGTGTGAACTTGACATCGGTCATGTTGAAACCAGCCAGAGGTCCGCTTTCGCAAGCTTCGTAAAAACCTTTTTCAACAGCCGGGATAAATTCTTTAGGAATCGCTCCACCGCGGATCTTATTTTCAAACTGCAACCCGACTCCACTTTCGAGAGGTTCGAGGTTGAAGATAACATGCGCATACTGACCATGTCCGCCGGTTTGCTTGCTGTAACGGTATTCGGCGTTCATCACTGGTTTGGTGATTGCTTCACGGTAAGCCACACGCGGTTTGCCCACATTAGCTTTTACTTTAAATTCACGCAGCAAACGGGTGACCAATACATCCAGGTGCAGTTCGCCCATGCCTGAGATCACAGTCTGACCGGTAACTTCGTCCTGGCGGACCCGGAAAGTGGGGTCTTCTTCAGCCAGTTTGACCAAAGATTCCGACATTCTGTCCTGATCGGCCTTGGTTTTTGGTTCGATCGCGATCGAAAGGACTGGTTCAGGGAAGTTGATAGTTTCCAATAAGACCGGGTTGGTCGGGTCAGAGAGCGTATCGCCGGTAAAGCTGAATTTCAATCCCAAAATTGCGCCAATATCGCCAGCACCTAATTCTTCGATATCTTCGCGTCGGTCAGCATACATACGAAGCAGCCTGCCGACACGTTCTTTTTTATCTTTGGAAGAATTTTGCACTGTAGCGTTTTGTTTGATCTTCCCTGAATAGACGCGAATATAAGCCAGGCGTCCCATGTAGGGGTCAGTCACAATTTTGAAGACCAATGCAGATAAAGGTTCGCTGTCATCTGCATGGCGAAGCACTTCACTGTCATCCCGGACCAGGGTTGCGGTCACTGGTGGGATATCGAGGGGTGAAGGCAGGTAATCGATCACAGCGTCCAAAACTAATTGCACGCCTTTATTCTTAAGGCTGCTTCCGCAAAACACCGGGGTCGCCTGGTTGGCGATCACAGCATTGCGCAGTGATTTTTTTAGTTCATCAACGGTTATTTCTTCACCTTCGAGGAATTTGACGGTCAGCACATCATCCATCTCAGCGATGCGTTCAATCAAAATTTCTCGCAGGTCGGCTGCTTCTTGTTTGAATTCTTCAGGAATTTCAGTTACTTCAGGTGTGGCACCAGAGCTGTCAGGATAAAAAACAGCGTTCTGCTCCAGCAAGTTAATAATGCCTTTGAATTCACTTTCAGCGCCAATCGGGATCTGCATCTGCAGTGCGTTTGCGCCCAGGCGTGCCCTGATGCTATCAATGGTGCGTTCATAAGAAGCACCCACACGATCCAGCTTGTTCGCAAAACAGATGCGGGGGACAGCAAATTTATCTGCCTGGCGCCAGACTGTTTCACTTTGGGGTTCAACGCCTTGTACAGAATCAAAAACAACAACACCGCCATCAAGTACGCGTAAAGAACGCTGTACTTCAGCGGTGAAGTCGATGTGTCCTGGGGTATCAATAATGTTAACGCGGTGATCTTTCCACTCTGCAGTTACAGCTGCGGAAACAATGGTGATACCACGTTCGCGCTCCTCGGGCATCCAGTCTGTGACAGTCGTGCCTTCGTCAACATTGCCGAGGCGGTAGGTTTTGCCAGTATAAAACAAAATCCGCTCGGTGGTAGTTGTTTTACCGGCATCAATATGAGCGATGATGCCAATATTTCGATAACGCTCGAGCGGAAAGTCAGTCATAATAACCTGAATTGTTAAAGTACCAGAATTACATGCGGAAGTGAGAAAACGCGCGGTTGGCTTCTGCCATCTTGTGCGTCTCTTCACGTCGGCGGATTGAAGCTCCCTGGTTTTCTGCAGCATCCATCAATTCACCAGCCAGTTTTTCTGAGAAAGACTTGCCAGCTCTCGCACGGGATGCGGTAATGATCCAGCGCATAGCGAGGGTGATCCGACGTTCAGGGGCAACTTCGCTTGGCACCTGGTAGGTCGCTCCACCGATACGGCGGGGGCGGACTTCCATCATCGGGCTGACGTTCTTCAGTGCGGTTTCGAAAACTTCCATACCATCTTTGCCGGTTTTTTCGGCGACCATTTCGATCGCGTTGTAAACATGGCGGGTAACAGTGCTTTTCTTACCGTCTAGCATGATGCGATTGATCATCATCTGCAGATGAACGCTGTTGTAACGATCATCAGGGGAAGTGATTCGCTTTTCTGGTTTCAATCTTCTTGACATAATTGCTCCTCAATTTCAGCCAGTGGCGGTCTCCCGCAACTTAACCGGCTTTGCGTCCAAATTATTTCGCAGCGCGTTTGGCGCCGTACTTGGAACGAGCGCGTTTGCGATCAGCCACACCAGTGCTGTCCAGGGTACCGCGGACGATGTGATAACGCACACCGGGCAGATCTTTTACTCTGCCACCGCGAACCAGCACGACACTATGCTCCTGCAACTGGTGACCTTCACCAGGAATGTACGCGGTCACTTCGATGCCGTTGGAAAGACGGACACGAGCGATTTTGCGCAGCGCTGAATTCGGTTTCTTGGGGGTCATCGTGCGAACGATCGTGCAAACACCGCGCTTCTGGGGTGCGCCCTTGGGCTGGCGGGTTCGGCGTTGTTTTTCCGAATTCAAAGTGTATTGCAAAGCAGGTGAATTGCTTTTTTGCTTTTTTGTCTTGCGACCTTTTCTAACCAGTTGGTTTATTGTTGGCACGTTTTTGCCTCCGTACTTACCTTTTAATAAACTTTAATTATTCATCAAATAAGGCCATCTTTACTTTTGATGGCCTTTTTAGCCAATATAACGACAGGCATAAAGAACTCTTCCTGCCTGTCAGGAATGAGCAGTTATTCTATCACGCCTTTCGCAAAAACGTCAAGCATGAAATCGCTCATTTAGATACCTTTCAGTTTCTCAAAGACATCGGCACCCTGATCCATCAAGCCGGTTGGGACGCGCTGGCGATGTCCACGATCTTCATCCTTACCAAACTTGACAACCTCGCCGTCATCCATAATGGCTTCCACTGCCAGGCTCAATGATTGCAGCTCTTTGACCAGCACGCGGAAGGCAGCCGGGATACCAGGAGCTTCGATCGGTTTGTTTTGGACGATCGACTCGTAGGTGGCCGTTCTTCCGGCAACATCATCGGACTTCACCGTGAGCATCTCCTGCAGCGTGTAAGCAGCACCGTAAGCTTCAAGAGCCCACACTTCCATTTCACCAAAGCGCTGACCACCGAATTGAGCCTTACCACCCAGCGGCTGCTGGGTTACCAGGCTGTATGGGCCGGTCGAGCGGGCATGTACCTTGTCTTCGACCAGGTGATGCAGTTTCAGCATGCTCATCTTACCGATGGTGACAGGCTGGTCATATAAATCACCAGTGCGGCCGTCACGAACCAGTTGTTTTCCGAGCGTGGGCATCGGTTTTCCGGTGCGCAGCATAATTTCTCGGGCTTTAACTTCGATTTCAGTGCGATCCAGCATGCTGTCTATTTCTTCGCCATACTTCTTCGCCCACAACTTCAGTCCAGCCTTCACGGCGTTGTCGTCGCGCTCATCACGTTCAGACACGGGGATATTTTCCTCGGGGAATGCAGTGATCGTAGCCGGGTCGTAGCCTTCGCTCTTCAGCCAGAGATTCAAAGCCTCCCGACGGGCGAGCACTTCATTTTCCTTGATCTCAAACAGATCAACTTCTGAATCAGCGAGCTGGTCTTCCAGGTAGAGCAACCGGACTTCGTTGTCATCACGGATCATTTCAGGGTCGTATTCAATACCCTGAAGCCATTCTGCACCCTTTTCGGCGGTAACGCGCCAGGCTTCGTCGATCATCCAGGCTCGAACAAGCTCTGCTTCGATTTCGGCTTCAGTAGCACCGTCGAATACCGGTGTCACTGCACGGAAACCGAGGCTATTGGCAGCCCAGCCGAGCTCAGCTTCAAGGACCTGTCCGATGTTCATACGACCAGGGATGCCCAGGGGGTTGAGGATGATATCAATTGGTGTGCCGTCTTCCAGGAATGGCATATCCTCAACAGGCAAAACCATTGAGACGCAGCCTTTATTACCATGGCGACCAGCCATCTTGTCACCGGCTGTGATCTTGCGGCGCTGTGCCACAGAGACGCGCACCATCTTATCAACACCAGCACTCAGGTCGGTGTTTTCTTCACGGGTAAAGACTTTTACGTCCACCACGATTCCACGTTCGCCGTGAGGCATACGCAGTGAAGTATCTTTCACATCGCGCGACTTCTCGCCGAAGATAGCGCGCAGCAGGCGTTCTTCCGGGGTGAGTTCTTTTTCACCTTTCGGGGTGATCTTGCCAACTAAAATTTCGTTTGGTCCGACTTCAGCCCCGATTCGGATGATGCCGGTTTCGTCAAGATCGCGGATAGTGTCTTCACCGACGTTCGGGATTTCACGGGTGATCTCTTCTGGACCCAGCTTGGTGTCGCGTGCTTCAACTTCATATTTTTCGATATGAACGCTGGTATAGCGATCCTCTTCAACAAGGCGCTCTGAAATCAGGACAGCATCTTCAAAGTTGAAGCCTTCCCACGGTAAAAAGGCGATCAAAACGTTTTGACCAAGAGCCAGTTTGCCATCCTGGGTGGAGGAAGAGTCGACGATCACATCGCCCTTGTGTACCATTTGACCTTTGACCACCGCAGGGCGTTGGTCGATACAGGTGCTTTGGTTGGAGCGTTGATATTTACGTAGTTTGTGGATCTTCAGGTCACCACTGGCTTGTTTCAAGACGAGCGTGTCACCGGTAACCGATAGCACTTCGCCGTCTTCTTCAGCAATAACAACCTGGCCAGAGTCAGCCACGGCCATTTCTTCCATACCGGTTGAAACAATCGGCACTTCGGGTCGAAGCAGAGGTACGGCCTGGGTCTGCATGTTCGAGCCCATCAAGGCGCGGCTGGCATCGTCATGCTCGAGGAAGGGGATCAGCGCAGCTGAGATACCGACAAACTGGTTCGGGGCAACATCAATATAGTCGATGTACTCATAGTCGCGGATCTCAAACTTGTTATGGAAACGGCAGCTGTTGCGGCGTAAGAACTCGTTGTTTTCATTCACCGGGGCATTTGCCTGGGCGATGACGTACTTATCCTCAGCGTCAGCACTCATATAAACATATTCGTCGCTGATATAAGGTCGCACCAACACGTCCTCGATGCCAAAAGATTTGATCTTTTCTGCCATCTCAGGCGTAACTCGTGTCTCAGCTTCGTAAACAACTTCCTTGGTTTCCGGATCCACGATATTTTGGCGCAGCAAATGGTTCACCAGATTGGGGTCATTACCCTTCATAGCACGGTAGACCTTGCGGTAAGGTGTTTCAATGAAACCAAATTCGTTTACCTTGGCAAAGGATGCCAAACGACCGATCAGACCAATGTTCGGACCTTCAGGGGTTTCGATTGGGCAAATGCGACCGTAATGCGAGAAGTGAACGTCACGTACGTCAAAACCAGCACGCTCGCGGCGCAGACCGCCCGGACCAAGGGCTGACACAGTGCGTTTATGGCGCAGTTCGGACAACGGATTGGTTTCTTCCATGAATTGTGAGAGCTGGCTGGAGCCAAAGAACTCACGTAGCGAAGCTACCAGGGGACGAATGTTAACCAGGCTCACTGGTGAAACACTGATGCCCTGATCGCGAATGGACATGCGTTCTTTAATAACGCGTTCCATACGGCGAAGACCAACACGCAGTTTATTCTGGATCAACTCGCCAACAGTCTTCACGCGGCGATTGCCCAAATGGTCAATATCATCAGCGGGGGTCTTATCGTTATTGATCTCGATCATATGGCGCACGATCTGGATGATATCCTGTGCGGTAATGGTTCGGTGATCTAAATCGATATAGAGATCCAGTTTTTGATTCAATTTATAGCGGCCTACTTTTTCCAGGTCATAATGACGCGGATCAAAGATCTGTTCCTTGACGTAGGTTTTGGCATTATCCAGTTGGGGGGGTTCTCCTGGACGTAATTTTTTATAAAATTCAATTAAAGCCGCTTCACCAATAGAGTAGCTGCTCAGATCGTATTCAGGTTCCTGGTCAAAGGACGATTGGATGAAGAGGTGGTCGGGGTTATTGTCGACATCCTGGAACAATGCCAGGAGTTCTTCATCGGTTCCGTTTTTGATCGGGTCAATGTTTAAGTCGTTTTCAGTTTCCCGCAACGCAGCCAAAGCACGCAAAAATACCGTGATCGGCACAGTGCGTTTACGGTTGAACTTGAGGATAATGAAATCGTTCTTCCGGGTTTCAAACTCCATCCAGGCACCGCGATCGGGAATCAGTTTGGCAGTTGACATTTTTCGGCCAGTGGTGCGATCGGTTTCGGCTTCAAAATAAACGCCTGGAGAACGGATAAGCTGGGAAACAACCACACGTTCGGTACCATTAATAATGAATGTACCTTTGGGGGTCATTTCAGGGAAGTCACCCAAAAAGAGCTCGTGCTTGATCTTATCGCTGCCTTCGGCACCATCCAGCAGGACAGTGGCATAGAGCGGACAAGCGTAAGTCAGATCCCGCTCAAGGCATTCTTCAATTGAATTCTTCGGATCATCAAAGTGGTATTCCAGACCAAATTGCCTGGCTGTATCGGTGTCACTGGGAAAGTGCAATTTCAGGTCACCGCCATAAGAAACTATGGGAGAAATTTCGTTGAATAAACTACCCAAACCTTCTGACTTCAGGCGTTTGAAAGAATCCAGTTGGACTTCAATCAAATCGGGCATCTCGAGCCCGACCGGAATGCGAGAGTAATTTTTGGGCATCATCAATTCAGTCATTCACATCTCCTAACGTGATAAAAGCGTGGTGCATACAGCGGTCCACGCGTTCAGTACATTTTAAGCGCAATATTTGAGTATAAGACAATTCAGTTGCTAAGTCAATAGTTTATTTGAGCCAATTAAGCCCTCATCCCTGCTTCCGATAGAAATGCAATTATAACCCAGGATGAGGAAACAAGTCTTGAGTGATTCAGTTTTGTACGAATTAAATCACCTTTTCGGTTTTGCCTGCCAAATTGCGCAGGCATTCCAGCTGCCCTGAATGGTAGGACATGTGAAAAGATAAGAACAGGATCGTTGCTCCCTTCGTGCCCGACCAGCCAGGTTCTTTGAAGTAATCATCGCTTTGTTCATCAAGGGCTTGGCACGCCAAATTGCTGAGCGCCGCGTAGTCCGCCCGAATCTTTGCCAGATCCGGTAAACCAGGTTCGTCCCCCAGGAGAGGTTCACTGGTCCGCGCAAAACGTTCATACACATCGTAGCCCTTCGGTGTAGATCCCCCCAATTCCACCGTCAGATCCTTCATGCTCTCCGCCATGTGCCCCAAAATCCAAAGCATGCAGTTCCCACCGGGTTTAGGTTGCAGCAGCAGATCCTCCCGAGTTAACCCTTCAGTCTGCACGTCGATAATCGACTGCCAGGTTTCGAATAAACTTTTGAAATCCTCTTTAGTGATCATGGCGCTCCTTTTGTCGAATCTTTAGTACAGAACTGATTGTAAATCAACCCCCGTTTATGGTACGATTATTAACACAATTTCACGGGGAGCCTGAAGGCTGAGAGGGACCACATGGTCCGACCCGCAACACCTGATCCGGATCATACCGGCGGAGGGATGCAAAAAAGCGCTTCAGCAACCCTCCCTGTGGAGGGTTTTTTGATGAAAGACTACAAACGCGCAATTTTATTCGCCAACGGTGATTTTCCTGAGAACGACTCACTGACCATAGAGGATGACGATTTCCTGGTCGCAGTAGATGGCGGTCTGCGCCATTTGCTCTCCCTGTCTCTCACCCCTCAACTCCTGATCGGCGACCTCGATTCTGTAAGTTTGCCAGACCTGGACCTTTGCATGCAGTGGGGTGTCGAAACTATGCGCTTTCCAACCGAAAAGGATGAAACCGACCTGGAAATCGCCCTGCTTGAGGTCCTTCGGCGCGGTTTTAGTGACATCGTCTTCACTTGTGCTTTAGGTGATCGGCTTGATCATACCCTCGCTAACCTCGCCCTCCTCGCTCATCCCCAATTGAAAGACGCACACGTCTATATATCAAACGGCGAAACAACTGTTTACTATGTAAGCCACTACATTGAGCTGGAAAGTTATCCGGGTGCCTTGATTTCGCTCCTGCCCTGGAGCGAACCAGTCCACGGAGTGACGACGACCGGACTGAAATATGCCCTCAGCGACTCCACGCTTTACCCCTGGAAGACAGTCGGCATAAGTAATTTATCAACCGGCGATCATTTTTCTGTTTCTGTAAAATCCGGTCAGTTATTTCTCTTCCATATAACTGAACAATCCTCATCAACACGAAAGGATTCTAATGATTAAAAAGTATCTCCCTCTTCTGATTATTCTTTTCCTGGTGTTGGCAGCTTGTCAGCCTGCTGCGACACCAACCGCTCAGCCTCAGACGCTTACAGTCATGACCCACGACAGTTTCTCGGTCAGCGAAGACCTCGTAAAGCAATTTGAGGTTGAAAACAACGCTACCCTGGTCTTCATTAAAGGCGGCGATACGGGAGCAGCTCTTAACCGTCTGATCCTCACATCCGTTGACAGTAAAACTCCCGAAGCGGATGTTTTTTACGGTTTGGACAACATCTTCCTTTCCCGCGCTCTTGACCAGGGTCTTTTCGAAAGCTATCAACCTGCTGCCCTGGAATCGATCCCGGCTGAGTTCAAGCTCGACCCTACATTTAAAGTGGTTCCCGTCGATTACGGTGATGTCTGCATCAACTACGATAAAGCTTGGTTCACCAAAAACAACCTCGAGCTGCCAAACTCCTTGCAGGATTTGACAAAACCTGAGTACAACGGATTGCTGGTGGTGGAAAACCCGGCAACCAGTTCGCCCGGTCTGGCTTTCATGATGGCAAGCATCGCCGAATTCGGCGAGAGTGGCTGGCTGGACTGGTGGCAAGCCCTGAAAGATAACAATGTCACCGTCGTCTCTGACTGGGAGACCGCCTACTACTCCAATTTCTCCGGCTCTTCTGGTAAGGGTCCCCAGCCTATGGTTGTCTCTTATGCCTCCAGTCCGGTTGCTGAATTGATCTACGCCGAAACCAAGTTAAGCGAATCGCCAACCGGTTCGCTGGTCGCTCCTGGCATGTGCTGGCGACAGGTGGAGTTTGCCGGTATCCTCAAAAACACACCCAGTCGCGCCCTGGCTGAAAAATTTATTGACTTCCTGCTCAGCAAACCCTTCCAGGAAGATGTGCCTATGCAAATGTTCGTCTACCCGGTGCTGCCCGATGCCGTTTTGCCCGAAGGCTTTGTGATCGCCAGCCAGATCCCCGAAACGGTCGGAGCACTTGACCCCGCACTGATTGCTGCCAATCGCGATGCCTGGGTGAACGACTGGACGAATTTAATGCTGAAGTAAACCAAAAATGAAGCGTTCAGGATCTCTTACCTGGCTGTTGTGGCTGATACCGCTGGTTTTTTTGCTGTATTTCTTTTACCAGCCCCTGTTGGCTATCTTCAGGCAGGTATTCTCTGAACGCTTCAATCAAGGCTGGCAATTCTTCAGCTGGGACCAGGTCACCCGACCGCTGGTCTTCACACTTTGGCAAGCCATCCTTTCAACACTATTGACCCTGCTCATTGGTCTGCCGGCGGCTTACCTCTTCGCCAGGTTTGATTTTGCCGGGCGGAAAGGGCTGCACACGCTCAGCTTGCTGCCCTTCATCCTGCCAACGGTAGTCGTTGCCACGGCTTTCAACACCCTTATCGGACCGAGAGGCTGGTTAAACCTGATTTTAATGGATGTCTTCAACCTCTCCACTCCGCCCATCAAGCTGCTCAACAGCCTGCCTGCGATTCTGCTGGCACATGTCTTTTACAACACCTCCATCGTTATTCGCATGGTAGGCAACAGCCTTTCACGTCTCAACCCACACTATGAAGAGGCTGCCCGCGTACTCAACGCCTCCCCATGGCAAGCCTTCAAAGAGGTCACCTTGCCGCTCCTGGTGCCTGCCATCCTGGGTGCCAGCTTGCTGGTGTTCTTATTCGATTTCACCAGTTTCGGGGTGGTACTCATGCTCGGTGGACCACAATTTGCCACTCTGGAAGTCGAAATCTATAACCAGGCGATGAATCGCTTCAATTTACCCATGGCGGGGCTGCTTTCCATCATTCAACTGTTAGTCACTTTGCTGATCACGCTGGCGCAAAACCAGGTGAGAAAACCCCGCTTCGGTAAAGCCGCCCTCAGCAGTGAGCGGAAAGCCCGCCAGCGACCTGTTGGCAGGTGGCAAAAAACCTTCGTGGTTCTGATGATCATCTTGCTGGTTGTTTTGTTTGTCTCCCCGATCCTGAGCCTGGTAACACGTTCTTTGGTCGCCTTTGAAGCTGCACGTGGGGAGCGCGGTGCATTCTATACCGGTTTCACTACCCGTTATTACATCGAACTTTTTCAAAACCGTTCAGGTTCTATTTTTTATGCCAACCCTCTGGCTGCCATTCGTAATTCTCTGGTCTATTCCGTTATGACCATGGTGATCGCGACCTCCCTGGGCTTGATCACGGCTTATGCGCTTTCCCGTTCGGGTAAGTTTACCCGGTGGTTGGAACCTGTCTTTATGTTGCCCCTGGGCGCCAGTGCTGTCATTCTTGGGCTGGGTTTTTTGCTTACCTTTAATAAACCGCCTTGGACCAGTGGACCTTTTCCGATTCTGATCCCCATCGCCCATTCGCTGATCGCCCTACCTTTCGTAGTGCGTACTATTCTGCCAGCCATCCAGAGCATTCCGAATTTGCTGCGCGAAGCTGCCAGAGTGATGGGAGCCAAGACCCTGCAGGTTTTTCGCGAAATCGACCTGCCCATTCTGCTGCGCGCTGTGATCGTCAGTCTGGTATTCTCATTCACCATTTCGCTGGGCGAATTTGGGGCTACAAGCTTTTTGGCAAACGCACGCACGCCCACCATCCCGGTCACCATTTTCCGCTATATTTCCCAGCCAGGTGCGCTCAACTATGGGCAGGCACTGGCAATGTCCACCCTTCTATTAATTACCAGCGCTGCCGGCAGCCTGCTGATCGAAAAAATCCGCCTCCCAGGCGAGGAGCTGTTCTGATGTTACGTGTTGAAGAAATCTTCAAAGACTATGATGGCAAACCCCTGCTCAAAGGCATCTCTTTTGAGGTTCAAGAAGGAGAATTAGTCTGCCTGCTGGGTTCTTCAGGCAGCGGCAAGAGTACCATGCTGCGCATTATTGCCGGGTTGGAAAAGCCTGAATCCGGAAAAGTCTATTGGAACGATGTCGAGTACACCGACAAACCCACCCATGAACGCGACTTTGGGCTCATGTTCCAGGATTACGCCCTCTTCCCTCACCGCAGCGTGGCTGAAAATATTGCCTTTGGTTTGCGCATGGCGCGACGTTCCAAGGCTGAGATCGATTCGCTCGTTGAAAAGGCGCTGAAGAGCATTCATATGCAGGAATTTGCCAACCGACCTGTCACAGAACTCTCCGGTGGTGAACAACAGCGTGTCGCCCTGGCACGTGCCCTTGCCCCTGACCCGCATTTGTTAATGCTGGACGAACCGCTGGGAGCGCTTGATCATAACTTGCGCACTGAGTTACTCAAAGACCTGCGCAAGCGCCTTCACGACAGCAAGAAACCTGTGATTTACGTGACCCATGACCAGGAAGAAGCCTTTGCCCTGGCAGATCGCTTGCTCTTGCTGCACAATGGAAAACTGGTGCAGGAAGGTGTACCTGAAACAGTATTTACTCAACCAGCCAATGCCTGGGTCGCGTCCTTTTTAGGACTTGGCAACCTGGTTCCTGCGAGACTCGTCGGTCCCAACCTGGTTGAATCAGAGCTGGGGCAGTTCGAGTTGTATGCCAGCCAGGCGCTTTCTGTTAGTTCTGAGTGCATGCTGCTTCTGCGTCCGGAGGATGCCCTGATCGGCGAGGAAGCCTCTCGTTTCCCAAATCACCTACGCGCAATTGTTCAGGATAGTGTTTTTCAAGGCGAATTTTACCGCCTGGAAGTTTTGGTCGGCCAGACCTTGCTCCAGGTCCACTCCCCCCAAGCCGTTGAAATCAACCAACCCCTCCCCCTCACCTGGCCTACGAATAAGTTACAGTGCCTTCCTGTATAGGGAACAGCCACTGGGCTATGCAGATAAGACAATCAATCCTACGGAGGGAGCTTGTCTCCCTCCACTTCAGCAGCAAACATCACAACATGAGACCGAAGAAGGTCTCCTTACAATGAGCGGGTTCGAAAAACAAAAAAATTGGACTTCTTTGTCTGTGAACCAAAAAATTTAAGAACTTTAACTATTAAAGCTATCTTTGGATCAACGGCAAATAATTAATCCAGGTTGTCTGCAGCACCGTCCCGGTTACATTCATCACGATCATCATATTGGGGTAGCCAACGTTTGCCACAAGGGTAGGTTCGGGTATACCACATTCTGCAGCTGCGATATAGCTCGGTCCAGTTTCCCCCAGATTATTTGAACCAATAAAGAAGCTGTTGCCCGCAGCCTCACCATCCGGGGTGAAAATATCGACTACGAGTTTTGAGCCAGCAGGAGCAGTACCGCTTACTGGAACATTGAGAATCGTCATCTCTTGGCTTGTCACATCAGTGATCGTGGTGCCGATCAGGGTCATATTAGCAAATTGGAAAATACCATTCAGAGTGTATAAGCGTACTTGAAGCGGTTGAGTTGTCCCGGCTGGAATCGACTGCTCAATTCCAAACGAAACATTGCTTATTTTAAAGTCTTTATCAATACCGAAAGTAGGCAGATCGAAAATTCGTAAATAATGGTTGTCGGTGTGGATACCTCCCATGTTGCATGCTGCTGAATTGCCAACAATCAAGGTTTGGCTGACAGACTCTGTGAGAATTATGCTTCCGGCGTCAACCCCTCGCAGGTTATCCGAGATAGAGTCATCACTATGGCGGGTTGATACGGGATTCGAACTTAAGTTCATATCGCCAATAATGACCAAGTCATCATCGGTTGGTCCATTTCCTTTCGCGGTCACCCCTGAAGGGATGGAGCTGTAGAAAGTGATAAAAAAAATGGTCAATGAAGCAAATATTTTGAACAACTTTTTATTCATCTCGTTCCTCATTTCAATACTTATGTTTTTTTAATAAGCACCAGGAGTCTGCAACAAGAATTTAATATTTTCGAAGCAGTTGGGGGAAAACATGGAAAGTGTAGGCTTAAAAAGAATTTGATTCGGAATATAAAACCCTTAATTATTAATATTGATGATAAAGGGCAAATCGTTCTGTGAAATATTTAACAATTGCTATTTTATAACTATATTTTTACCAGGTCAACCCTAAAAAATTATCAAAGACGAATATTTACGAAACGATCAAAGAGAGTTCCTTCCATAAAACATCGACAATCAGGAGTCTTATCTCCTTCTGCGACTGTTGGTGTCTAATATCGGGAGTCCTTGGAAGCTCTTCCCTATCTTTGGTAGGGTGATTTGTCAGGGACGGCTTCCATGCCGTCACGTATTTTGCGTGCATTTTGAAAGTCATTTAATGGATGTTTCGCACATCGTCCAAACAAAATAAAAAACGGGCTGGCAATTGCCAACCCGTGTCAAGCTACGAACGAACTAAATCAAACTCAAGACCGAATTGATCAGGGAAGATGACCACTGGATCTCATAGCCACCTCTGGCGATCAGCAACGTGCTCACCACAATCACGATGCAGATACAAAGGCATAACACCAGGAGAACGATCAAGGCGATCACCCAGCCATTGTTCTTCTTCTTCTCAACAGGAGGTTGAGTGTAAGTATACGTTTTTGAAGTTGAAGGAGCAGTTGTGAATCCTTCTTTTTCCGGAGTCACTTCAACATAAGGTTCATGCTCATCTCGTACAGGGTCATAGATCTCAGGCTCAGGCAGGGGTTCAGAACTAAATTCTGTCTCCGGAACTGGTTCGGTTACAATCGGTTCCGGCTCTGTTGGCTGATTGGATTGAAATGGTTCCTTAGGAACGTTAGCCCAACGATCTGCGTCGGGGTTTTCATTGATTTCTTGGTCACTCATAATTTATTCCTTTCAATACAAAGGGATTTGATTGATCATATCGCTAAAAGGTCCGCATAAGGCAATACTACCACCAATCACACCAACTGCAATCAGAATGATGAGACAAGCCATCAGAATTGACACTGCGATGCCAACCCAGCCCAGGATCAAACCGACATTTGCCAGGCCTTCGCCGCCTATTCTGTCGTTACTCTTTTTAATTTCATTCTTGGCAAAATAACCGGTGATAACAGCTACAATTGCGCCGATGAACCATAAACCAACATAATTGGCGATGCCACTAATCAGGCTAAAAATCGCCCAAAGCGAGGTGGTTTCCTCCAAGTTTTTTTGATGTTCTTGATTTTCAGTCATTACTCCTCCTAAATTTCACTTTCAATAACTTTCTCGCGTGCTCTTTTACGCCGATTGAAGAATGCTGCTACCAACCAGATCAGCAGGAAGACCAGGATGATCATCAGGATTGGCAGCACTACCGATAAAACAGAAATAACAGTTGCCAAAATATCTTCGAGCGTACTCACTACCGGCACACCGATCCCCACAGTGCTGGCTTCGACTACTGGTCGGGCGACCAACGATTTTGCTGCATGCACCGATCCAGCCACCAACAATCCGCAGATCATTGAGAGCACCGGGTTGACATCAGTGATCGTTTTGGCGCTGGTTGCGAAAAGGATTGCACCGGCAACAGGTCGGATAAAGGTTTGGATAGCGTCGTTGACCTCGTCGACTGCCGGTACCTTGTCGGCAATAAACTCCACGACGCCTAACACAGCCAGTACGCCGATCACCCACCAACTCTCCAACGCACTCCAGGGCTCTGACAATTCGATCAGGCTGGTGAATTTAGCCAAAAGCGATACAACCAAAAGTGGGATGTACGCATTCAAACCCGCAGAGGCTGAAAGACCAAAAGCGCCCAGCACACCCCCAATAATTTCCGTCATAAAACTCCTCCTGCCGGGTGAAAATCCTCCCGACAAAAGTAATTATAGTCTGGTTGTTATGAGAAAACCTTAGATAATCATAGGTCCAGAGGCGTCCAGGTTCCGGTTAACCAAAACCTTAGCAAACTGGTAACCAAAATTTGAATAAAGGCGACGTTCAAGCCGATCAAAACCGGCAGCCTCATTTGTGTCCATGTTGGCTGACGATTGCTGCGCCGGGTCAAGATCAGGGCAAGCACGGTGTGCAGCGCACCCAGTAAAACGATGATGCTTAAGCCTGAAAGGAGCATCGCCGGAAAGATAACCACCGGTTGCTCGCTGTAAACCCCCACAACCATCAGCCCGCCCAGCAAAAGCAGCAGAGGAAAGCTATACCATTTTTCGAAAAAACTGCGATTGATCCAGTCTGACCAGGCTGTCTGGTTGAAAAGCGGTGCCAAAATCGCCCCAATCCCCAACCCCACGCCGGTACCGGTGATCAGCCGAAAGAGGTTGGAGGGTTGGTAACCATAGGTGAATCCGGGTATGAAATGCAGGAAGGAATTGATCCCATCGATCCCGAACCAAATTAACAAAGCGCCTAAAATAACGAACACCCGACCTGGTGGGAAATGCCCCTTTCGCCCCTGGAACGCCTGATAAAACAGCGCAAGCAGCCCGCCCAGGTACATCCCTGTACAGCGGGCACACAGGGGCGATTGCATATCGTGATAATGAAAGCTGCGCGCCTCAATCTGGTGGCAGACCGCATAACCCAGCAGCCTTACTTTCTCCCACCAACCCGGAGGCGTTATCCCTATCCAGATCGCTGCCAAAACAAACAGCAGAACCGTAAGGCCGATGATCCAGGGTCGGTCATTGCGATCGACCCTTTCTTCTCCAACCTGGATAGGACTTTCTGCTACCAAAGCTTATGCCTCTCTCAAATATTCGTGAGCATCCTTCAGGTAATCAATGATGGTCAGATGCTGAGGGCAGGAGTCCTCACAATTCCCGCACTCGATGCAGTGATCAGCCCGTCCATCTTCAGGGATTTCATTGTGATACTCGCGCTTGCCACGTTCGCCCAGGTCATACATGACAGTATTGTTATAGATCTCGAAAATCCGGGGGATGAGTACACCATTGGGACAAGGCTGACAATAATCGCAATGCGTGCAGGCAACGGGTGCCAGACCTTCCCAGGCATCGCGCGCTTCTTCGATAATCCCGACTTCCTCTGTTGTTAAGCTGCCAACTCCAGAGCGGCTTGCGCTGGCAACGTTTTGCTCCACCTGCTCCATTGTTGACATACCTGAAAGCACCAGGCTTACTTCCGGTTGGTTCCAGAGCCACTGCAAAGCCCACTCAGCTGGTTTTCGGGGGGTCTTTGCACGATCAAAAACACGTTTCACGGGCTCAGGAGGTACTTCCATCGCTAGCCTTCCACCTTTGAGCGGTTCCATGATCACCACGCCTAAGCCGCGTTCAGCAGCCATTTTCAGCCCGCGCTGACCAGCCTGGTAATCGACATCCATGTAGTTATATTGGATCTGGCAGAAATCCCAATGATCATAGGCGTTCAAAATGGATTCAAAGACAGGAAGTTCATCATGAAATGAGAAACCCAGGTGCCGGATCCTGCCATCTGCCAGTTGCTTTTCTGCCCAATCGAACAGGTTATGTTTGAGGTAATTATCCCAACTCTTTTGCCGCAGCGAATGCAAGAGGTAAAAATCGATGTGGTCGGTCTGTAGTTTTTCCAATTGTAGATCGAAGTAGTGATCAAAATCTTCACTTTTTTCAATCAGCCAGGAGGGCATCTTTGTCGCTAAGGCTACTTTTTCCCGGTAGCCATCCTGCAAAATTCTGCCAAGTACTACTTCACTTTGTCCGCCGTGGTAACTCCAGGCAGTGTCCACGTAATTGAGACCCTGATCAATGGCGTAACGAACCATGCGTGTGGCTTCCGGCTCATCGATCCCGCCGTCCTCTCCGGGTAATTGGGGTAGACGCATACATCCAAACCCCAGTGCGGAGGGTTTGAAATCTGATTTTCCAAAGTTTCTATATTTCATAGTCTTCCTCTTACTTTTTTTCTATTTTACCCCGAGTGACCTTGGAAACAGTTTCACAGTTCAAATTAGTTAATATAATATGAAACGACCTGATACGGTCGCCCTGAAAATCTTGCACTTAAAGCTTTCAACTGGATCAAAAAAATAAGGCGGGCGTTGGACCCGCCTGTACGCTAATCTTCTTTTGTAGGAGCGACCTGCCATGGCCGCACATGGGGGCGGTTTGGAACCAACCCTACGTTTCTTACGCCATTTGCGCTACGATCTCCTCCACCGTCACGTCATCGTGCAGTACACCGCCAAAATCTGTTTTTGCGTCGATCGCTTTCTTCACCTTCATGTCCAGACCAGTCTCGCCAAGCAGGTTCGCCCCGATCATTACGCCATTCCTAAAAAGGAAACTCATATAGGTATCATCTTTTTTGGCTGTGATCAGCCGGTCGCCCTCTTCCGTTGGCATAAATTGACCAATGCTGTACAAATCGATCCCCAACACCTTCAATTTCGCCGCAGGAGGTTCCCCGGGAAAATCAGTCTGCTGCCCGGCGGCATTCCTTCCTGCAACCTCCCCTTGCTTTCTGGCAGGGATCCATAACCCATAGAGAATACCGTGAAATTCAGTTACATCGCCGGCAGCGTAAATATCCGGTTTCGAGGTTTGCATATTTTCATTGACCAAAACTCCCTTATTTACTTCAACCCCCGCCATCTTCGCCAGGTCGAGGTTCGGGCGCACACCAGCACTGACCAACACCAACTCGGCAGGAACACACACAGCCGGCTCTCCTTCTACACCGGCAATTTCGACCCCTTCTACCTTGTTTTCGCCGACCAGTCCAGTGATCTTTGCTGGCACGATCACAGAAATCCCCATCGTTCCAATGAAGTTACGCAGGATTTCGGCAGCTTCCCTCCCCAACTGTCGCGGCAAAAGCCAATCCAACGCTTCCAGTACGGTAACCTTCATTCCATGCCTGGCAATCGCGCCGGCGATCTCCAGCCCCAGCAACCCACCTCCAATACAAACTATGTTGGCAGGATGATCATAGGTCTGGATAATGCGGTTGGCATCTTCCAGCGAGCGCAGGGTCATCACACCGGGCAGATCCTTCCCTGGAATGGGTGGAACAAAGGGGCTGGCGCCATTTGTCAGGATGAGCTTTTCATAGTGAAAAACGCGTCCATCGTCCACAGTGACCAGTTTCGAATCTGCATCGATATCGGTGACACACACGCCGAGCAGAAGATTGATATGGTTTTCGAGATACCAATCCTCTTTATGCAAATCGAGTTGGTTTCGTTCCAGTTCACCAGCCAGGTAACGGGTCAGGTTCATTCGAAAATAGGGTAAATTGGGTTCATCCGAGATCAAAGTAATGTCTGCATTTGGGTCGACCTTATGTATCGCCTCAGCGGCAGTTACGCCAGCAATGCCACTACCGGCTATTAAAAAACGAGTCATAATTGGAGACGTTATCATAGTTTCTCTTTCTAATAATCAGGCTATTGGGACCAAAGCGGTCAGGAGTAAACCTCCAATTTGAAGTTGGTATTGACCATCTGCAAAAGCAAAATTTGCCCAGATGATCAGACCGCAAACCGCCAAAAAGAACAAAATTGTCAAAACGACCATGATGCTAATGCATCCACATCCACAACCGAGACAACTGCGATCTTCCATCCCTTCACCTCCAGTATTAACTTCATTCTACGATAGCTTGTTATGTTAAAACAAGAAAAGTATAAGGATTAGCCTATGCTATAATTTTTGTTTACGGTCTGGCATGAATTGAACCGTACTCAAAGGACGAAAAATATGTTTAAGAAGCTTGGACAACTTTTTAAGGGAGATCCGCATCGAAGAAAAATCGAAGAATTGGTTGTCACCGTTGATCAGATCAACGCCCTGGAAGACCAATTTGAGAAGCTGACTGATGCTCAATTAAAAGAAAAAACAAATGAATACCGTCAGCGCCTGAAAAGTGGCGAAACGATGGATGATTTACTGCCTGAAGCCTACGCCACAGTACGCGAGGCGAGCAAACGCGTGCTCGGTCAGCGGCATTATGATGTTCAGCTGATTTGCGGCATTAACCTGCACCAGGGTGCCATTTCGGAATTGCGCACCGGTGAAGGTAAGACGCTTTCAGCAACCCTGCCGCTTTACCTGAATGCCCTGCAAGGCAAAGGCGCACACCTGATCACAGTCAACGATTACCTGGCTCGTCGTGACGGACGCTGGATGGGTGCGATTTATCACTTTTTAGGCTTGAGTGTAGGCGTTCTGCAGGCGATCACTGCCGTTGAAGGCAGCCCACGTGCCTACATTTACGATCCCAACGAGCATTCATTGAATGAAGATCAAAACTTCCTGCGGCAGACCTCCCGACAGCAAGCTTACCTGGCAGACATTACCTACGGTACTAACAGTGAGTTTGGTTTCGACTATCTGCGTGACAATATCGCCATGCAGTGGAACCAGCGCGTTCAGCGCGGCCACAATTATGCCATTATCGACGAAGTCGACAACATCCTCATCGATGAAGCCCGTACTCCCTTGATCATTTCTGGTCCAGCGCATGAAGATTCTGAAAATTACATTCGCATGGCGCAGATCGTCAAAGCGCTCAACCCCGAGGATTACGAAATTGGGGAAAAAGAAAAGATGATCTCCCTGACCGAGATCGGCCTGGCACATGTGGAAGACATGCTTGGTGTGGAACTCTCAGACCCGGAACGACCGGAAGATGTCACTCCCGAACAAGCCCGGCTTATGGGCTTTTTGGAGCAGGCGCTGCGTGCTCAATATCTCTTTCACCGCAATAAGGAATATATTGTGCAAAGCGGTGAGGTCATCATCGTCGACGAATTTACCGGTCGTATGATGCCCGGCAGAAGATGGTCCGACGGTCTCCACCAGGCGGTTGAAGCCAAAGAGGGTGTCAAGGTACAGGCAGAGAACATCACTCATGCCACGATCACCATCCAGAATTACTTCCGTATGTATGACAAGTTATCTGGTATGACCGGTACAGCCCTGACTGAAAAGGAAGAATTCTATCGAATTTACGGGCTGGACGTATTGCCCATCCCTTCAAATTTGGAATACAAGGCTGAACGGGCCGACTCAGGTTTGAACGCCGAAGAAACCAAAGACGAAGACGGCTATAAATATACTTACTACTATGAAGAGGATGACACGTCAAAGTCTCCGCTTTTTTACAAACGAAAAGATTACCCGGACGTGATCTACCGCACCACCGAGGGTAAAATTCGTGCGATTGTAATGGAGATCATCCGTTACCACGTGATCGGCAGACCCCAATTGGTGGGCACCACCTCCGTGGAAAGCTCAGAACGTCTGTCTGAGCGGTTAAGCCCCGAATTGGTCAGGCGCTTATTACAGATCAGCCTGATCAAAAGCGCCTGGCTTAAAGCCAAAGGCGCCAAAGTGGAAGACTACCTCGATGCGCCAGAATTGGCTGCCCTCAACGAGCCATTGGACCAGCTGCGTATGGCAGAATTGCGCCGATTGGGGCGCGATTACGGTCTCAGCATGGATCTCAACGATGCGAGTAACCGCCAGGCACTGCTGGACTCTCTTTACCTTGAAGAAAAAGATTGGAACAGGCTGCAGCCTCTATTTGATGGCGGCGTCCCCCACCAGGTCTTGAACGCCCGCAAACACACCGAAGAATCCCTGATCATCGCGGGTGCAGGTGCTTTTGGCGCTGTCACCATCGCCACCAACATGGCTGGTCGCGGTGTCGATATCAAGCTGGGCGGTGAGTTGGATGAAGCGCTCCTCTCCAAGGTCAACCAGGTTTTGGCAAAATACAGCCCCGAAGACCCCTACAACATGACCATGCCCGAACGTCTGGAGGCTGTGAGAAATCTGCAGGTCGAGTTTGAAGATGAAGAAGAACAAACAGCCTTTGACATTTTTGTAAAATATATGGAAGACATGGCAAAAGTACGCGAGTTGGGCGGCTTGCACGTGATCGGCTCGGAACGCCATGAAGCCCGCCGTATCGACAACCAGCTGCGCGGTCGTGCCGGACGTCAGGGCGACCCTGGTTCTTCCCGCTTCTACCTCAGCCTAGAAGACGATCTGATGCGCATGTTCGGTGGGGAGCAGCTCGAGAATATGCTCTCACGTTTCAAAATTGATGAGAACATGCCCATCGAAATGAACATGATCAACAAGATGGTCGAGCAAGCCCAAACCCGGGTTGAAGGCTCCAACTATGATGTGCGCAAGCACCTTCTAGAATATGACGATGTCCTTAACTCCCAGCGTAACCGTATTTACCAGGAACGCGACAAGATCTTCACCAAAGAAGATCTCCATGAGGATGTCGCTGAAATGCTGCGAACAGAGTTGTCCAAACGGGTTGAAAGTGCTTTAGCCGACGCGGAAGGTCCCTGGAAGCTGCTGGCGTACCTGGAAGAAATCCAACCGAGCATCAATACAGACTTTGGTTCCTACCCTTCCTTCACCTTTCAGGCTGTAATGGATAAGTTGGAAGGCTCTGACACGGTCGAAGATTTGAAAAATGGTATCCTCAGCCTGGCGAAACAAGCTGTTGAAGTTGAAAATCAGCACGTGAGTGCCAATGCCGCAGAATTGTTCGACAATTCTGAACAGGCACTAAAAAGCCAAATCGCCGAACGTGAAGATACGCTCGACGCCTACCTTGACAGTCTCGACCCTGCAGATAAGCACGATTACCAGGCTGAATTAGGCGCCATTCTTGGCACATCGGTGAAGCTTGGTTCCAACGAAATCCAAATTCTGCAGGAAAACCCTCTCAGCATGAAGAAATCGCTGATCGAAGCTTTACATTCCAGCCTGACGCTCAACATTGCCCGTCGGCTGCTGATGACGCTTGAGCGGCGTTTTGGCGAGAATTGGCAGATCAAACCCGCAGACCTGGCTAACCTGCCTTTCAGCGAATTACGAGCTCTGCTGAATGAACAGGTTCAGGGCAGCCTGAACAAGCGTTTAGAGCGTTTGTTTGGCGAAAATCAGGAAATTACCCGGGATCTGGACAGCAACCAGGATCTAATGGAAGAAGCGTTAGAAGACAACGATGCCCTGCTCAAACTCCTTCAAATGACAACCCAGGGCAGGCATATCGGTTTCGATGAGCGTACCCATAAACGTGAGCTGCGCGTCCATAGCCGCCTGAACTATCTTTTCGCGATTGCTGACGAAATCGGTGCACTCTCGAGTGACGTGTTCACTCAAAAGATTTTGGAACATCTGCAAAATGCAGAAGTGCGCCTGGCAGAAATTTTCGGTTTACATGAATATAGCCAGTTGCAGTGGAATGAACTCAAGCTGAACGGTCTGCCTGAGAAAACCCGCGAAGAGCTCAAAAACGAACTGGGCGAGAAAACCTGGAATGATGTTGAAAACCAGGCTGTTGGTGAGATTAACGAAGAACTGGCAGAGCGCATCCAGACTATGATGGGCAGCCAGACTCAAAACCGCATCTACCGCGACCTGCTCCTGCGCACCATCACGGAATCATGGGTGGAATACCTGACCAAGATGGAAGCGCTGCGTGTCTCGATCAGCATGGAATCCTATGCCCAGCGGGACCCGCTGGTGCAATACAAGCGCCAGGCGAGCACCATGTTCAGCGAGTTGTTCAGCGAAGTTCGCCAGGGAGTGATCAGCAAAATGTTCCGTTATCGCCCGGTCAGGCCGGCTGAGGCGAACTCGGACTCTGGGGCTTCTCAACAGGCGCAGAGGAATCAAAACAAAAAGAAAAGAAGACGTCACTAAGAGGTTGCATGACAAAAAGGATCCTGGTAACAAATGATGACGGTGTAAATGCGCCTGGTCTGCTGGCGCTTGCTCAGGCAGTTCGCAAAATCGAAGGCGTGGAGGTCAGCGTTTTAGCACCTGATCACAACTGGTCAGCCTGCGGGCATGTAAAGACCATGAGCCGTCCGTTGCGCGTGCGCCTGGTGACCCTCGCCGATGGCAGCCCCGCTTACAGTTCTGATGGCGCGCCATCAGACTGCGTCGCGCTGGCAATGATGGGCGCTTTGGATCTCGAATTCGATGCTGTCGTTTCCGGCATCAACCCCAATGCCAATGTCGGGTTGGACGTCACCTATTCCGGTACAGTCACGGCAGCCATGGAAGGTGTTATCAACGGCGTTCCTGGCTTTGCGGTTTCAATTGACGCGCCGGAACACCACCAGGGTCCGTTGGAATATGCTTCTGCTGCTGAGGCTGCCGCCAGGATCATAGCCCAATTGCTGGAACGTTGGGATGGTCAAACTCCAGCACCTATTTGGAACATCAACCTGCCTTATCGTCCGGATGGGAAGTACGAAGGTGTCCAGCTCACCCGCCAGGGAGTGCGCCTTTATCATGATCTGTTGGAAAAACGAGTTGACCCGCGCGGTGTGCCGTATTACTGGATCGGCGGTGACCCTCCCTCGGGCGTGGTTGAAGATGGAACTGACTATGGCGCCATCAAACAAGGCTTCATTTCCGTCACGCCGTTGCGTATGGACATGACAGATTTAAACCGCTTGGATGAATCACACCCGTTTAATTGATGCGATTCAAGTGGGCTCGTTCCAGACCTGCTTTTTACCTCACTATTAAGGATAAGGAATAGGAAATGGTGTCGGTGTTGCAGTAGGGCTGAGCGTTGTCGGGGGTATCGTTTCAATTATCTCAAGCAGTATTTTTTTTGACGGGTCAAACAACTCTCGTTGAATGAAATCGTAAGTCAATATCTCACCGGTTTTCAAAACCTCAATCACCAGAGCATTGCCCTCTCTCCTCAGAATTTTCAATTCGCCCAGATTTCCAGGAACAAGGGCCAAATTGCTGATGGTTTGCTCTCCTGAATCAATATTGATCATTAAATAGCTCTGCGAAGCATCTTCCCGGCCTATCATCGTAGCAACGCTATAATCCACTCCCTCGATGACATTATGCCAATGGCTGGTCCTGATGATTCCACCCGGAAAGTACATTCGATCATAAAATATTCCAGTTGGGGCAACTTCAGCTGTAATGGCTGGAATGGTGATCGTTGAGAGTAGGTCAACATAATTTTCTTGTGCCATGTTGGTACGCTCAAGAGCTGCCATGGTAAATTCGAAAGTGAAATTATCACTCTCATCGGGGTAAGCAGTAAGAATTTGGTATATCTGAAACTCAACTCCTTGCCATGCACCGGGTCGAGTTGGTTTAACTTGGCTAAGCACATCTTGAATTGGTTCGCTGAAGATGATCAAGCCAAGACAAACAAGGGCAATCACTCCTAGGATAAACAAAGATTTATTCTTGACATTCATCCTATACTCCTTATGGGGCGCCATTCTTAAACCATTTAAAATCAGTAGTGAGAGTTAGACCGGGAATTACTCTATTATACGGGTCAGATTGGATTTCTGTCAGTAGATAATCGTGAGCATCTTGCGGAGAGTTTGTGCGAGGCTGACAAGAAGGGTCTTGTGGATATTGTTGACAAGCCCCCTCCTGAGATGTAGTAGTTGTAAATTTAATTGTTATTGAATATGTTAGATAGCTCAGTAAACCTATACGATACCATTGCTGAGCTTGATAATCTTCCGAGTATATTTCAGGAATACTTCTTAAACGATTTGTATCTAATAGAAAATTCTGAATGAGCACATCGGATTGATTCCAATTATTTACAAAACAATTTGCTGGTACAGAGTAACCAACACGTGGTTCTATTGGAGGGTAATTGGTAGGACAATCCATCGCTGCACCAACAATATTCAGAGAGTTTTTATAAACGCTTAAATAATTGTTTATCCAATTATATGAAACACTTGGCTCATTAAATTCTGGTTCGAGATTTAGCCCACCAGAGAAGACCACACGATCCCCCATGTCGTAGGATGCCATACGTTCGTTGAGTTGTTGAATCATGGTTGACCAATTCTTGCCATGGTCACCAGATATTAGGTGAAAACTGTCGCCATCGGAATTTACTCCAATCCCTAGCAATAAAGCATCGTGTTGATCTCGGTTACAATTAACAAAACCAAGAGCTACAGCCGTAGAGAGATTATTGATGGTCGAAGTGCTTCGAAAAACGCCATCCCACCCCATTGCTCCGTAATCGCCTAAACTATTACGATATGGCATACCGAATAGGAGATTTGAAATATAGACTTCGTTCCGTTCACCTCCATAAGCATTATTACCCATAGCGCAACCCAAGTTAATGTATTGATCGACAGTCGGTTCCCCACTTATGTAGTAACTCCGCATTATTGTGTAATATATAGGGCTAATACTAGTGTTTGCTTTCAGAGTAATAGGTAGATAAACGGAATGGTTTAATGTGGTCTGTGGCTCTGATTTGTTATTTTAAGGAATACACAATGATAACAGTGCTGTAAGAAGAAAGAATACCCGCCAAATTTTCATTATGGCACCTCTTTAATAAATTACCGAAAATTTGTAAGAAAGGACAAAAGAATTATCGAATCATAAATAATTTAGTTATATTATATCATGATTTAAATATGTTATCATTTTGAATGTTTGTTCTATACACATCTATCTGTCAGCCATCCTTTAGCGATTTGATGACGGACAATGTTACCGATTGCCGATTCAATAACGTCCTCAAACTCGCCCTACAGATCCTTTCAACCCACATATAAACAAACCTTGATTTTAACCAGCAATACCGTGTATAATGCAAACTTGCGCGTATAAATGCGCAATGGTTGTTACCTGGAGAGGAGGTGAATAGCAATGACAAGTGTAACTTTGAGACCCAATGAATCGCAAGATTCCCTACTTAAGCGTTTTCGCAAGAAGGTCGTGAAAAGTGGTGTTCTCAGCACCGTGCGACGCAAACGCTGGTTCGTTTCCAAGAGCGAGCAGCGCCGTATGGATGAAAAGAAGGCTGTTCGACGTTCTTTCCGGAAGCCCTACGAAAAGTAGCCAGTAAGTGAGGTGTTATGGCTAAAGAAGAAGAGAAGATTACCGTAGACGGTACCATTATCGAAGCCCTCCCGGGTACACAGTTCCGGGTAAAGCTTGATAACGGGCATGAGGTTATGGCCTACCTCTCAGGACGAATGCGCAGATATTACATCCGCATCCTTCTGGGAGATGCTGTCCGGGTTGAGATGTCGCCATATGACCTGGATCGAGGCCGGATTGTTTACCGAGCCCGCAGGCCGCGATCTTCTGACACGGATAACGAATAAACCTTCAGACTACCAGCTTCCAACGGGAGCTGGTTTTTATTTAAATTTCACTTGGATTTACAATATCAGCGTATGATTCCTGACACGATTTCACCGCCTGGTCACCTCAAAGCCTATGATCCTGCCAAGGATGCAGAGGCAGTCATTAAGCTGGTCGAAGAAAGTTTCAACCTAAAAAACGATCCGGAAGGCAGGGGCGTGATCAACCAAATGCGTCTATCTGCCCAGCGCCAAACCCAATGGAGCAGCATCCCGGTGGGCGACCATCGCCAACCTGGCTACGTCTGGGTGGTCAATGGACAGATCGTTGGCAATATCAATATCATCTCCTTCCTGGACAAGCTTCGTCACATAGCCCTTATCGCCAATGTGGCGGTCAAACCCGAGTTTCAGCACCTGGGCATTGCCACAGCCATGACCAAACAGGCCCTGCGCTATGCCAAGCAAAAGCGTGCCGCCGAAGTATGGCTGCAAGTCACCAGTGACAACCTGGCAGCCCGAAATATGTATGCAAATCTGGGTTTCGAGGTCATCCGGCGGGTGAATAATTGGGTTTTGGACGAAGGAGCGCCAAAATTACGATCCCAGGTTAGTTGCGACCCTAAGGTTTATAAGCTGACTGGCAGGCGCCTGGGAGACTGGTCAAAGCAAAAAACCTGGCTCGAAGAGGTTTACCCCCTTGATACGCGCTGGTATGCCTCGGTCAGCTTCAGCCAGTTTCAACCGCTGGTATGGCTGAACCCGTTCTCCTGGGATTTGGCAGGTAATCTGACTCATTTTGCCCTTCGCAAGAAATCGGAGCTTGGCGGTATTCTCACCTGGCAGCGTGGGATGCAAAACGCGGATTATTTGTGGCTGGCATTGCCCCAAGACCAGGAAGAGGATGCCATCCTTTCTTGCTTGTTGGGTCAATTCCTGAATAATGAGTGGGAGGGACGCTCCACCCGCCTTGAATACCCTGATGGCAGGTCGGAAAACACCCTCGAACGTCTTGGCCTGCGCCTTAATCGTAAACTGGACTGGATGAAACTAAAGCAATAGTTATTTACAAATTGACCCGCGGGAAACTAACTACCGTGATAGTCACCGTAAGCTCGGTCACTGCTAAAAATGACTATGAAACAAAAAGCCTGCAAAATGCAGGCTTTATTGTCAATAATAAATCTGTTATAGGT
>ENA-UOOH01000404-UOOH01000404.1-fermentation-metagenome-genome-assembly--contig:-NODE-404-length-50458-cov-5.576057_pt1 | contig 50458 bp, 52 predicted proteins | sample MGYA00245778_ERZ724025 | MGnify/ENA primary metagenome ERZ724025 (study PRJEB28704, sample SAMN03018313) | fermentation metagenome | biome: anthropogenic terrestrial biome; feature: soil; material...
AACTTTTTTCTTTTTTATTTAATCTAACATTTTTGGTTTCTTCATTATTTAATATCTATTATGTGTTTGTGTCTGTAAGCGCCCGGATGCTACCTTTCCAATTCAACTTGTATTATCCGGCTAAAGCAAGTAAGCAAACCCAAGCCATTGAACTCCTATATCAATTTTGATATAACTTTGTTGAGGTGCGAACCGTGAGCCGTATTGATGCTCTTGACCTGAAACTGGAAGTGTTGCCAAAACACCAACAGATAAAGCAGTAACTTTATCACATGATTGCACTACAGAAACAAAGACCGGCTAAGCCGGTCATGTTTTTTAAGTGGACACACAGCTACGCAGTAGTATTTGGGGGGAATCCATAAATATGCAAAGTTTTTGAAAGATTGCCAGCCAATAACCGAACCGTGGCTAATCAAAGAGCTGGACGGGCTAAAATTAGACTGGTGTCCTGGCAAGTGGGGACCAGAACCACGTCAAAGTCAAGTATGATTACAACATAGGTTATTGCATCCCTAATCTTATAATAGATAATGATACATTAGAGGAACTTTAACGACCTTCTCATTATTATGAATTTCTCAATCACTATATTTCTACAAAAAAAAATCAACTTGCGCCTCAATGACTGAGATTTCCTTATCAGTCAGTTGACGATCCAGCAGTTTGCTGAGAGCCCTTATTGAAGCGCCTACAGCAATTCGCCTGACATCATGATCTGCCTTTGGGGCAATGGTAGTCTGTGACATGGAGGGCGGTTCAAATCTTGCAGACGGCAGTCCGGGGCTCATGGCAGCTGCCATTTTGTCCAACGCAGCTTCTTGTTCCGTTACCGGTTCATCATACCCCTGAGGCATTGAACTTTTTCCGTTTTCTTGAGCTGCTGCGTTGTTTGTACTTTTCCCGTTTTCCTGTCTTTTCCTTCTTTGCTCCTCCCTCTTGGCGCAATATTTTGTATATTCTTTTTGAATTGTTTCTTCCACCTCAACCAGTTCAGCCACATGTGTTTCGAGGAAAATAGATTGTTCCGGCTCATGTTTTTGAAATACTTCAATTAAATCATGTTGATTGGCAACAAGGGCCTGAAGAGCAGGGAAAACCTTGATTGGCACTCTAGAAAGTTCTTTATCATATTCATAACCTGAAACAGTTAAAGTTAAATCTTTTTTTTTCTGCTTCAACACTTTACACTTCCTCTAATAGTCGATATTTGTCACAATATATTCTATTATATCTTGATGGGAAAATAAAGAAAGCTTCTATAAGGGATAAAATCCCGCATCCGCAGGGCACAGTCAAAAGATTTACCATTATTAAATCTTTACATAACTAAAAAGCCATCTGGCCGGCGCCATTGCGAAAGCCTACAGCCAAGGGGGAAAATGTGCTTTTTAGAACAATTGCCCCTTAAATCAACTAACTAATACCTGGGTCATGGCTGGAAGCACAAAAACCGGGTTGGCTCAGGAAGGACATGTACGAAACAACCAGGAGGCTGTTGGCAATTTATGAGGCGGCACTATCATTAAAAAACTAATTTTTGCATTGTCAACGGTCTTTACGGGTCCTTTTAGCAGGCGCTTTGACTCGGATCTTTTTCCCGACCTTACCGCCTTCCTGAAAAGTTTGCTTGCCGCTATTGTTACCGCCGGCTGATTCCTCTTTTTTGACACACAAATACTTGTAGAATACAAAAACAAACATTGCATATAACGGTATGGCCAGCATAAATTTGTATTTGCTTGGTATCCAGGGAAGCGAAAACAAAACGACACCGGGCACGGTTACAACCCAAATAAGGCGGCGCCACTTGGCTGCTTCCGCTTTGCCGGATTCTCCCATATTCATCACCCTTATTTGGATTACAAGTTTATTGCAAGGCTTTCCAGCGATTCTTTAATTTTTCCAAACGTTACCTCCAGGGATTCGGAAATTACCTTAACATCTCCCAGCACCGGCATAAAATTTGTGTCACCGTTCCATCGGGGAACCACGTGGATGTGAAAGTGCCCGGGCACCCCCGCACCGGCAACCCTACCAATATTTGCGCCCACGTTAAACCCCTCCGGCTTGAAAGCACGAAGCGCTTTAACCATTGCTTGAGTCATTTTAAAAAGTTCCATCATCTCTTCGCCTGTTAGATCTTCAATTTCACCTACATGCCTTTTGGGTGCGATTAGGAGGTGACCATTGTTGTAAGGATACAAATTCATCATAACAAACGTTTTTTCACCCCGGAGAAGAACTAGGTTGGCATCATCCTGCCCCGACTCCAGTTTATCACAAAAAATACAGCTGCCTCCATGCTCTCCCCCGATATAAACCGAACGCCACGGCGCCCAAATCTGCTCCATTTCTTGCACCTCCACGTAGTTTGTGTTATTATTCTTTTGCCCTCGGTAAATAATACAGCGTCTTAACAATTATTTGGATCTAAAAAAGGAAAAAGCCCTCCACCGGGCTCTTGCCTCTTTATTTACTTTCAGCAGCAATTTGCATGCTTATCTTTTTTAATAATCCTTCTTTGGAAACGGCATAGCAAAGTTTTGTAATTTCAGATTCCAGCCCTTTTCCATACCATAATATATCTCTACTTCTGTACCAAATTGAGCACAAATAATTTTTACCCCCCACCTCAATTTGAACATACTCTTTCCTTTTCTTTAGCAATATAATACCCCCTCCCACCTTATTCAGAGTATTCGCCAAAAACATTTTAAATCCTTTAGTAACATTCCATTATTTTTCAACATTTTTCCTGTTGTCACCCCTCTGAAGTTTCTCAACCCTATGTTTTCCCCGTCATCTCTTTACTTTAATGTCGTAAAAGATAACTCTTTCCCGTTCGTTGTAAAAAGCACCGTTCCCCTCTCATCGGTCCGGAGCACTTCAATTCCGCCCTTTTTCAATCTGTTCAAAACAACCTGATGCGGGTGCTGGTAATCGTTCCCATACCCCACAGAGATCACAGCATACCGGGGCCCGACGGATTTTAAATAAGGCGCCGACGTGGATGAATTACTCCCGTGGTGGCCAACTTTTAGAACATCAGCCTTAATCCCGGCCCCGCTTTCCAGTATTTCCTTTTCGGATAACGCTTCTGCATCACCCAACAACAGGAAAGATACTTCTCCATATGTCACCTTAATAACTACAGAGTAATTGTTAAGCTTCACATAATCGTCCCCGCATGGTGCCAGGATTTTCGCCGAGAGCAGACCGTCCTCCAGAATGCTCGTACCAGCCTTAGCCGGCCTAATCTGGAGACCTTTCCGGTCAATTGCCTCCAGAACATCGCGGAAAGTACGGGTCGTGGTCGTTGCTTTGGGCATGATGACCTCACCGATTTGAAAGTTGTCAATAACCGTGTCCATAGATCCGATGTGGTCCTCATGGGGGTGCGTGCCTACCAGGTAATCCACCTGTACGACGCCTGTTTTTTTCAAGTAGTTGACAACTGTGGAGGCATCATCATTCCCGCCGGCGTCCACCAGCATATTCCGGCCGTTGGGAAACTGAATGAGGATTGAGTCACCCTGCCCTACATCCAGGAAATGTACTTTTAGCTCTGCCCCGGAAGATTCCCCAAAATGGGAAATCTCATCTTTCCCGGGCACCTTTTCGGGAGATGCCGCGGGTTCATAAACAGCACAGCCGGCCAGCAAAACGAGAGCCAATGCCAGCACAATAATACTTTTTAAATACTTGATCCCAAGCTCACTCCTTAAAAAGCCGGTTGGCTAAGATATTGATTTCTTTTTTTAACTTTGAGGTAGCGTCGGCATCAACACTCACCTTAATCAGGATCACGTCACCCTCCCTGGCTTCCGGGGGCATAAGCTGCCGGGGCAGCTGAAACGTTTTCCGGTCGAATTCAAGAACAACCCAGTCCTCTTCAAAGCGGTCGATAATAAACATGCTCTCCTCCATTCTTTAATTTAAGGGTAACGCACCTTATTATATGATACTTTATAGAAAAAAAGAAACCCTGCTCAAAAAGAGCAGGGAACGGATAAAGTGGCATACAAGAACAATTTACCCGTGGCTGATGGATTTTATACATTGCTCTTTGAAAAAACTGTGCTATTCGCGACTACTGGAGGGCTCTACTCCTTGTGAGGGCATTGAATACCCCTGGCATTAAAACAGGAGTTGCAGGATCTGCAAACGGCCCTTGGCTGTCCGTTGCGGAACCGGGTAATCAAGTCCGGCTCCTGGATAAACGGACGGCACAAGGCAACCATATCGGCGGTATCACTGGTAACGATGTCCTCCATGACGGACAAGGAACGCATGCCGCCGACCAGGATTACGGGAACGGAGACGGCAGCCTTGACAGCGCGGGCCGCACCTGCAAAATAGGCCTCCTGATCCTGACTGGCAATATTCTTCAGGAACATTAGATTTCCGGCTTCTGCAATGCCGCCGCTTACCTCAATAGCATCCACACCGTGGTTTTCCAACATTTTTGCCGTAGCTACGGCATCTTCCAGGGTAAGGCAGCCGGGTCTATCAAAGCCGTCCGTTGTGTTGAGTTTGACCAGCACGGGATAATCACTGCCAACCAGCTGACGGCCACGGATCATAATCTGTTGTAAAATGCGGGTACGGTTTTCGAGGCTCCCTCCCCACCTGTCGCGTCGCCGGTTGGTGTAGGGCGAGACAAATTGGGACAACCCATACCCATGAGCAACATGCAGCTGCACGCCGTCGCAACCGGCTGCCTTGGCCCGGGCCATGGCAGCGGCAAATCCTTCAATCCACAGCAGGATCTCTTCTTCGGTCATTTCCCTGGGTGTAATGCCGCTTCTGCGATCGGTCACCGCAGAGGGAGCCATAGCCCCGGTGGCCTCTTTGGATTTAAAATAAACCTGCCTTCCTGCATGGGAGAGCTGAATAACCAGCTTTGAGCCATACTCGTGCACGATACCGGACAGCTTTCGGTACCCATCAATAAAGCAATCATCGTAAATGGCATTTTGACAGACCCGGACCCTTCCTGTTGGGTGCTGGACATAAGCGTGGCCCGTAATTATAAGTCCTACCTCATGGGCGGCAAGCGTCCGGTATAAATCAAATTCCCGGTCCGATAGGCTGCCATCCTCATTTCCCATGAAATCATGAGTTGCGGAGCGTACGAATCGGTTTTTAACCACCATGGACCCGGTCGCTCCAATTGTAACCGGCTCAAAAAGAATGCTCACATAAATCCCTCCGTTTATTATTTCCGCAATGCTGTTTTGCTTTCTACCATCCTGTGAATACTTCCTTCAAAAATTGAGCTTTTTTTATTTTTAGCCTGGCAGGTATTGAACCCGACAGTATCGTAATAATTATAAACTATTAGTGAAGGTCCGGCTTATGGATAACCGTTTACAAGGTGGGAATCATATGAATATCCTTGAAGTCATTGCTGAAAATAAAATACGTGAGGCCATAGAGAAAGGCGAGCTTGACGCTCTCCCCTGCAAGGGAAAACCGCTCAAGCTGGATGACCTTTCCCATGTACCAGAAGAACTCCGGGCAGGCTATACCCTGCTTAAAAATGCCGGGGTGCTTCCCGAAGAACTGCAGCTTAGAAAAGAGATCGTTTCGATGCAAAAGCTGATCGACTGCTGCCACCAGGAAGATGAACGAGATTTATTAATAAAAAAGCTGACCCAGAAAATCCTTCGGTTCGATCTGCTTATGGATAACCGGAAAGTAAACAGCACTTTGAGCCATTACAAAAACAAGATTTATCGAAAATTTGGGGGTTATTAATCGCCCCGAAAACCTGCAAACCCGGGGCATGCCCGGGTTTGCAGGTTTTAAGAGAGCTTTATGGATTTGTTTATTCTTCCCCGACTTCCCCCGCATATGGCTGCGAGCCCTAAAGACAATCTATATATAGCTATTCTGATTTCTGCACAATTAAATCCTAACGGGGAATGACTTAAGTGCAGAACTCTTAAATGATTTGGCTTAAAGCATCATGGACCATTTAATTAAATTGTTCCCCCACTGGCACACCTAAAGTGCCCTTATAGCAGGGCCGGGATAAATTTCGCCAGGATATATAAATCGCCCTTGCCTGCAGTGATCCGGTGCACAACGCTGTCCGGAACGACAACCGTAACACCCGGTTCATAAACAATTTCCTTCCCCGCCATGACGCCGCTGCCAACCCCACCAACGACTTCATGTAATTCCCACTTACCTTCGTGGATATGGTCCCCGATTTCAAAGCCTTCCGCAATCTTGACCAGGTGGTAGCTAAACTTGCCGTCTGAAGAATCTCCCTTGATCAGGTGTTTCAAAAACACGCCTTTAAAGGCTGCATGCGGGTTCCATTCAAGATTCTTCACATGTAATTCACGGTCAAGGTATACCATCTTCCCTTTGATGATCTTTTCCACAAATTCGTTGGCATCGCACATTTTATTTAACCTCCCGGCTATTCTTAAAATTAATTTCGACACCATTTCCACCTTTCCTTCTGCTGCTATTTAAAATAAAAAGCCTGCATCAAGGCTTTAGGCGCTGAACGCAGACTAATGGATACAGTTTTGGGGAAATCTTATATAGATGATGAAGTTAAGGATGAGGTGAATGAATCATGGTTCGCCCTAAATTCCGTCGCTTGCCGAGACACGTTGGGATTATTCCGGACGGAAACAGGAGGTGGTCCGTGAATCAAGGGCTACCGAAGGAAGCCGGGTATGAGAAGGGGCTCGACCCCGGCCTCAGGCTCTACGAGATCTGCCTTGACCTGGGCATTGAAGAGCTGACTTTTTATGGCTTTACCCAGGATAATACAAAACGGCCGTCGGTTCAGCGGGAAGCTTTTCAGAAAGCCTGTGTCGACGCCGTCCGGATGCTGTCAAACAAGGATGCATCCCTCTTTGTGATTGGAGACTATTCCTCCCCGCTTTTCCCGCCTGAACTTCTTGCCTATCGTAAAAGGCATACGTTCGGGGCAGACCGAATCCGGGTCAACTTTTTAGTTAATTACGGGTGGAAGTGGGATTTAAACCACGCCCTCAGTTTTACTAATTCAAACAACGGCGGACCCCGGCGAAACCTCATTGAAGTTATTGCATCGGCAGATATCTCCCGTGTGGACTTGATTGTCCGTTGGGGCGGGCGCAGGAGACTTAGCGGGTTCCTGCCGATCCAGTCCATTTATGCCGACTTCTACGTGGTCGATGAATTCTGGCCCAACTTCGAACCTGAACAGTTTTACCAGGCGCTCCAGTGGTACGAGACACAAGACGTCACCCTTGGAGGATAGCTGGATAGGTGGTAACTTTTCCTTAGGATGACAGATTGAGAAGCCGCATGTTCTGCTTCTCCAATTCCCTGGTTCGCTTGTCAAGCCGTTCTATCTTGACCTGCAGGCACTGCAACATTTCTGCTACCGGGTCCGGCAGAAGATCGTGACGCAGGTCGATGTCCATTCCATTTGTTCCTTCCGTAGGTATCTTCCGACCGTTCCGCGCCACCACCTTCCCGGGCACGCCAACCACGGTACTGTCAGGCGGGACCGTTTTTAAAACAACAGATCCCGCTCCAATCTTGCAGTTGTCTCCTACGTTGAACGACCCCAAAATCTTCGCACCGGCACTAATAACAACGTTGTTGCCAATGGTGGGGTGTCTCTTTCCTTTTTCCTTTCCGGTCCCCCCCAGGGTAACCCCCTGGTAAATGGTCACGTTGTTTCCAACGACAGTGGTTTCGCCAATGACGACCCCGGAGCCGTGGTCGATGAACAGGCCATCCCCGATGGATGCGCCAGGGTGTATTTCAATGCCGGTTATGAAGCGGGACAACTGGGAAAGAAGCCGTGCAAGCACAAACCAGCCCCGCCGATAAAGAGCATGGGCCAACTTGTGCATCTGCACGGCGTGGAATCCCGGGTAGCAGAGGACCACTTCCAACTTGGATTTTACAGCTGGATCCCGCTCCATGACTGCCCGGATATCCTTGCGAAAACTGCTGAACATTTTCTTTCCTCCCAGATTTATGCTGATTATTTGCATGCCCATTTGATTCCCTGTACGGAGCAACCAGAGTTCCTAGGTTTAAGAACAAGATTGATGAGCTACTCGGTCTCACCATATGGTGAAATGTCCCGTAGTTTTTCCACGATCGGTATGAGCGTGTCGAGAAAATAATCCACATCTTCTTCCGTATTAGCTTTGCCCAGGGTTACCCGCAGGTTTCCGTGGGCCAGTTCGTGCGGTATCCCCATTGCAAGCAGCACATGGGAGGGCTCCAGGGAACCCGAGGTGCAGGCAGACCCGCTTGAGGCCGCGATACCTTCCATGTCCAGATGTAAAAGCATGGACTCGCCCTCGATGTATTCAAAACAGAAACTGGCGTGGTTGGGTAGGCGCAGGACCGGGTGTCCAGTTAACTGGACGTGCGCGATGCGCCCCGTGATTGCTTCGATAATCTTATCCCGCAAGCGGGTAAGCCTACTGCTTTCCTCTTCCATATTCTCTATCGCAAGCTCCGCCGCCTTTCCCAGTCCGACGATGCCCGGGATATTTTCCGTCCCGGCTCGACGCAAGCGTTCCTGTGCGCCCCCGTGAAAGAGAGTCTGTTTCCAGCGCGTCCCCTTGCGGATATACAGCGCGCCCACCCCTTTAGGCCCGTAGACTTTGTGCCCGGAGATAGAAAGAAGATTAACACCAAGCTCATCTACATCAACGGGTATCTTCCCAAAGCTCTGGACGGCGTCTACATGAAAAATGATCTTACGACTGGCGGCTAACCTGCCAATTTCTGCGATGGGCATAATAGTTCCCACTTCGTTATTGGCATGCATAATGGTAATCAGGATAGTCCTGTCTGTAATAGCCTTTTCGACATCCTCTGCGCGGACCATGCCGTAAGCATCTACAGGTAAAATAGTTGTCTCAAAGCCCTGCTTGCCCAGTGCCTTAACAGTGTTCAGCACGGCATGGTGCTCAGCGGCGCAGGTAATGATGTGGTTTCCTTTCTTTTGGTTGGTGTAGGCCGCGCCATGGATGGCCATGTTGTCCGACTCCGTTCCGCCGCTTGTAAACACTATTTCCCGCTGATCCGCCCCGATGGCCCGCGCCACTTTTTCACGCGCCTCTTTCACCGCTTCATTTACGGACCAGCCAAAGGAATGCTGACTGGAGGGATTGCCAAAATTATCGCCGGTTAAAAAGCGGTACATTTCGTCAGCGACCCGCCTGTCAACGGGCGTGGTAGCACTGTGGTCAATGTAGATTCTACGCATTTCTTTAACCTCCTGTTCCACTTATATCTCTAATAAGCGTACCTTTTCTCCTCGTATCTATGCATGCCCTAGCTTAAAGAATCAATCGGCGAGACTCACACATTCGCCAACATGCATCGCCCGGGTGCAGCGGAATTTAAAAAAAGAATTATTTAATGCTCCTGTAATTTTATTTGTACCATTCATGACTTTAACCTCACAAGATCATACCCTTTTCAGTCCCGGCAGTTTATCGCCGGGATATCATGATAATTATAAAAAAAACACTCAAGCTATAATGTATACTATGCATGTTGACATTATAAGAATTTGATGTGTGGCTACGCCTCCATTCTGAGAAAAAAAGGGCTTGGTATCCCTTGCTTTTTAAAGATAGAACCCGGCCTTTTAAGCTAGTGGCTTAATTATTGAAACACATTTTAATCATATTAAACTACTAGGTATTTGTCAATAATAGATAGCCCCTCCCTAAAAAAAATGAGGAACACAGACAAAGGTGTTCCCTTTACTTGACTTCCAACATATGCACCCATTAACAATTAACTGACTAGAAAGAATTATGGTTAGAGAAGAAAAATGCAAAGAGCCCCCGCAAGATCATAGTGGAGGCTCTTAAATTCAGGGGACCCGGATAATTTCAAAGTAGTAGCTCACACCATTATTTTTTTTAGTTTAAATTTATGTTATAATATAGTATTATTGAGTAAAAAACATGAAAGGAAGTTTTAGATGTTAAAAGAGTTTAAAGAGTTTGCTATGAAAGGGAATATGCTTGATTTAGCCATTGGCATTGTTATCGGTGTGTCTTTTGGTAAAATAATTACATCGTTGGTTGCTGACATAATAATGCCTCCTATTGGTTTGCTACTGGGCAAAGTTGATTTCTCGAACTTGTTTATTAACTTATCCAGCACTTCTTTTTCAACACTTTCGGAGGCAAAGGCCGCAGGAGCAGCTACAATTAATTACGGGCTTTTTCTCAACAATGTTATCGACTTCTTGATCGTAGCATTCGTCCTGTTTTTTATTGTGCGGTATGCTAACAAATTTAAGCGAAAGGAACTTCCAGCTGAGCCCACGACCAAGGAATGCTCTTTCTGCATGCTGGCTATTCCTATTAAAGCCAGCAGGTGCCCACATTGTACTGCTGAGTTAGAGAAAGTCTAAAGATCATTTATGTTATCAAAGGGTTATGACCTGCAATATTTTTACTAACTGATTTCTATTAACTTCTTAAAGCGCATTTATCCCGCGCCAGGATCGCCGCACCAAGTGCCCCGGCAAGGTGAGCCTCGGGGGCAACAACAATTTCCCTGCCCGGTTCCCTGGAGAGATACTCCTGTACCCCCCCGTTTTTAGACACACCGCAGGGGAAGGCGATCAGCCTGCCTGTGCCCGGCCTCTCGGCCATCGCTGCGATCCGGGAGGCTACAGAACGGTGTATTCCGGCAATGATCCGCTCTTTTCCAACTCCCTGGGCCGGCAGGCTGATAACCTCTTGTTTGGTTCCGCACAGGCTAACCGGAAGTGCCCCGGCCGCTAGAACCAGTTCCTGGGGAGAGTATGCACAATACATACCTACAACTTTTTGGTTGTTGTTCCTGGCATGTTCAAGAGTAAGTATGTTTTGGTTGCGTAAATCCTCAACAATCCTCATGGTTTCCGGACGCATGACAGTCCACCTTTAAGAAAAGAATAATTATTACTATTCAATCAAGTAATATATAATACCTCCATGATAGTTATTTGATAATTTTATTAAAGACCAGTCATGGATAAAGTATGTTTGTTCAAAAAGAAAAACCCGGGTCTATGAATACCCCGGGTGAGTTATAAGCGTGGTTTTATCTTAGTTCATTGGTATAACCGCACTAGATATAGTACATGTTGGCCTCCTTTGAGTAGCGCACTTTTTCTGTTTCCTTACATAAATCCTCCAGCGTAGTGTTGTCCAGCACAGTGGCTATCGACTCTCTGACTTTTTCCCATAAGACTCTCGTGACGCAGTAATCAGCCCGGACACATGTTTCCGGGTCCTCTTCGCTTACACAGCCTGTGGGACTAAGAGGACCTTCCAGACAACGAACAATTTCACCAACTGTTACTCTGCCAGGCTCCCGGGTGAGCCGGTAACCCCCCTGGGCGCCCCGAACGCTTCGGACCAGCCCTCCCTTGCGCAGGAGGGTCATAATTTGCTCCAGGTACCCTTCTGAAATTCCCTGTCTTTCCGCCACTTGAACCAAGGGCATAGTTTCTTCCGGGTTATAATTCAGCGCCAGTTCCAGCATTGCCCGTAGGCCGTAGCGCGCCCGCGAAGAAAATTTCATATCTAAACTCCTTTCCTCGTAAAATACCGAAATATAACAGGATATACTTTTTCAGGGATATTAATGATTACACTAGGTCTAGTAAACCCTTTTTCCCTTTTGACATTAGACCCCAATACCGCTTACGCTGCGCCAGGTGAAGGGTAAAAAAGTAATAAGTTAGTATGAAATTGTTCTTACCACGCTACTGTTCATCCCGGAACAGCGGCGTGCTCAGGTAACGCTCACCGGTATCCGGGAGAATCGCCACAATCATCTTTCCTTTATTTTCTCTCCTGCCCGCCGCTTTAAGAGCTGCAAAGACCGCCGCACCGGAAGATATACCGGCCAGTATCCCCTCTTCTCGGGCCAATCTTCGACTGGTTTCAAATGCTTGTTCATCAGTCACCTTGATGATTTCATCCAATAGGGAGAGCTCTAGCACCTCGGGGACGAAACCGGCCCCGATACCCTGGATCTTGTGCGGCCCCGGCCTCCCCCCGGAAAGAACCGGCGATTCGAATGGTTCCACTGCGATGATTTTTAACTGTGGCCTGCGTGGCCTGATACCCTGAGCAATCCCCGTTATCGTGCCGCCTGTACCGACACCCGCTACAATGATGTCCACCTGCCCGTCCGTGTCCCTCCAGATCTCCTCCGCCGTGGTAAGGCGGTGGATCTCAGGGTTAAATGGGTTCTCAAACTGCTGTGGGATAAAAGACCCCGGTATTTCATTGGCCAGTTTTTCAGCCTTCTGCACCGCACCCCTCATCCCCAGGGTCCCGGGAGTTAAAACTAGTTCCGCCCCGTAGGCCTTCAGTAGGCTACGGCGCTCGATGCTCATGGTATCAGGCATAGTCAAGATCAGTCTATAGCCGCGGGAGGCAGCGATGAAGGCAAGGGCAACTCCAGTATTTCCGCTGGTCGGCTCAATGATAACAGAGTCCGACTTTAGCAGGCCTTCTTCTTCAGCCCGGCGGATCATGTGAGAAGCGATGCGGTCCTTGACACTACCCCCCGGATTGAAAGATTCGAGCTTTACAACGATAACGGCGCCTGCCTCCTGCGAAAGCCGCTGGAGCCTCAGCAGCGGTGTATTTCCTATCAATTCAGTAAGATCACCGGCGATTTTAGACATCTATATTTCCCCTTTTAGCTTACAGTTGATAACATTTAACGTACTATGATTACAATTCCTATTATATTAATATTGTATAAACATAGTCTAACCCTGAAGAAGGCATTTGTAAAGGACCCTCTTTTCTTTATTCAATTGGGCTACTACCAGTATGACCGGGTCCTGATTTCATTGGCCGGAGTCTCAATTATTCACGTGCTCGGCGGCGCCGCGGGCGGAATGCTACTGTTAAATTGGATGCAAAAAAGCCCCCTCTCCAAAATACTCCTGGTGGTCTCTTGCAGCTGCTTGCCGAGCCTTTCAGAGTATGTTTATAGAATACTGGGAGCTTTGGAAACGGCTTTTGACCGATGATCAGTTATATCTATGGCTATCAGAAAACACAGGCATACAGAGATTCCAGCAGGTTCAATTCATCCCCCATTTTGATTGGGTCACCAATTTGCTTGATGGTCTTATCAACTGCTTCCTCTTCAGCCAGCCCCGCCAGACCGTATCCATCCAAAATGCTAAGAAAATAACATTCCAGAGTTACCTTTGTTTCTTGATATGCTTCTGCATATTCAATCCTGGACAGGACAGCGCTGATAAAGCATTGAACCTTTGGATGATGCTTATTTTTCCTGGACATGATCTTACCACCCTATTCTCCAGAAGTAAATTCTAAAATCGCCTCTTTTACGTATGACGTTAAAACAGTTATACAGGTTCGCTCCTGGTGCTCTTAGAATAGAAATTTTAGATCAAATTGATCTGTGCTTGGTCAACTATTCTTATGATTATAGGACGGAAGATTAAGGATAACGTGACAGTATCTGAGTAAAAAGAGGCAGGGAAAGGCGATTACCGGAATGTTCGACAGAGTGGATCTTTCTTGAATAGCTTTTCCATAACCCCATTGCAATGGTATAATAATTAACGGCATAAAACCGACAAGAACCGGTTTGGTCCTTTTACCCATTAATTAATCATCTACGGTTGACTCATTTTATAAAGGGAACGGATCTTTCCCGGGAGGGCAGCATTGAAATCTGTACTCAGTTATTTTACAGAGTGAATCATTTTATAAGGAGGCATTTGATTTGGAAAAAAAACCTGGAGTTCTTAACAGCCGGCAGACAACGGAGGGAGTCGCGCGGGCGCCGCACAGGTCGCTTTTCTACGCGATGGGGTATACACCCGACGACCTGAAAAAGCCGATGATCGGCATCGTCAACGCGTTTAACGAGATTATTCCCGGACACATCCACCTGAATGACCTGGCCCAGGCAGCCAAACTGGGGGTTGCGGCGGCCGGGGGTACCCCGGTGGAGTTCCCCGTAATCGGCATCTGTGACGGGATTGCCATGAACCACGACGGTATGAAGTACCCGCTGGCGAGCCGTGAACTTATTGCTGATTCCATTGAAACAATGGTGATGGCCCACAAGTTTGACGGGCTGGTCCTCATCGGCAACTGCGATAAGATCGTACCCGGCATGATGATGGCGGCCTGCCGGCTCAACGTCCCCTCTGTTTACGTCAGCGGTGGCCCCATGCTTACGGGCACCCACGCCGGCCAGAAGGCAGACCTGGTGCGGGGCCTTTTCGAGGCCGTGGGACAGTATGCCGTGGGTGACATTAGCGAGGCCGAAATGCAGCAAATGGAACTAAGCGCCTGCCCCAGTTGCGGCAGCTGTGCCGGCCTGTTTACCGCCAACACCATGAACTGCCTGGCGGAAGCGCTGGGGATTGGCCTGCCCGGCAACGGTACCATCCCGGCTCCCTACGGACGGCGCAAGGCTCTCGCCAAGCTGGCCGGCCAGCAGGCCGTGGAGCTGGTGAAGAGCAACATCCGGCCCCGTGACATCCTGACCTTGAACGCATTTCGCAACGCCATCGCCCTGGATATGGCCATCGGGGGGTCCAGCAACACCGTGCTGCACCTGCTTGCTATTGCCTACGAGGCGGACGTACCTCTTGAGCTGGAGGCCTTCGACGAAATCAGCACCCGCGTTCCAAACATCTGCAAGCTAAGCCCGGGCGGCCTGCACCGCCTCTTCGACCTCTACGAGGCGGGAGGAATTTCCGCTGTGCTGAAGCAACTGGGTGACCAGGGTCTGCTGGAGCTGGGGGAAATGACTGTAACCGGAAAAACCCTTGGCGAAAATATCAGCCGGGCCTCCGTTCAAAACACAGAGGTGATCCGGCCCTTGAGCGATCCATACACGAAAGAGGGCGGGATCGCCATCCTCCGGGGCAACCTTGCCCCGGACGGAGCCGTGGTCAAGCAGTCGGCCGTGGCCAAGGAAATGTTGGTGCATAACGGGCCGGCCCGCGTGTTTGACGACGAAGAAGAGGCCTTTAACGCCATCATGGAACGCAAAATCAACAAGGGTGACGTTGTAGTGATCCGCTACGAGGGGCCCAAGGGCGGCCCGGGCATGCGCGAAATGCTCAGCCCCACCTCGGCAATTTCGGGGATCGGCCTTGACAAGGACGTAGCGCTCATTACTGACGGTCGGTTTTCCGGGGGCACCCGGGGCGCCAGCATCGGCCATGTCTCGCCGGAGGCTTCCGAGGGAGGCCCCATCGCCCTGGTGCGGGAAGGCGACATAATTGAAATTGATATCCCCGAGCGCCGCCTGAGTATCCGGTTGACAGAAGAGGAACTGGCGGCCAGGCGTGGGGAGTGGCAGCAGCCCGCCCCAAAAGTGGCCGGGAAGAGCTACCTGGCCCGCTACGCCGCCCAGGTGACATCCGCCAGCACCGGCGCGGTTGTGAAAGCGCCCGGCAACGACCGGTAGGACATTTAAATAAACAAAGACAATGCCTTCGGGTTCATTCCCGAAGGCATTGTCTATTGATTCAGGCCGGTTGCCCTATTGCCATTTTAAAGTACCAGGGTAAGCAGTTTAAGCGGGCTTGTCAACATAATGGCCTGGGTAAGATCAAAGGTCAGGGGGATATCCTTTTCAATTTTCAAAGGTACGACTTCTACCGTCACCGTAGCCTGGACCGTGGTCCCCTGGATCTTGATGTCCCGGATGTTGTGCACATTGACATTGCCTTTTAGTTTTTCAACCAACTGTACGGCAACTGTCCCAGAAACTCCGACGTATTTTTTGACCGCGTCAACATTACCTGTATTAATACCATTAAACAGTTCGGTAATTGCTTTTTTGACGTCCTGTTCGGTCACTGTACCGCCCCGTAGATCCTTTTGTTCCGCACTGCAACCGGAAAGAAATAAGACAAGAAGTATAAGCGCAATGATTAAACGTTTCAATTTCCTGCTCCTTTTTTAGCTTTTATGCTATATATTGTATTAAAGTTTATGTTCATTGAATGAACAAATCATTCCTCTTGCTTTGCAATTTTTGATATACTTCAGTACTATATCCCCCGCTTATCATTAAAAACGGGCTTGACTTTTGTCCTTTTTTTCAGTTCCAGCCCGCCATCCCGGACAACCACGTCCCCGGCCTCCAGCCCGTCCTTAATTTCAATATAGACCTGGTCGCTCAGTCCGGTTTGGACGGGCCGGTGTTCCACCTGGCCCTTCACTACAACCGTCACTTCCCTTTGGCCTTCCCCTGTCGTGCGGACTGCTTCCCGCGGCAGCACCAGAACTTCCTGACGGCTCAGCGTCTCAATGGCCACCCTGACCTCGTATCCCGGCTTCAACAAATCCGGTTCAGGCAGGGTAATGATAACCGGTACCCGCCGCTGAATAACGCCCAGGGCCGACTGCTTTTCTTCGGCCCGGGGATATATTTTTTTCACCTGCCCCAAGAGAATTTTTTGGCCAAGTACGGGGGCGGAGATGGTGGTTTTCTGACCAAGCCTCACTTCTCCCAGGTCGTCGCTCAGGATGTCAGCCTTTACTTCCAGTTGGCCTGTCACGGCTACACTTGCCAGCAAAGTCATGGGGCTTACCACTTCTTCACGCTTTACCGGCAGGTTCAGCACTATCCCTTCCGCAGGACTTTTGACCACCAATTGCCGCTCCTTGGCATCCAACTGGCGCAGTGACTCCCTGCTGCCGGCCTCCTGAACCAGGGCGCTGTCGAGCCGGGCACTTTGCTCGTTTAAATTCTGCCGGCAGGTCTCCTCCTGCAATACGGCGCTTTCATATTCCGCCCGGGAGACCGCGCCCGCCCCGTAAAGCTCCCGAACCCGGTTCAAGTTCTTACCGGCATCCTCAAGTTCCAGCCTGGTTCTCTCCAGGGCAGCGCGGGCGCTTACGGCTGCAGTTTGCGCCTGTGACAATTGGGACCGTACATCGCTGATTTGTACGGACAGGTCCAGGTTCTCCAGCACCACCAGAGTCTGGCCTTCTTGGATCGATTGGCCCGTTTCCACCGGCACTTCGGTTACCCGCGCGCTCTGGGTGGCGTGGATGTTAAAATCAGCGGCAGGCTGCACGTAGCCGCTGTCCGTTACGGTCCGCGTAACGCTGCCCAACTGAACCTGCAATGCTTCTACCTCTTGACCGCCCCAGAGCAGTCTTAAGGCCAGCGCTGCCAGCCCCGCCAGAACAATTACGCCAATCAGGTAAACCTTTTTTTTCCGTTTCATCGTAACCCCCCGTTAATCACTGTTCTTGAGAACTTCGATCAGGTCAGTTCGCTGTATTCCCCGTGCCGCCAAAAAATGCGCCGCCATGATGAAAAGAACTCCCCCCAGAGCGGAAAACAGGTAGGTTTGGGGATAGATAACAATAGGTATCGTATATAAATCGGTGCTAACTCCTTTAATATAGCACTCGGACAAAAAACGTCCGAAGGGCAAACCCAGGGCCACCCCCAGCAATGACTGCAGCAGGTTTTCCTTAAGCAGCAGGCTGGAAACCTCGGAGTTGGTAAAACCCACCACCCGCAGCGTTGCCAGTTCCCTTCGGCGCTCGGCAAAACTGATTACAGAGGCGTTGTAGACAATAGCAAAACCAAGCAGGGCGGCAAAAGCAATCATAATGGAAATGGAGTAAACCATGCTGCCCATATTTTTATTCAAGTTGTCGAGCTCCTTGCGCTGGCTGGAGATGGAGGAAACACCGGTCATGTCGCTTAAAACCTGCTCCACCCTGCCGGCTTTCCCGGGATCAACCTTGAGCATAGCCCCTGAAACGACTCCGCTCTCCTGCATCACCCGGTTGGCCAGATCCAGAGAAATATAGGATCCGCTTCCCACAAGTTGCCGGTTCACTCCTGCTACTGTGAGGCTTGTCCAGCGGGCCGGCCCCAGTCCCAGGAGCGTTTCCACCTCAACGCGGTCGCCTGGCCTTAGACCCAGCCTTTTCGCTGTCCTCTCATTGATTAAAACCCCATCTTCCGGCAGCGCCACAGGTTTTTCATCACTCCCTACCAATTTCTTTAAGGTCATGCCTGGGGGCACACCCAGGAGCAGGTCGTCCTCCGAGCGCCCGTTCAGGTAGATCTTCACCGGGATTTCAAACAGCGGCTCCGTCTTAACAACACCTTCGAGCCGGGTGATGTTATCCAATTCATAACCTTTTACAGGCCCGCTGAAGCGGATTAATAAATCGTAATGCTGCTCCTCGTAAAAGTGCTTTTTAATCATATAATCAATTGCATCATTCATAAAAAGGGACATGACCAGTAGACCCACAGCAAAAACGACTCCGAGCAGGGTCACCCCAAAGCGCCCCCGCTTGCGGTTGATGGTCCTCAGGCTCATTTTCCAGGCCGGATCCAGCCTCTGCCAGAGCCAGACCCATTTCTCCAGGAAGATCCGTCCCGTACCCCTGGGAGGTTCGGGGCGCATGGACTCGGCCGGCTTTACGTTCACCACCCCGCGGGCTGCTGACAGACCAGCGATAAAGCTTATGACAACCGAGAGGAAGATGCCGTAAGAAATAGCTGTAAGATTAACTCCGCTTATGGTTTCCGGGAGATTAAAGAAGTAGGCATAGGCACTGGACATGACCGAAGCCAGCCCAAGCCCAAATAAGGCGCCCAACAGCGCACCTACCAGGGCCACTGCCAAAGCGTAGCCGGTATAGTGAAGCATGATTTGTCCGCTGGTATAACCAATAGCCTTCATGACCCCGATCTGCAGGCGCTGGGCTTTAATCATTCGCCCCAGCATGACGAACTGGATGGCGGCAGCAATACCCAGAAAAATAGCCGGCATGAAACGGGCAGTTGTCCTCAATTGGTCAATTTCAACCTGCAAAATAGCATGGCTGAGCTGGTCTTTCCGGGGATAACTGGCCAGGTTGCCGTAGGGCTCCAGGATATCCTTCACCTGCTTTGCCACAACCTTTTCGTCCGCGCCGGGAGCACACGTAATCACAACCTGGTTGATCTGACCATTAAGACCTAAAATTTGATCAGCCTGATTGTGGGGCATCATGACCACACCAAAGGTATTGGGGTCGGGCATCATCGTGCCCGCATCCTTCATGGTGATAATTGTTTCCGGACTGGTGGCGGTTCCCGTCACTGTCAAAAAGACCTGTTTTCCCTCGGCCACAATGCTGATTTTATCGTTGAAGGACAGGAGGTTGGCGTCAAAATACTGGGGATCGACCAGCACTTCAATACCCCCGCCCTGGGGGTATTTCTCAAAGAGCCTTCCCGTTTCCACGTGAAGGCGGTTGACTTCGTTATCCATGGGCAGGGGGTAACTGATGAGCCGGGCGGTTGCCCTCTGGTGGTCCTCCTTCAGGATCGGGACATCCTTTTGGATCCGACCGGTGGCCTTCACAACCCCGGGTACGGCCTCCACTTGCCTGGTTACCTGCTGGGGCGCCCTAACCACCTGAAAATAGTAATCGGCAAAGTTGTTTTCCTCGTAGAAAACCGCCTGGGAACGGTTCAGGTTATAATAGGCGGTGGACATGCCGATATAGACGGTGATGCCCACTGCAATCACCGCCGCCACCGCCAGGAACTGGCCCCTGGTGCTGCCAATCGTGCGCCATAGTTTCCTGGTTAAGACGCTCATTACCACTCAATCCTTTCGGCCGGCAGCGGATTTTTGTTTTCGATAATTTCCGCGATACTGCCGCTGCTCATGCGGATAACCCGGTGGGCCATAGCGCTAATGGGGGTATTGTGCGTGACGATAACCACTGTGCTGCCTTGCTCGCGGTTAATTCTATCCAACAAACCCAGAACTGTTCGACCGATCGTTTGGTCCAACGCCCCGGTGGGTTCGTCACACAGGAGCAGGCGGGGCCTTTTGACTGCCGCCCTGGCAATGGCCACACGCTGTTGCTCGCCGCCGCTCAACTGGGATGGAAAGTGGTCCATCCTTGACTCAAGACCAACTTCTTTTAATACTTCTGAAACGGAAAGCGGATTCTCCACCAATCCGGCCGCCAGTTCTACGTTTTCACCTGCCGTCAAATCAGGGATTAGGTTGTACAATTGAAATACAAATCCGACTTCCTCCCGTCTGTAGCGGGTTAGTTGCTGGTCTTTGGCCCGGGTCAAATTTTCCGTACCAAAAAACATTTCGCCGCTGGAAGGTGAATCCATCCCGCCGATAATATTGAGCAGAGTGCTCTTGCCTGACCCGCTGGGGCCCAGAATAACCAGCAGTTCACCCTCCCAAATGTCGAGGGAAGTTTCCTTCAAGGCCTTGACTGCAACTTCACCCATCTGGTAGGTCCTCGTAATTCTGTCCAACTTCATCAGCACATTCTTCTTCATATCGCGCTTCCTTTAAGCTTTTTTGTCGATTTCGAAAGACTGTTGGTGAGTAGATCTTTAACAAGTAAATACGGTCTTGTCGGCCTTATCTGCGTTACTCCAGGCAACCGGGCGGGAGGTTTGCCATAAGGATCAGGTGCTTTCGGAACCAGATCCTGTCCAACTAATTATAATATTAAACTTTCTAATTTCAATTAAACAAGTTAAAAATAAAATATGTTAAGAGTTAATCTTTCTGTTATATTTTTGTTAGAAAATGCGAGTATAATGAATATTGGTTTAAACCGAAAACGGACAGATTGACATTGTCTATATAAACCGTCCAAGATGGGACAATCTTCAGGGAGGTTTCACAATGACAGATGCTGAATTAACTGCAGCCGGTTTTGCAGAGGGAGAACTCCGGAAAACAACGGTGAAGATTAAAGGCATGTCCTGTGCGGTCTGCGCGGCCCGGATTGAGAAGGCTCTGGCCAAAACTACGGGGGTGGAAAGCGCCAGAGTTAATTTGGCCGCTGAAACCGCCACCATCATTCACCGTCAGGAACCCGAAGCAACGAAAAGAATAATCGATAAGATCATAGCTGCGGGCTTTCAGCCCGTAACAAACTCTGTTCATCTGAAACTGTCCGGGATGAGCTGCGCCGCCTGCTCAACCAGAATTGAAAAAGCTTTAAATAAACAGCCCGGCGTTATCCGTGGGGAAGTTAATTTTGCGGCGGAAAAAGCAGTGGTAGAATACAACCCGGCCGTTACAGACGTTGCCGAGATCAGAAAAATGCTGTCAGATCTGGGCTATAAGAGCAAGGATATGGACGAAAGAATACCCTCCGCCCGGGAAAATGGTGAACAGACCAAAGAAATGCAGCGACAAAGAATAATTTTGATATTCTCCATAATCCTCTCCGCTCCTCTAATGATAGAAATGCTAGCAATGGCTTTTAAGCTGCACCAGATTGTACCGGCCTTTTTTATGAACCCCTACTTCCAGTTTTGCCTGGCCACACCAATCCAGTTTGTCGCGGGGGCAGGCTTTTACAGGGACGCTTATACCGCCCTCAGGGGGCGCAGCGCCAACATGTCGGTATTGGTCGTCCTGGGCACAACGGCGGCTTACCTATACAGTACCGCTGCAACATTTTTTCCCTCATGGACAGGCAGCAACGCGGTTTATTACGAAACCAGCGCCCTGATCATCACCCTGGTCCTGCTGGGGAGGACCCTGGAGGCGGCTGCCAGGGGTAGAACAACTGAAGCTATTAAGAAACTGATTGGGCTCGGGGCAAAGAATGCCCGCGTAATCAGGGGGGGCCAGGAACTGGAGCTACCCGTGGAAGACGTGGAAGTGGGGGACCTTGTAGTGGTCCGCCCGGGCGAAAAGATCCCCGTGGATGGTATTGTGCTAGAAGGTTATTCCACGGTTGATGAATCAATGCTGACAGGTGAAAGCGCTCCGGTGGACAAGAAAACAGAAGATGTTGTAATCGGAGCCACTTTGAATAAGCTGGGAACTTTTAAGTTTGAAGCGACCAAGGTCGGAAAAGACACGGCCCTCGCCCAAATTATCCGAATTGTGGAAGAGGCACAGGGCTCCAAGGCGCCCATTCAGCGCCTGGCCGACATTATTTCAGCTTATTTTGTCCCCTTCGTTCTGGGAATAGCCATGCTTACCTTTATTGCCTGGTTTTATGTCGTCGAGCCTGATAATTTCAGCAGGGCACTCTTAAACTTCACGGCCGTACTGGTTATTGCCTGCCCCTGCGCCCTGGGCCTGGCCACACCCACCTCGATCATGGTGGGAACCGGCAAGGGCGCTGAAAACGGCATCTTGATTAAAAGTGGCGAATACCTGGAGAAAACACACAAACTGACAACGATTATCCTGGATAAGACGGGAACCATTACCCGTGGGGAACCTTCCTTAACAAACTTGATCCCAAATCCGGAGTCCAACTGGAGCAGTGAAGCACTACTTCATTTCGCGGCCTCAGTTGAGAAAAACTCTGAGCACCCCCTGGCCCAGGCCGTTGTCAGGTACGCAAAAGAGCAAGGAATCCCACTAGCTGAGCCGCAAATGTTTGAAGCAATACCTGGCCACGGCGTGGATGCCCAAATTGAAGGGAACAGGATCTTGCTGGGTACCAGAAAGCTACTGCGGGATTACCAGGTTAATCCCTCTCCGCTTCTGGCCGACGCCGAAAAACTTGAAGCAGATGGCAAAACCGCCCTCTTCATGGCCGTAGGCGGACATCCGGCAGCCGTTATTGCGGTGGCTGACACCATCAAGGAAGACTCCGGGGAAGCTGTAGCAAGACTAAAAGAAATGGGACTGGAAGTCTGGATGCTTACCGGTGACAACAAGCTTACAGCACACTCCATCGCCCGGCAAGTCGGCATCGAGAACGTCCTGGCAGAAGTGCTCCCACAAGATAAAGCCAAACAGGTTGAAATACTGCGTGCCGGGGGCAAGGTTGTGGGTATGGTCGGTGACGGGATCAACGATGCTCCCGCCCTGGTTACTGCTGATGTGGGATTTGCCATTGGAACCGGCGCCGACGTGGCCATCGAAGCCGCTGATATCACCCTGATCAGGGGTGACCTGAGAAGTATTGTCACCACCATTGAGCTCAGCCGGGCTACCATCAAAAACATCAAGCAAAACCTTTTCTGGGCGCTTTTTTATAATACGGTTGGACTCCCAGTTGCCGCCTTCGGCCTGCTCAGCCCCGTCATTGCCGGTGCAGCAATGGCCTTTAGTTCTGTGTCTGTTGTCAGTAACGCCCTGCGGCTGAGGCGATTTAAAACCTCAATTTAATTATCAAAACAAAGGCTCTCGATGATCACACATGGCACACCCCCGGATTCTAAGGGACTTATCTTCTCTCTTTTCTTCCAGGCCGACATCTCCAGCCGTGGTATTGCTACCTGCGAGGTCGTTATCTACAACAGCTCCTCCGACAGCATCTTCGCTGTCGCCAGTATTACCCTCACTGTCAGATTCCCCAGGGCTATCCTTGTCAACTTCAGCTTCGGGAGTTGGTTCGGACCGGGGCTGATTTTCACTTTTTCTCTTCAGGATCTGCTGGTGCAGAGAGGTAATTTCATCCCCGAGCCTGTTGTTAGATATTATTAGGCGACCGACATCTTCTGTTAATTCTTCCACATCGCGGTTCAGGCTATCTCTCTCAGCGATAAGGTTTGTAATATCACCTACGCTTTTTAATGCCTTGTAGTTAACCCGTCGTGGCCCCGGCGGTCAGAATCTTTACTCCGAATTGATTTCAGCAAATCGCAGAACACAAGAATGAAAATCCCGGTTATATGTACCGGGAGTCATCACCAAAAGCACTTGTTTACCGCCAGGGTCTATCAATGCCGCCATCCTTTGTGATCACAGCTCTTACGCCGTACCTTAACAGTTTTTCACGGTACGCGCTGACAGCTGAAAAAAAGGATTCATAGCGACCCAGAATGACCCTGGACATGTTGCCCGACTCGGCGTACGCCAGGCTTGCCCCGTCAAAAGACTGGGCCCAGTCATACAAACCCGCGGCCCTTGCATGGCTGGACGTGAAAGATAATTCGTACTGCTTCGGACCGTACAGCCTGCCGGAGGAATACGAAAAACTCCGGTCGCCGATGCTTCCGAAACTATACCAGGTATAGATAGCCCTTCCTCCGCTTCTAAAGACAACCCGCTCTCGCGACATTTCCGAAAGGTCCAGCCTACTCACCTTGTAGGTATTGTATTCAAATCCTCTTTCATGCACCCGTACAACCGCATAGGCGCAGGGAAATTGTACGGTTGCCGGAACGACAACATACGGGCGGGATCCTGTTATAAAATCATTGGTGGTTACCTTGCTGCGGTGCATGTGTCCGCAAAAAATGCCCTGCACGCCTGCAAACGGCCGGATAGCTTTCTGAAGCTCCCTGTAGTTTTTCACACCAAACCAGACATCGAAACCATTGCAGGGATGGTGCAGGAAAAGGTAGGAAGGTATCCCTCCGCTGCCTTTCAACGTGCTTTCAATCCACTGGATTTGTTCCCGGTCAACGTATCCCAGGTTGTCGTCCTGTCTGCAGGAATCCACCAGCAGAAACAGACAATCCCTGAAAACAGCGCTCGTGTAAGACTTTTCCCGGTTGGCCGCGTATTCTAGAAAGCCCCGCTCGCCGAGGCCGCCTGTTTTCGTAAACTTGTCATGGTTACCGGGACACAAAAGATAAGGTGTATTACCAAAACGAGGCAGGAGTTGGTCACGCAGCATTTGATACTGTAGCCTGCTGGCAGAGTCAGTAAGGTCACCGGGGATGACGGCCAGATCGACATTTCGTTTCTTACTGTCGAGGATGCACTGGATCAGAAGGTCAGCCGAGTATTCGTTCAGCTTGCCAAGGTAGATCTCGTTAATATCTCCATAAGGATCCCCACAGGTTAGATGCGCGTCGCTGAGAAGAGCAAAGCTGAACAGGCGCTTGCCCTCCGGCCGGGGCAATGTAATGAATGCGTTTAACGAGCCCCTGGCGCCGTTGCTTTCCACCTGGTACCAGTAACGGGTGGAAGGTTCCAGTCCGGACAACTCGGCGTAGTGGTATTCAGTATCCAGTTGAAACGTGTCTTTGGACAGATTTACCGGCCCACGCCCCATATAGACAGAGGTATCCGCTTTTTGTCCCGGCGTAAACCAGGTAATCACGGCATGATCACTTCCAACGGTGCATAGCTCTTCGTTTATTATTATGGTTTTAGAATCAGGCAAGGCATCGTACAAGCCGCCAGAAGCCCCGCGGGTTGGTATGTGGTCCGTATGCGCTGAGAAAAGAGCCTTCTTTTTGGTTTCCCTGGCACTCAATCTTATCCCCCTCACAATAATCAAGGCAGATAGCATACGTTTATCTGCCTTGCGCTTCAGCTTCAAACCAACTGCTGTTCTTATTTTATTTATATGAACAAAACCAGCAAAAGGCTACCGCCGGGAGCGCAGGTAGAACAATCATGGTGAGCGTCTGCTAAAACCAGTTATTTTCAAACTAAGCAACTAGCAATATAACACATAATACTTGACTTTCATTCACATTTTCTTATTGTGCTTTTTCCCTTATGTTCCCACTTCCACTTGTTGCTCGGCTTGCCAAAAGAACGGTTGAGATCAGATATATTGAACTCAATATCATAAAATTTCCGGTAAAATATTTTCGCTTCTTTAATTATATCAAAATGGAAGGTTTTTGGATGTAGTACATTTGCTATGAACATAAGTCCCAAAATCCACCTGGGACTGCCAAAATCCCAACAGGGGGCCGGGTATGAATAAACTCTAAGATTCCTAACCGCCTCAATGTTTATACCGGCCTCCATACATTCTATATAGAAATCTTCAATAGAAGAAGATATGAAAGATGATATAAAGATAACTTCAGGATTTAGAGACTCAAGTTGAGCATATGTTATTTCAATGCCCGGTCTCCCACTGCCACTTATTTTTCTATTCTCACTGATTCCTCCTGCCGCTTCAATTAACTGGTTTTCAAGGCGCTCTCCTTTAATGCAAAAATTAGGTTTACCCATAGCGTAATACACACGGGGTTTATGGTGAACAGCGAGTATCCCTGCCTTGATTGCATTTATTTTTTCTTCCATGTAAGTTGCAAGCTTTTCAGCCCTGTCTTCCGCTTGGATTAACTTTCCAAAATGCCTAACCATACCGATATAAGTCTCGGGGTTTTGCAGATCTTTGTGCAATTTCTGCAAGCCGCTATTGCAAATCACATCTTCCCACACTTGCACCACCTTATTTTTGTCGCTTATACCCATGGCAATCAAAACGGCTTCGATCATTTCCAAAGCTCTTGTAAAAGGATAGCCCCCCTGGAAATCGCCTTCCTGGTATAATGTTATTGCCTCGTTTCCTTTAAAATTGAGGACCTGACCGCAGAGCAAGCATTTTTTACTTTCACCCAGACCCGGACCTATATGCTTCAGCTTGGCGCCCATGGGTCCGTAAAAATCCCGCTTGTAAATTAAATCCCCACAGCTTGGGCAGAACGTGCTTAGGTATTCAGTTCCTGGAGAGTTAAAGAGATACACGTGGTTTAGGTGGACCGACAAACTCTTGCATAGTTTTTCAGCCTCCCGGATAGTGGGTTCCAATAAAGGGTCGGCTTTTTCCACAGGAATGAACCGCATCACTTGCAAGGGTATGTCCATTGAAATCTCAGCCAGCTTCCGGCCCAGGCTTAATATTTCTTCCTGATTATTATTATTATGGATACAGGAAACCTCAACATGCACCCCATTTTCATGCATCTTTTTAATGTTTCTAAGCACAGGAGCAGGTGAACTCCCGCCACATATTGAATAGGCTTGTGCAGAAAGCCCTTTTACGCCTATATTCATAAAGTCCAGATATTTAATAATTAGATCAAGAGAAGCATCTGTAAAATATGCGTTTGAGGAACAGCCTACCAGCAAGCCGCGCTCTTTAGCAGCTTTGGCGACTTCAACAAAGGATAAAAATGAAGCCAAAGGGTCATTCATTAAAAACACGATACCCAGGCATTCATTTCTTACTGCTTCGCTAACCACTTGCTCCGGCGACAATTCACTTAAAGCCTTGCTGCCGGGTACTATCTCCCTGACAATTACCGTGGAAATGCATCCATCACAATTAAAATTACATCCCGTGGTGCTGATCTGCAGGAACTTTCCTCCGGGATAAAAGTGTAATATAGGCATTGTTTCTATGGAAATAGGAGTTGTAATCAGGTACCTATCGGGAAATCGCTCGATGATTTCTCCCTCTTTGTTGAGATACATTCCGCAAGCTCCTGTGCACCCCTCGGTAATTTCACAACTCCTTTCGCAAATGTAACAATTCACTAATTTACCCTCCTTATAAATATCCATAGCCCCTTCTCATTCCTGATTATTTCAAACCTCGGAATGCCTGCGCTGCACAATTCTTCTTTAAAGGTTTCCTCATTATGTTTTCCGGTATTTCTTTTAACCATCTCAAGCCAGTCCTTGTTATTTTTCAACATTTTCTCTGTGATTTGTTTCTGTAACTCAGGTGTGCCGAAACCACCGCCGATATAGGCACAACCCCCCGGTGAAAGCACCCGGTAGATCTCCTTAAAAGCCTTTGGCCGGTTCTCCCAAAAGAATATAGAACCCCGACTCACCACAAGGTCTATCGATTGGTCATCAAACGGAATATTGCGAACATCGCCGGGTAAAGTTTGTATTTTTGAGTCCAGACCGGAAGCGGCAATGTTGCGGGCAGCAATTTCCAACATTTCAGGGGACTTGTCAAACAAGTAAACATGCAATTCTGTGACTTTAGCCAGGGCTATCCCCAAATAACCGCTGCCGCCACCGATATCCAGACAGATCCCTTTAGTTATACAGGTTTTGTTTTTTATTTGATCAGCAATGACAGGGTATACTGGGGCAAACACTTCACGGGCAATTTGATCAAATTCTGCAGGATTTAGATCCACTTTTCGCACTCCTTTCAGCTATTAAAATTCAACACAACTAAATATTTTAATTGCCGCCGGTTTAAGACCGTACCAGCAAATCTTCTATCTCCTGGTCGGAAAGATTGTAGTGGTAGAACTTGGAGAAATAATCTTTAACTTCTGCCTTCAGGTCATATCTATAAATATCAGGATATAACAGGTTCGCCAACCATTTCACCCCAATAATACGATTCACCGAGGGTGGCCGGTCAAACCAGTTAAAAGGTTTGTCTGGAATGTCATATATCCGCTGATTGCTTACCGCTTTGATTGTTGACCACTTGGGGTCTGTGGTTATGTTATTATAAACCATCCCTTCCTTGCCACCCATGGGTCCCATGGTCGCGGTTATAATCACATCGGGATTCCAGGCTAAAACTTGCTCCATAGACACCGACGCCATACCCATTCCTCCCTTCATGGGAACATCGGCAACATTAATGCCCCCAACAAAGTCCAGAACCTCGGTATGCTGTGAAGCCATGGGATCGGTTTCCAGCCCCTGGTTTCCCTCAGCATAATAAACTCTCAGCCTTTTTTCCTCAGGAATCAGTTTTGCTTTCCCAGCGACATCATCAACTGTCTCACGGCAGTATGCTGCCAACTCCCCGGCGCGATCCTTCACACCAAGCAAATCGCCCATAAACTCATAAGCTTGATCCAGTTTATTAAGCTCACTGTTCACAACAACAACAGGTATACCCATCTGTTCCTGGATGCGGTCGGCAAGTGATATGGAAGTTTGATCAATGGCCCCGATGGATATGATTATGTCTGGGTTCATTTTTAAAAGTTCTTCCGTGTTGCAGGTTTTGTTGGCATACCAGCCGCCAAGGTCTGGTAAATCCCGGCACTGGGGCAGTATAAACTTTTTATACTCAGGGGCTATTGTGAAGTTCCAGGCAACAAGCTTTTCTGGAGCCAAAGTGTACATCAGGATCATTCCAACAGGGCTGACGGAAAAAACTTTGTTAATCTCGCCGGGAACAGTTACGTTTCTACCCACATGGTCAACAATAACGCGGGGTTCGGCCGCCTTGGCCTGCTCTGAGTTGAGCTGCTGTTTTCCGCAACCCGCAAAAGCGGTAACGGTTAATGCTAAAATCAGAAACAAACTAACTAATTTTAGCGTCGGGTTTTTTTTGAACATGATTAACCCTCCAATTTCATGACTTGATGCTTGGTGCTTCTACAGCTATACGATTTTTCAAATTAACAGCTAGGTCATAAGGGGTACACAAACCTTTATTTCCCCCGACAGCATCCCCCTGACTTTTGTTGAAACCACTTTGATTTTCGTAGTGTAAAGGTCGCTCAGATTGCCATCTGTGACAATATCATCCGGGCTACCGATAGCCACAATTTTGCCTCCATTCATAATAGCCACTTTATTACAGGCTAAGAAGGCGTGGTTGGGGAAATGAGTCGTCATTACGATGGAGTAACCCTGCGAGGCTAGTCCCCGGATGATCTTTAAGATGCGTGTCTGGTTGCCGTAATCCAGGCTGGCCGTAGGCTCATCCATTATTAAAATGTTCGACTGCTGGGCCAAAGCACGGGAAATAAGCACCAACTGACGCTCCCCACCGCTTATTTCGCTAAATAAAGAATCCTGCAGGTGAGAAATACCTGTTTCATCCAGAGCTGACCTGGCAATCTCTAAATCTACTTCAGAAGGAGTTGACATAAAGCCTATATGTGGACTCCTTCCCATAATGACCATATCCATCACTTGATACGGAAAAGCAATGGTAGTAGCCTGGGGAACATAAGCTACCAGCCTGGCCAGTTCCCTTGCAGACATATTACTGATATCGAAGCCACCGATCTTGATCCTCCCCCGTTTAATCTTGTTGATCCCGAGCAAGCAGCGCATCAAGGTTGTCTTACCCGTGCCATTAGGGCCTAGGAGGCATAAAACATCTCCCTTATCCACGGAAAAAGATACTCCGTTTATGAGACTGGGCCGCTTGGGATAAGCAAAGCTTAAATCTTCGACACATAATTCCATACCATTTCATTCCTTCCGTTTAAAGTTGTGTACCGGTTCCTACTCCCCGCATAGGTTTCATAGTTGTACAGGCCGGTTAGATCGATCTTACGTCCAACCCTTTTTAACCTTTGAAAGTAAAAAGATAAAAAACGGTGCCCCTATTAGAGCTGTCAAAATACCCAGGGGTATCTCAACGGCAGTTATATTTCGGGCAATATTGTCGACCATCAGTAAATAGCCGCTGCCCATTATAAGGGAAACAGGAAGGAGCAAAGCAAAATTTGGGCCAACCAGCATGCGCGCCATATGCGGAATAATTAAACCTACCCAGCCTATAATACCGCTTATGCTTACCGCTGCAGCCGTCATCAGGGTAGCGCAGATTACCACGACAAATCGAATAAGGTTTACATTAATACCCAATGTAACCGCTTCCTCATCGCCGATGGAAAGCACGTTAACTTGCCAACGGATGAGGTAAAGCCCAACGCAGGAAAGGATAATTGGAAACAAGGCAAAAAGCACGTCCACGTTTGTTATCTTGGACAACCCTCCCATCAACCAGAAGGTAATCGCTGGTAGAGTGTCCAATGGATCTGCCAGGTACTTGACACAAGAAATCAGTGCCTGGAATAGGGCTGAAATAACCATGCCGCCTAAAACAAGGACGGTCATGGAACCATTGCCACCGCCGCCAAAGATACGGCTGATCAGAAACGAAGTGGCAACAGCCAGCAGGGCAAACAAGAAAGCTAAAACCTGCACGGCCCACCAGGGATAATGCAGGATCATGCCAAGGGACGCGCCGAAGCCGGCTCCTGCCGAGACTCCCAGTATAGCCGGTGAAACCAGCGGGTTCTTAAATAAGCTCTGGTAGGCGGCGCCGGAAGAAGACAGTGCCCCACCTACCAGAAGCGCTGCTATGATCCGGGGAAACCGCACCTGGAGTACTACGGTTTCCATGGTATCTGTCCACGTTTTGGGTAAATCTAAAATTTTTGAAGCCAGAATGGCTATAACCTTATCCGGCATTACCTGGTACCGCCCGAGGAGAAATGAGGAGAAAAATATAAGCATCAAAGCCAAAAAGAGAAGTAGGATCTTTTGCGACATCCCTGTGTTATGTACTTGTCTCAGCATTAAATTTTTCCCTCATATCCAAGTTGTAGTAAATTTTACTCGAAAGCACCGGGACCCCGCTCGCTTTTCATACATCAAGGCATAATGCAAGACAACATGACGTGACTTAAAAAGAAAGTATATCATACATAGACATACGATGCGTTGCATAACACTACACCACGTGATTTGACTATAATGATAATTTAAAGCGCCGCTGCAGTCAATAGAAATAATAATTCCTTTGTATCTTTTTAACTTCAGTATCTGGCTCCAAAAAAAGAAAGGTGGAAGCAATAGCCTCTCACCTCAAAATATTAATAATCCAGATCAAAAATTAAAAACATTTTACTACTATCGAACACATTTTCCATTAAGTGACAACCATATGGCCAGGATATGGTTTAGAATTGTTTTAAAAGCATTATTTACGGGAGGGCTTGCTATGGCTGAAATTCTTATTGAGCAGATAAAACCAGGTCAGAATATTAACAGCATTTTCGTTTTAAAGGTGAAGAAACTGCTGCCTTTACGCAGCGGAACAGGGCACTACCTTGCTGTTGTCTTGGGAGACAAGACAGGCCAGGTGGAAGGGCGGGTCTGGGAGTCGGTATCTGAGATCCAGGAGAGATGCCGGGTTGGGGATATTGTTAATGTACAGGGACAGGTTGTGGAATACAACGGCAAGGTTCAAATCCAAATATCAGCTATGTCGGTTTGCCAGGAGGATAAAGCAGATCTCAGCAGATTCATACCTTCGAGCACATTGGACGTGGAAAAAGCCAGGGCAAAGCTTCTTTCAGTTATTGGGTCCCTGCATAACACTCACTTAAAAAGTTTGCTTTCCCTGATTTTGTCGGATGATGATTTTCTCAACGCCCTTCTCATGTCCCCCGCCGCCAAACGTAACCATCATGCTACCATCGGGGGTCTTTTGGAGCATAGTTTGGGCATCGTTAGCGCTGCGGAACGGATAGCGCCTATTTACCCAAAAATAGACCGGGATTTGCTGGTGGCCGGCGCTCTCCTCCACGACATCGGCAAAGTGGAGGAATACAGCTTCAGCGCCGATATTGATTTCACCGACGAGGGTCGCTTGCTGGGGCATATCGTTCTAGGCGTCCGTCTCCTGGACAAATATATCAACCGACTACCTGACTTTCCAGAGGAACTGAGGCTCAAGCTGCTGCACATGATCGTCAGCCACCACGGGCAGTACGAGTGGCAGTCGCCCAAAAGGCCAAAATTCCCGGAAGCCGCCGTGCTGCACCACCTGGATATGATCGACGCCGAGGTGAATATGTTCAGTTATGCTGTGGAGAGTCGTGAAAACCAGGACGATCACTGGACCGGGTGGGTGAAAGGGCTGGACAGATACGTTTTTTGCAAATAGCCGTCGAAAAAGGAGGGAATACTATTCCCTCCTTGAGCTTTGCTCTAATGTCTACCGAAATTGAACAATTTTAGCGTGCTACATTAGAAGTTACATTAGAAGTTTTCCACCACTGAAACCCTTGTGATACAACGTATCGGAAGGGTTTATTCTCACAATAATGTCCAACAAAAGGGCTTTCATGCCTATAAACTGTTGAGTACCTATATCAATTTTGATATAATCCGATTGAGGTGAAAACCGTGAGCCGGATTACCAGAGAGGAATTGTTACAGAGGTTATCCCAATGTTCCAGAATCATTATGACCGAAGAGGTAGCTTTATATATATTACGCCATCCCCAGCCAAAGGTTAAAGGTATCAGCAAAAATGCTCCATGACATCATGTTATTAAATGAATTTGGCCTGAAACTTCCCGACACTTATTTCCATCGGATTTGGGAGAGTAAAGAAAAATTATGGGAATTAAGAACAAGGTTTGCCAAGTATCAAGAAAGAACATTTTTTTTCATGGTGCTACAAGATAAGTTTTTATTAACAAACTGCTTCTCCAAAGCCACAAAAAAAGTCCCAAAATCCGAAATAGAAAAAGCAGAACGAGTTCTCTACGATTTCCATAAGGAGGAAAATCTCCATGACTAAATTCGTCAATATGAATGACTTCACTAAGCTCCTTGAAGAAAAGCCTAAAATCATTGACGCAATGCTGGAAGATGAAGGCCACTATCAAATTGCCAAGGCTATTATTATTGAAAGGACAAAACGTGGATGGAGTCAGGGTACCCTTGCCCGAAAAGCACGGTTAACCCAGGCTCAGATATAACGGCTGGAAAGAGCGCGACTCGGGAATCTTGAAACCATCTTAAAAACACTTGATGTCCTAGATCTAAAACTGGAAGTTGTACGAAAACAGCAGTAGACAATAACATTCTACAATGTGATATTTGCCTGATACCTGAGTATTCATATAATAAGCAGATCGGCTAAGCCGGTCTTTTTTACCATTAGTATTATTAAATATATTTGGCAAGAAAAATACCTCGCCATTTAGTGAAATTTTTAATCCTGCCTTCATTTAAGTACCCACCCATGTAACCGCCCACCAATGCTGTTCTTCCTGAGGTATTAAACATTTAAACAGTAAGCGTCAAATTATCCCCAAACACACAAAAAAGCTTCCGGCAAAAACCCGGAAGCCTTGATTTTACTGGCGTCCCAGACAGGATTCGAACCTGTGACCTACGGATTAGAAGTCCGTTGCTCTATCCAGCTGAGCTACTGGGACAAATATGGAGCGGGTGATGGGAATCGAACCCACGTAATCGGCTTGGAAGGCCGACGCTCTACCATTGAGCTACACCCGCTTAAGGAAGATTCTTTTTTGATGCAATTAACATTATAACTAAAATTTCACCCGGCGTCAAAGTTATTTTACCCCAGAATGGTACTTTTTATGGCACACGATAAATAATCGGCTTGATTCCATCCTCGCCAATGTCGAGGATGCCGTAACTGGGCTCTTCCTGGTCCCGCGGCCTGGCGATGCTGCCGGGGTTGAAGAACAGTACACCGGCCTCCCTCCTGATTTCCGCAGCGTGGGTGTGTCCAAAGACAACAGCATTAGCCCCGGACTCGGCGGCCAAGGCCAGGAACCTGTCGTGCATCTGCTCGTATGCACCTATATGGCCGTGAGTCATCAGGATCCGGTACCCCGCCAAATCTAGCAATACCTCCAGCGGCCCTTTCTCGAACCGGTCGCAGTTTCCGAGCACGGCCTTTACAGGCAGGACAGTCTCCGCAGAAAGCCTGAGACCGTCCCGGTAGTAGTCACCGGCGTGGAGGATGAGGTCCAGCTTCCCGGCCTCTTTCAGTGCCCGAAAGGCAAATTCCAACTGGCCGTGGCTGTCACTAAAGACGATGAGCCGCAAAGAGAATCACTCCTCCTCGTCCTTCATCCTTTCCAGTTCAGAAAGAATATCCAGGGCGCCTGCAAGCGCGCGTGCCCGGTGACTGATTTTATTTTTAATCTCCGGCTCCAGTTCGGCAAAGGTTTTGCCGTATTCCGGCAGGTAGAAGAGCGGGTCGTAGCCGAACCCCCCCTCCCCGCGCGGCTCCATAGCAATAATTCCTTCGCAGGTACCCTCGGCGGTGTAGATCCAGCCCTCCCTGTCTACAATCGCAACGACGCAGCGAAAACGGGCGGTGCGCTCCTTTTCCGGAACACTGGCTAATAACTCTAAAAGCCTCCGATTATTGGCCGCATCGTCCTTCTCCTCACCAGCGAAGCGCGAGGAATACACCCCGGGGGCGCCATCCAGGCAGTCCACTTCCAGGCCGGAATCGTCAGCCAGAGCGACTAAATTTGTATGCTCACAGGCTGCCAGGGCTTTAATTGCAGCGTTATCCTTAAAAGTGTCCCCGTCTTCTTTAATCTCAGCTAGGCCGGGATACTCACTCAGCGACACGACTTCTATCCCGCGAGGGGCCAGGATCTCTCTTATTTCCCTGACTTTCCCCGGATTATTTGTTGCTAATACCACCTTCATTGTTCTTACCCTCCCCGATATCCGCCGCAGTGGCGCCAAGCACTTCTTTCTGCACAGCAATCAGCCGATTGATCCCCTCCGCAGCCAGATCAATCATTTTGTTCATCTCCCGCCGGTCAAAAGAAGCCTCCTCTCCGGTGCCCTGAACTTCGACAAAGCGGCCGGCTCCGGTCATGACGATGTTCATATCCACATCTGCTGCAGAGTCCTCAACATAGCGCAGGTCAAGGATAACCTCCCCATCCACTCGACCCACGCTGGTGGCGGCGACAAAATCCGTCACGGGCATGCGGGCCAGCAGACCGGCCGCCCTGAGCTTATTTATAGCGTCCACCAGCGCAACAAAGGCCCCTGTAATAGACGCCGTCCGGGTACCGCCGTCCGCCTGGATTACGTCGCAGTCCAGCCAAACCGTCCGCTCACCCAGGGCTGTCAGGTCCACTACCGAACGGAGGGACCGGCCTATTAAGCGCTGGATTTCATGGGTGCGGCCGCCAACCCGTCCCCTGACCGCCTCCCTCGGCGTCCTGGAACCAGTGGCGCGGGGAAGCATCCCGTACTCGGCAGTAACCCAACCCTTTCCCTCTCCCCTGAGAAACATCGGGGGTTTTTCTTCGACGGTTGCAGTACAGATGACCCTCGTATCTCCTACCTCAATCAGGACGGAACCCTCGGCATGCTTGTTATAATTTCTGATAATCCGCACGGGACGCAGTTCTCCCGGCTTTCTCCCGTCCACTCTGTCCATGTTTATCTCCTCTCGATTATAGTTAGCGCAATGCGAAACAGGTTCGCCAAAAAGCGAAAAACTCGTTTTAAAGTTCCGGCACAACCCGGTACGTCTCGCCTTCCCGGGCCGCCAATACCGGACCACCAAAAGACTCCCCTGCCTCTTCGGACAGCAGGCCGGGCTCGTATTCAGGCCAGAAGTGAGTGAGCATAAGCCGACCGGCGCCGGCCTGGCGGGCCGCCTCCCCGGCCTGGCGGGCGGTGAGATGAGTGTCTTTCAAGTATTCGGCGTCCTGATCCTGGCCGCTGGCCTCGCTTAGAAAAAGGTCGGCCCCGGAGGCCAACTCCACCAGCTCTTCCGTCCAGGCGGTATCGCCGGAGAAAACCAGCTTACCGGCCCCCTTAATGGATAAAGCGTACCCCGGCAGAGAATGCCTTGCGGGCGCGAAGCGAACGGCCAGGCCGCCCAGGTCCAACCTTCTGAGCGGGGTTCCAAAAGGGGCTTTTTCAAGGGGGAGCCGCTCAATGGGAATTGTTTCAAAGGCCTTTTTGAACCCCTCCAGGATCTGAAATTTCTGAGCCGGCATGGAGGGTATAAATAGTTTCAAAGGTTTTGTACGGCTTCCGTCCCGTCTGGCACCTTCTATTGCGTGGCGCAGCGGGTAGAGGTCCAGGTAGTGATCGGGGTGCAGGTGGCTGACAATCACCGCGTCCAAACGTCGAAAGTCCAGCTCGCCCATCAACCTGCTGAGGCTTCCGTTACCCGCTTCCAGCAGGATGTTTAGCCCGCTGCCCCGGACCAGGTAACCGGAGCAGGCCCCTCCTGCCCGGGGATAGGGGGCCCAGCAACCCAGAACCGTAATCTCCAAAAAAAGCCCCCCCCTTAAAAATCAAGTCAGCCTGCGGCATCCCGCGGGTGCTGATTTATTCGCATGCTCCAAACCAAATCAAACCGTTGTTCCGGATTTAATTACTCTAGATCTTAAACGCTGTGCTGCAAAGTCATTCTAACACATTTATAATTTGTTCATTATTTTAACCAATAGCAAATCTCCTATTAGTCACAATGAAATGCCTATTTTTTAGCGGCGTCTACACAGCAGCCCACGGCCCCCGCATACTCCGGTTTATCCGGGACTATTACCTTTACACCCAGTTCCTCCCGGATGATCTCCCGGAGCGCCCCATTGTTGGCCACCCCGCCGGTGAAAACAATCGTTTCGCTGGTAAGTTTGGCTAGCATGGGATGGATGCGTTTAAAAATGCTGTGGTTTACGCCGGCGGCAAGGGAGGCGATGGAATGGCCCTCCACGATCTTGCCAATCAGCTCACTTTCCCCAAAAATGGCGCAAGTAGATGTCAGTTCCACCGGTGAGAGATGGTTTAGGCTGAGTTCCTCCAGGCTGATATTCAGAACTGCCGCCATATTCTCCAGGTAGCGACCGGTGCTTGCCGCACACTTGTCGTTTGTCAGGAAGTCCACCACGCGCCCACCTCGTACCAGGGCCACCTTGCTGTCCTGCCCCCCCAGGTCAAGCAGGGTAAAGTCTTTTAGCCCGGTAAGATGGGCAGCACCCAGCACGTGGGCCATAACCTCCGGAATTGTCCGGGCCCCCTTTACGTTCACCGTCTGGCGCCCGTAGCCGGTAGCCGTAACAACGCCGCAGACAGCAGACAGCCCCAGAGATTCAAAGTCAATAACAAGCTGGCCGGCTTCTTTTTTGCTGTGCTCGCGGTAAAACTGGATGGTATTTAGTTTTTGAAGTTCAAAGGAACGACCACTTTTCATAATGGCCACCTTAACGTCGCGACTGCCCAGGTCCAGGCCCATGTACAATGATTTCATCTCAATAATCTCACCTCAACATATCCAGGAAGACATCCAGCCTCATCCTGGTACGCGCGTCGAGGCGACCGGGTTTATCACCCTCCAGAGTCAGAAGCGGAAAGTCGAGCTTTTCCCTGATAATTAGGTCTTCAATCTGACGGAAGCAGAAGCTTTGGGCATAGTGAATTATGCCGTCCAGTTTCCGCCTGGCCGCCTCCCGGCCGATGTCCTCCAGTCGGTAAAAAACTCCGTAGGGATAGGTGTAAAACCGGTATTGTTCCACCGGATCAGTTGTATCAAACGGCATGGTAAACTGTCTTTGGGTTTCGTTAAAGACAATTCGCGCCCCGCGTTCTTCCAAATAGGGGTACAACTCCCCCATGATCGGCGGGACGCCGATGTATCCCAGGCGCAATTCCCCGGTCCTGGGTTCCGACAAGCGCGCTTTCTCTAAAATATAATCGACTTCAGCCGCAAACTTTTCCGGATCGCCATTGAAGTCGCTGCAGCTGATCTGGTAGAGGTGATTATCCCACCCGCTGACGCAGTTTTCCTCCCAGGTCAGGCGGTCCAACTCCCAAACCCTGCTCCTGACCCGATCCAACCGCTTTTTTTGCTCTCTGACCTGCTCCCAGGTCACATCAAAAAAATGCATTACTTTTTCCATCTGCAGCCGGAGCAGGTCCACATCCCGGTCGTAGGGGTAGGCGAAAGGAACGATTTCTACTCCCGCCAACTGGAGCGTCTCCATCAGGGCGTGGGTATTGCTGCAGTCGCCCTGGGTTACCGCGATAAGGGTCCGGATATCCTGGTTTTTCAGCACGGTGCTGTAAATCCCCTTAATCCAGGCGCAGAGGTTGCGCGGGTAGCCGGCTAGTTCAGCTTCCTCGATCAGGGACTGGGGGTTTTCATCTGCTATAAAGACGTTGTTAAGATCCACCGGAACCCGTCCCGCAGCGTAAATGACTTCAACCGGAACGGTCGTGGTGATACCGACTTTTGGCAAGCTCTCACCTCTTCTAAACAAATCAAGCGTCAATTAGTAATCCTGCAAGTGACAATCTTCCGCTCTATCCTTTAAATTATACCCCTGCAGCAGACTTGCAACTCAACAGGATTGGTGTAAATGAATCTGCTTGACGGCTATAAAATGACCTGCTTGACAGGTCCGATATCCCGATTCAGGAAACGGCCGGCCGCGGCCCGGAAAGCTTCTGGCTCGCCACTCACATAAAAATGGTGCCCGGTAGGGTTCATCCCGTTTGCTGCCAGACCCAAACTGCGCAGCTCTTCCTTTGCCGCCCGCACGGTGGCAGACGCCGGGTCAACCAGTTGGACGCCCGGGCCGAGCTCGTCCGTGATCTGGCGGGACAAAAACGGGTAGTGGGTGCAGCCCAGAATCAGGGTGTCAATGCCGGCCTCCTTCAAAGGAAAGAGGTATTCCCGCAGTGCCTGTACGATCTCCTTCGTTTCCGTCCTGCCGGCCTCCACCAGGGGCACCAGGCGCGGCGCCGCCTGGCTGTAAACTTCGATGTTTTGTCCCATCCCTTTAAGCTCTTGGGCGTAAGCCCCACTCCTTATTGTCGCCTCGGTGGCGATAACACCAATCCTACCGTTCACCGTTTTACTTACGGCCTCGGCCACTCCAGGCCTGATCAGTCCAATCATTCGGACCTTAAAGCGTTCCCTTAAAACTGGCAGGGAGATCGAAGAGCTGGTATTGCAGGCGAACATGATATATTTTACACCTTGTCTCTCCAGAAAAGCCGTGATTTGTTCGGTAAAACGGATAAGCTCTGCGGAATTGCGCGGACCGTAAGGAACATGGGCCGTGTCTCCGTAATAAACGGTCGATTCGGCGGGAAGCTGCCGGTAGACTTCTTTGGCCACCGAAAGACCTCCGACCCCGGAATCGAAAAGGCCGATGGCAGCGTGTTGGTTCACTTCATCCCCTCCTTCATGCATGTCACTTTCCTGGCTCTGCTATATCTTAACATATTCCAATTCCGGAGAATTAAGCAATGATTTTGGACAAAGATACTTTAGGTTCCTAATAGACATCCATGCCGCTGGAACAGCGCCGGCAGCAGAGGATAAATCAGCTATATAGGTTTAATTTCAATCGAACACGGCACGTTAGCACCGAACTTATTTAAGGCCAATGCAACATTTATTCGAATGAATTCGCACCTGCATTTTTAAGGGTAGCCCAGAACGTTATTTTGGAGGGTCCTAAATCTTTTCGCTAAAGAAGGGTGCAAATATTTTGTAAGGGCTTTAAAGCAAGTCTGTAGCTTTAATGATTTCGACCTTCTTTAGTATTCACTGGTTTCACCGGGGTTCCTCTTTTTCCCCCAAAAAAAACCCGCGCCGGTTGCTTTAATTGGGCGAAACCGGTCGGGTTTTCTTCGGGATAAACTGACTCTTTAGAAAAATAACTTATTGCTGGTAGGCGATCCTTTTTTCAGAAAAATAATATCCGATCCCGTTGACGATGGCCTCTGCTGACTTGTTCCGGAAATTATCGGTGTTTATAAGCTTTTCTTCGGAAACGTTGGAAATGAAGGCCAGTTCGGCCAGGATAGCCGGCATTTTTGTGTTCCGCAACACCGAGAAGTTGTCTGACCGGACCCCAGCGTCTCTGAGACCCAGATTTTTAAGCAGTTCTGCCTGAACATAACGGGCCAGCCTGTTGCTTTCCTGGATCCGGGATGCCTCCGAGGCCGTACCGTTACCACTGTAAATATAGGTGGTGGTACCTCCTATTGAGGAATCCCCATGGGCATTTACGTGAATGCTGACAAAGAGATCTGCATTGGCCTTGTTGGCCCGGTTTGCCCTTTCTACAAGACCAACCTCAGCGTCACCGGAACGAACCATAATCACCTTTGCGCCTTTGGCTTCAAGGAGTTTTACGGTCCGCTTGGCGATATCAAGGGTAACATCCTTTTCCTTTGTCCCATTTTTCCCAATTGCTCCCGGGTCTGGGCTGCCGTGCCCGGCGTCAACGGCAACAACCCTGCCCTCGTAAGAGCCGGCAATGGTGGGAATATAAGTTTCGACGTTCAAATTCCTCTTATCTCCGGAAAGTGAAGCTACATACTGAACGCCGCCGGATAGCTCGAAGACCAGCCTGGTAACATCCGGTTCTCTTTGATAATGCCCGGCCCGGATTTGTTTCACAGTTTTAGAATTCACGCTGGTGCTCGGCGACAATTCCCCGATAGCAACACCTTTAAGATCCACTACCAGCCTGTCCGGCCCGCTTAATGTGAACGCGTTATATTCAAACGGCACATCGGCCGCAACCATGGCACTGGTCTGCCCGTTGGTTTGCTGTAACTGCATGGAAAGTACCTTGCCGGTCTGGTCGTTGGTGTCCCGGCTGTCCCCTCTTGATACCTCTCCGCTTCCGGGTTGTTGGGCCGGAGGCGGACCCTGTGTAGAAGGAGTCGTGGGTCGAAGCGATACCAGCCATCCGGCCACCCATCCGGCGTTACCGCCGGGCAACTTGATCTGGTACCAGTCACCGGACTGGTTCAAGACCGGAAGGTTGTCCCCCTTCGAAACCTGGCCGACCACCGCGCTGGTCGTTCCCGGACCGCTCCGGACATTGACCTGGCTGCCGCTCACCACAGCCACCTGCTCATTGGGCTGGGTAGCGGGCGGGTTAGATGAAACCGGTGGCTCAGCTTGCGGGGGGGTCGATGAACTCACCGGGTCGAAGGCGACCAGCCAATCAGCCACCCAACCAGTACTCGTACCGAGCCAGACTTGGTGCCAATCCCCGGACCTTTCCAGGACGGAGTAGCGCTGACCAAAGCCGGCCCTTGCAACAATTTCGTAAGTGGTGCCCGGGCCGCTGCGGATATTAACCCCATCGGCATTAATTTTGATCGTACGCTCACTGCCCGGACTCTGTGCAGGCCTCGTTTGCTCAATGTTAACCAGTTGGCCGGTTATCCAGCCATTGGCGCCAGTGGGCAGACTCACATGATACCAGTCGTAAAACTTATCCAGAACCGGTAACCGGTCACCCTGGCTAACCTGCGCAAAGGCTGCAAAGTCAAGGCTGGGGCCGCTGCGGATATTAACGGCAGTACCCTTCACGACAGCCGTCTCTGCTGCTGCAGACGGGTGCGGACACAACAAGATCACGCTAAAAAAAAGAGCCAGAGTCAGAGCCCAGGGGTAAAACAATGCGAAGCCAGAATTCTTGAAATGCATAAACTTCCCTCCGGTGAATGGTTAAGATGCGTAAAAAAAACCATATGTTGTTGAAGTATGGATGATCCTGTAACTTCAACACTCATATGGTTAGACGACGGGAGTTTCAAAATGTTCCCTGGTTTGGTCGAATTAAATCAGCGTGGCGCTCCAGGGGTTTTGAAATATCCAGATGTCCCGCCAGGGTCTCGACAACCCGCCCCTCTATGAGAATTTGAACCTCCTGAACGGAAGGAAACTGAGTCAAGCAGTTGACTATGGAATCAACCGTTATGGATTCCCCTGCTGAACCCCCCGGGTGCTTACTTTGTATTTCCTCACTGAAGTCCACGGTCGCCAGGCCGTCTTTGATTTTGATGTCCCTGAGCCTGGTGCCCGGCGGTATGCTTGGATCCAGCCCACTTTCCGCAGTTGGTCCCTTAATCAGTTCGTGTATTGCAGCTCTTGCAATCCCCAGAGTTTTGGGGATCGTTCTTCTTTCCGCCACGAGGTAGCCGTCCTTCCCAAAATATAAAACGATGGTTATTTTCTCGCTTGAATTGGCGCTGGTTTTTTCTGTGGGTTGAGCGACCGTTTCAACCGGCGCGCTTCCTTTATTGTTGGGAGTCCCAACCACCTCCTGCTCCCCCAGGTATGGTAGGGTTCCGCTGTTTTTGTTTTCTCCGCACCCAGCCAGGAACATAACTATGGAAATCATAGAAAGCATCAGAATCAAGCGCAAAATTACCTTGCTCACCGCGGGGTCACCATCCTTCCAGTATTTACCTTATATTAATTATACTGGCTTTAGCTTATTTTAATACCAATATTTTATTTAAAAAAAGATGAAGGGGGATCAAAAAAAGGAAGTATAAATACTTCCTTAAAGGCTGTAAAAACGAATTGAATGTTTGCAAATAAACCGGCGGAAAAGGTTCTATCGCTTGCTCACCTGTTCTACTTCCCTTCGACCTCTTTTGCCGCGCGTGACGGACGGCGCCTCGAGGCCGACTTGCGGGCCTGGTGCTTCTTCTTCAAGTAGGGCACGGCGGTATTTACATATACCAGGCAAGCCAGGAAAGCCACTGCGAGGTACACCAACACCCACGGGTTTGTGACCAGGACGGTCACGGCCAGGATCGCGAATACCAGCAGCGTCAGCGCAGGCACAAGGTAGCCGAACGGAATCCGGTAGGGCCGGTTCTGATCGGGCATTTTGCGGCGCAGGCTGATCACCGCCAGGCCGGCCAGGACGTAGACGATTGACTCCATGGCGGCGGCCAGGTACACCAGCACCAGGTAGCGGTGGGTCAGTAGGGTGATCCCCGAGGCAACCAGGCCAATCAGAAGCAGGGCCAGAATAGACACCCAGGGCGTGAAATAACGCATGCTGATCTTGCTGAAGACCTGCGGGAGAGCATGCTCCCGGGCAGAGGCGTACATGAAGCGGGAAACGCTAATTAGACCGGCATTGAACGTAGTTACAGTGGCGGCCAGGCTGACCGCGATCATCCAGGAGACGCCGGCGCCTCCCAGCGTTGCCCGGGCAAAGGCTATATGAGGGGCGGCGGAAGCCGCAAGGACCTCCTTGGGCACGGTGGCCGTCATGGCCACGGTAAAAATGGCATAAATAACGCTGAGAATACCCAGGGCAATCATCATTCCCCTGGAAATCTGCCGAATCTGGGTGACCTCCTCGGCCAAAGGCGTAACCCACTCGAAGCCTACAAAGAGGAACACACCCACCGCCACAGCGCTGATGATCCCTGTGGCGCCTCCGGGCGACAAAGGGGCGCTCAAGTGAAAGTTAACTTTGGACAGGGCGATCAAGCCGAAAGCAAGTATAGAAGCTATCAGACCGTATGTAATGACGTCCTGGAAAACGCCCGCGATCTTGATCCCCCGGACATTCATGCCGGTCACCAGCAGAAGCAAGATGACAATCCAGGCATAGGGCGGCACCGCGGGAAAAACATCGTATAAAACGGTAGACAGGACATAGCTTTCGGCCCCGATAACCCCGACGATGACAACCAGCATATAAAGGATGGAAACAGTCAGCGAGACCTGGTCGTTAAAGGCACGGCTGAAATACAGGCGGAGACCGGCCGCCGTCGGCAACAGGCCATTTAATTCCGAAAAGCAGGAAGCAGCCAGAAGGCAGAGGGCCCCGCCCACCAGAATGGCAATCCACGCAGTATCCCCTAGCACAAAGTTGGCCACGGATACCGCCGCAACAAAAGACGAACTGGCCAGGGTCAGGCCAGCGCTGGTAGCCACCACAGTGCGCAGGGTAAGAACCCTCTTTAACCGCAATTTATTCACCCCAGATCATCAGGGATATGAAATCAAGGCGGATGATATCATCCTCGGACCCAATGATCCTCAGTGTGCCGTTATTGTACGGCTCGGTCGGAGTAATGTCGCCGTAAAAAATATCAGCCAGCGTTTCGCTGTCGGAAATCACGGTCAGGTCAGGGTCATTCGATGTGCCTTCTTTTAATGATACAACGCCGTCGACCAGAGTCAGCGTATGCAGGGAATCGATATCCGTGGCCTGGATCACCACGACTCGGTCCCAGTCCCTGTTCATAATTTTTAAGCGCTCGTTTTTATTGAAATTTTCAGTGAAAGCCATCAGGCTTTCCGTAATTTCTTCGTGTATGGCCACTCTTCCAACCTCCTTGGAGGGCGCAAAAAAGGGATCTCGGCCCCGCAATCAATCAATTAAACTTACAGGTTCAAAATCCGCGGGCGGAAATTTAGCCTGCCAAGCAATTCCAGGTAATCTTCCGGGGTAATTTCGGCCCACGGCTTGCCCAGAACGGCAACCAGTGCAGCCTCCATCACGTTGGTGCCAAATGATCTCCCCTCGTATTCAGGGGTCGTGGTTACCAGGGTTCCCACACCCTTTTCTTTGAGGAAATCAAGATCATCAGGGGTGGTGGTGTTGGTGAGGATGGTCTGCCCGTTCAGACCGGAGGGCATAAAGCGCCTGATCAGGTGGAAATCCCCCGCAATAACTTCGGCGTCCAGATAATAGCCGGCAAATTTCTGCACCTTGGCCTCGTCCTGGCTTTCCTGCTTTTTCCCGGTGGGATAAATCATGTGAAAGGGCATTTTGGCAATTTCAGGGAGGATCCGGTCGGCAATTTCCTCCAACTCTTTCACCGTCTTGATCGGATACGGAATACCTGCCGCAAATATCAAGTCCCCGAAAGTGATGTCACAACCTATTCCGGTCAACGCCTCGGCCATGCCGAACCGGTCCACAGAACTGACCATCATGACTTTTGTGCCTTCTTTAATCAGATCGGTTTCCTCGGCCAGAACCCGCACCACTTCCCTCTCCAGGGTGTTTTTCAGGCCGCTTCCGTCGACCACCGGCGTAATCTTGACCGACTCCATCAACCTTAAACCATCCTGGATGGCAAAGCGTTTCTGCCTGACAAAAAGAAAGACATCAATCCCGCCCAGGCCGATAGCGTCCACCTTTCCGTCCAGCTCTTTCAATAGCTCCACGGCCCGGTCAAAATCACCGTCCGTGCCCCTACGGGCGATCTCAAACTGCTCCCCCAGGAGTTCCACAAGAACCTTGTGGTCGCGCTTGGATGACCCCAGGCTGATGCTTACCACCCGCTTCAAATTAAAACCTCCAATCACGCGCCTGGCCTTGGCCCGGTGCGTTTTTACCCTTACCATTGTATCCAAGTTAATCTAAAATTACAAGTTCCGTGTCGGAACTGCCCTAGCCTCTAATCACCAGGAATTCTACATGAAGCTAAAAAACCCCGTGCTAATATTAGCACGGGGCAAGATAATCTTCCCGTTTAAAATCAGTAAATCCAAAAACTTATACCTCGCCGCCGTACTGCTTGATAATTTGGACGGCGCGGTCCAGCAGCTCTTCATTGGTTACAGCGGTCACCAGGAAGGCTCTCCCGCCCGCCACACCGTAATCCTCGCAGCCGTAGCCGCTGACCGAAGGGTCGGCTCCCAGGAGCACCCTTTTATCGGCATCCAGCTCCGCTTTGTCTTCTGAAAACAAGGTAATCCCAGTCAATGTTTCGGCATTATTAATTGGATTGTTAATATGAGCGTCATTCGTTGCGCCGTAGCGCGACACCCGATCCAGCTGCACCTCGGATATACCTGCTTCTTTTAAGGCTGTAACAGCTTCCTGCGCTTTACTGCTGGTTGGAAAATACGAAAGAATGGAACGTTCTCCGGGTGATAACTGCACCTCAAGGCCTCCTCTTTTGCTTTTAGCCTAGTATGTCCAGCCGCCCCAACTTATAAGATTTTTTAACATACCGCAGTACACTAGATTGAAATTTAAGAATATTGTAATTAGTTGTTAATTAGTTGTTAATTAGTCCCTATTAGTATTATGTCAGTACATAAAACGAATGGAGGTTTTCGGAAATGTTACCATTTGGTCCCCGTGAATTAGCGGAAATTGCCATGAAAATTGAACAAAACGGAATGGCGTTTTATAGCGCGCTGGCGGAGAGGACAAAGGACAAAGAGGCTAAAGAGTTGTTTTCCTTTATGGCCAAAGAGGAAAAACAACACTTCGAAACATTTAAACAGCTTGCAGACAAACTGGCTTCTTATGGAGTCCCGGAGCCTTATGAAGCCGATGAATATGGAGATTATATCCGTCAGCTTATCGACAGCAATATCTTTTCCTGGGACCTTGACACGGCTGCGCTGGCTGAAAAAACTAGTTCTCCGGTAGAAGCAATAGATCTGGCCCTTGGCTTTGAAAAGGATTCTATAATCTTTTTTGTTCAATTTAAGAAAATCGTGCCGGAGCAAGAAAATTTCGCCATTGACGCTCTGGTTGACGAGGAAAATCATCATATCAACAGGCTCCTGGTAATGAAAAAAGCAATCACCAGCACATCCGATGACTTCTATCGTTCGCAACCGAAGATTGGTGACGCCGAAAAGTAACAAAACTCTCCCAAATCCTCCGCCTCATTCCCCGGGTGGGGGATTTTTTTAATCTCCTGCATATTTCAAATATAAGCAACGGGCTCACATTCGTAGATACCGTTTACTTCACCGGTGTCAGTGAAATTCTCAAAGTCCCGGAAGCCTTTACTTGCAACCTTTTTCATGTAATTTCCCGTTATTGGCATCTCCTTCAGTGGATAAAGTGTTCTACCCTCTTTTATGGATTCCAGGTGGTCGACTAAACCCCGCTTCTTCATTTTGATCCAGAAAGGCAAGGCTCCTTTGTAGATTTCGATAACGGATATTCTTTTATACCTCGGGCGTAAAAACTTTAATGCCCTCTGGCCAAAACCTTTTCTTTTGGGGTTATACCCGATTGATAAAACCTTTATTTTAAAACTCACACCGTTGGCAAAACCAATAATCTTTACACCCTTTTTATAAAAATGATAAACAGTCGCAATCCGGCCCCCACTCAAGAACTCGTACATCTGCATTTCGGACAATTGAACCATCCCCAAAACCTCTTTTCATCAATTGTTCCTTTAATGTCAGGTTCTTACTTTTATTATACGAGTAAACTTCGTTATATGGCAATGTTGTTTCGAACAATTAAAAATATTCAGTTAATTAAAATCTTATAAATGCCTGCCTCTGCAGATAATGATCTCACAACATCTCCTTCAATTATGGGAGGCATAAGTGATATAATGTATAGTAAATAATGCCTAAAGAAATAAACGATAGATAAAGAGTCTTCGCAAAGACAATAGAGATTGGCGGATGGAAAAGCATTTTCCAAAGGAGAAATTATGAGAATCCTCCATGTAATCGCCCAAAAGCCGGGACAAACAGGGAGTGGGATCTTTCTTTTAAATCTGATCCGGGTGGCAGCTCAAAGAGGTCATGATCAGTGCCTGGTGGCGGGTATTTCCACCGGGGACAGAGAATCTGGTCAAGACCTGCCGGTGAGCCTTCTTTTTATGCCGGTGCTTTTTGAAACAGAGGAACTGCCCTTTTCGGTGCCGGGGATGAGCGATGAGATGCCCTATCCGAGCACCCGCTACCGGCAGATGACTGATGAAATGATCCGCCTCTGGGAAAAAGCGTTCACCCGGGCATTGGAGGAGGCAGCCGCCTTTCAGCCGGACTTGATTATTGTCCATCACCTGTGGCTCTTAGCCGCCCTGGTCAGGGAGCTTTTTCCGCTTTGCCCGGTAATCGGCATCTGTCATGGCAGCGAATTAAGGCAGTTAGTTAGAGCTGACCAATTCAGCACTGAGGTGGTCGAGGGATGCCGACAGCTCGACCGGATTACAGCCCTGTCTTCTTTTCAGAAAGAAAAGATTGAAACCACCTATGGGATTGAAGGGAAACGGATTATTGTCACCGGCTCCGGCTTTAACAGGAGTATTTTCTATCCGCCGGAAAACAGGGGGAGAGATGGCAAAATGAAAGCACTGTACGCAGGAAAGCTCAGTGCTGCCAAAGGTGTTCCTTCCCTACTCGGGGCTGTTTCTCAGTTGCCTGTGGCACGAGCTGATTTCCAACTGATTTTGGCAGGATCGGGATGCGGTTGTGATTATGATGAGATCCTGTCCTTAGCCGATGCTTGTCCTTTTGAAACAATCTTCACTGGAGCCCTGCCTCAGGCCGAGTTGGGACAGCTGATGCGGAAATGTCACCTCTTTATCATCCCTTCCTTTTATGAGGGGCTCTCACTGGTCACGCTGGAAGCTCTGGCCTCAGGGCTTTGGGTGGTCGCCAGCGAACTGCCGGGGATGCGGGAATGGGTCGGTCCCAGGTTGGAAGAGTCAGGAATCGTTGAATATGTGTCTTTGCCCAGGCTTCGCTCTGCAGATTTTCCCGTTGAGGAGGATCTGCCCGCCTACGAAAAAAGGCTGGCGTATGGTATTGTCAGGCAGTTGGAAAGGGCAAAGCTGCTTTCCGGCGCGCCGTCGGCGGGATGGGAGGAAATGGTCAGAAAATACTCCTGGGAGGCCGTTTTTTCAAGAATAGAAAATATCTATGATGACCTCCATTCAGATAAAAGTTATTGATTTTTCCTTTCTGAAAAGATCATTTATAATGGGTATAAGATCATTTTTTAAGGAGTCGCTCTATGCTGATCGATACCCATCTGCACGAAAAGAAATTCTCCGAAGACAGCTTTATTTCCCTGGAGGAAATTATTGGTAAGTCCGGAAAATTGGGACTGGACGGAATCTGCATTACAGACCATGAAAGCAGCGCTATCCGGGCGGAGGCTGCGGCTCTCAGCCAAAAAACCGGGTTTCTGATCATTACCGGTGCTGAAGTGCTGACCCTGGAAGGCGATATGACCGTTTTCGGTCTGGACCGCCTGCCTGAGAAGATGATTCATGCCCGGGAACTAATCCGGATGACCGAAGCTGCCGGCGGGGTGGCTATTTGTTCTCATCCTTACCGACAGAATAACCGCAGCATGGGGGATTTCATCCGGGATCTGCCTCTGGTTTGGGGTATTGAGGCATTCAACGGCAGCACCCCGAAGCACCATAACCTGCAGGCATTTGACCTTTCCCTGGATTTGAATGTGGCAGCCATGGGGGCGAGTGATGCCCATGTGCTTGAGCAAGTGGGAAAGTTTGCCACCTGGATGCCGAACTGGGTGAAGGATGAAACCAGTTTTATTCAGGCGGTGAAACAGGGTTTAACTTTACCTGCCGCCTATAAAAACGGATCTTATGAAATTTTCCGGAACAGCCCTTATGCCAGGGCAGTATCTTTTTAAAAATCTGCTTCAGGTTAAAATTTGCAAACGGCGCCTGCACAGCAGGGGAACATCACGATAGCTGGCTGTGGGAATGCAAACAATAACGACCATCCTCCTGGGTGGTCGTTATCTTGTAAATCGCGCATGTTAATTTTCAATTGTATTCAGAGATCCATTTCATCTTCCCAGGTTTATTATTACGGATAACGAAAATAAATACTGCCCATAGGCCTAAAAAAACAGAGAGTATAGTAAAAATAGCAGCATTTTCAGTATACATACTAAAAAGATTATAAGTAAATCCTATGCCAAATATGAAAACGCATACCGCAACCAGCCATCCTATTATTGGGATGACCTGTAGGAAAGCACCGCCACATATTATCAATGGTATCCAAAGAGCTAAGTTTGTAAATCTAATACCAAATAAGTTCATTTCTTCCAATATGGCGCCTGCTATGTACAGATCTGCTACCGGTATCCAAGCTAACCACGGCGAATCTATCCCTTTATTAGCGGCCAGGGTTGCTAAACCTATGGACTTTAGAATATAAAATACGATGCCTATTAAGATCAAAAAGATACCAAGCCCTCCCATTAGTAGTAGTAATAATATCTCCATGAATAGTCCCTCCAAGTATGATAATTTCTAAGTCCGCCAAAAATCCATTCTCACTCAAAGATTTCTTTATTTTTCTATATTCATTCGGTTTTTATTGGTAAATTCCCTCCTTTTCTTTACTTTAACGAGGTCTTTCTTCACATCTGTTCGTCGAAAACTATTTGTTTTTGGTCCGGCGAATCTTTGCGCTTCCTGGGCTTCGGAATCGGTGTGATGAACTCAGCGCTACGGCGTTTTTCGATGATTCGTTGCGTTGGCTGACCCTGCTCGTCAAGCTCCCAGTGCCTCACCGGGTACTCATAGGGTGAATTGAGGATAGGTCTTTCAAAGAACTGATTATCCATGTTTAAACCTGGTTTCTGAAACCCACACATATCTGATTTATGAAGAATAATCCAGATTTGCTGAGGTTCCTCTTCCGCC
>ENA-UOOH01000405-UOOH01000405.1-fermentation-metagenome-genome-assembly--contig:-NODE-405-length-50425-cov-10.990054_pt1 | contig 50425 bp, 46 predicted proteins | sample MGYA00245778_ERZ724025 | MGnify/ENA primary metagenome ERZ724025 (study PRJEB28704, sample SAMN03018313) | fermentation metagenome | biome: anthropogenic terrestrial biome; feature: soil; material...
GACACTTTCTCAAATTGCAAAAAAGTGTAATGTTTCGGCTGATTATCTGCTCGGCCTTTCTGATGCCAAGACTAAAGATGATACGGCAGCTATTGCTGCAACCGGATTTTCAAAGAAAAGCCTTGACTTTATTAAACAAATGGCGAATCAGTCCTATACATTTGCAGGCATGGATGACAACCGCCATATAATTGACGTCATTAACCTGTTTTTGGAATCAGATGCAGAGCTGTTTTTTGGATTTTTGCAATTTTTGACTTTTAAAAAGAATATTCTGTCTGTCCAGACTGAATGGGAAAATCAGCCGGCAGAAACGGTAATTATGCTTCCAGATGTAAGCTACTTCCAGGAATATATAAAGAATAATCCGCTTAAAAATGAAAAAAAGGAATATCCTCCACTTGTAGCAGCTGCGCACTTTCGGGATGAGCTTCATAAGGAACTTGACAAGATTTTAAAGCGGATGCAAAAAACAATTATTGACGAAGAGCGCAAGAAGGCCCACAATGCCCACACGTAACGCCGCCGGCGCAGGGTCCATACGGCAGCGCAAAGACGGAACGTGGGAAGGCCGCTACACCGTCGGCAGGGACCCGGGCGACGGGCACCAGATTCAGAAATCGGTTTACGGCAAAACCCAGCAGGAAGTCCGAAGAAAGCTGTCGAAAGCGACAGCCTCCATCGACGCCGGGACCTATCTGGAGCCGTCTAAAATGACGTTCGGTCAATGGTTGGACGTGTGGTTAAAGGAATACTGCATTGCCGTAAAGCCCCGGACCCTGATTTCCTATGAAAGCGCCGTCAACTATCGCATAAAGCCCGCGCTCGGCCACGTCCGCCTCTGCAAGCTGCGCCCGCCCATGATACAGAAGTTCATAAACGACGCGCTCAGGGGCACGCTGAAGGGCAGGAAAGGGGCGGTAAAGAATTTCAAACATGATGACAGCCGCGCCCTTGTCCCGCTGTCGAAAAAGACCGTCTTCGGTTTTTATGGAATCATCCACGAAGCGCTCCAGCAGGCAGTAAAGGTCGGGTATATCCCCATGAACCCCTGTTCCGGCTGCACGCCGCCGAAGAAGGGAAAGCCTGAAATCCATCCTTTTGACGAACAGCAGACGCGGGACTTTTTGCAGGCGGTCAAAGGCGATGATTATGAGATTCTGTTCAAGGTGGATCTTTTCACAGGAATGCGGGAAGGCGAAATACTCGGCCTTCCCTGGGCTTCTGTGGATTTTGAGTCCGGGACTGTCCGCATTTACCGGCAGCTCCAGAGGCAGGGGAGCGTGTTCCGCTTCGCCCCGCCGAAGAACGGCAAGGAACGGACCATCGTTCCGGCGCCCTTTGTCATGGACCTGCTCAGGCAGCAGAGGATTCTCCAAAACAAATGGAAGCTGATTGCCGGCCCTGCATGGGAAGAAACCGGCCTTGTCTTTACAAACCAGCTCGGCGGTCACCTGAAGCCACAGACCGTCTATTTGCACTTCAAGGCCGCAGCCGCGAAGATAGGGCTTCCGGGAGAACGCTTCCACGATTTGCGCCATACCTATGCGGTTGCTTCCATCCGCGCGGGAGACGACCCGAAGACTGTATCAGGTAACCTCGGCCATGCGTCCGTTGCCTTCACGCTGGACGTGTATGGACACGTTACGGGCGATATGAAAAAGGACAGCTCGGACCGGATGCAGGAATACATTGAGAAGCTGAAAAAATAAGCCCCGGCCAGAAGGTCGGGGCTTTCGCATGTCTAAAGGGTAAATTAAAGGGTAGAACCCGTTTTTAAGGCAAAGAAAAAGCCCGAAACCCGCATGGATTCCGGACTTTCTTCTGGTGCGCGAGACGAGACTTGAACTCGTACGAGAAAACTCACACGCCCCTCAAACGTGCCTGTCTGCCAATTCCAGCACTCGCGCACACCGGGACTGCAAAAGAGGGGAGAAGAACAGAACGCAGACTATTATATCATCAAAACCGCGGATTTGTCAACTTGAATTTAGCCGATTCACCGCGGGACAATCCCCGTCAGTATCCGAACTGCCCGGTCAGGGACTCGTCGTTTTCAATCCAGTCCCTGACGTCCGTGACGGAGTACTCCGTCCTGTTTCTGCGCGCGATCACCCTGACGATGCCCGCATTGATAATCAGCCGCTTGCACATGGAGCACGGCGCGGGGTCCGGGATGTATTCCCCGGTGCGGGCGTCGCGGCCGGCGAGGTACAGCGTCCCGCCGATCATCTCGTTGCGGGAAGCGCTGATGATGGCGTTCATCTCGGCGTGGACGGAGCGGCACAGCTCGTAGCGCTCGCCGCGGGGAATCCCGAGTTTTTCGCGGATGCAGAAACCGGTGTCGATGCAGTTTTTGCGCCCGCGCGGCGCGCCGGTGTAGCCGGCGGAAATAATCTCGTCCCGGTTGACGATGATGGCGCCGAAGTTGCGCCGCAGGCAGGTTCCGCGCTCCGCGACGGTTTCCGCGATATCGAGGTAATAATTGATTTTGTCGGTCCGCCGCATGGGCGGCGCCCCCTTTCGGTGTTCCGCCGCAGTTCCGGCGCGCGTGGCATCTTTTCGCGCGGTATGCTATAATAGCCGGAGAAACGGGCGGAGGATTTTAAAATGGATTTAGCGGATATCGGGACTCTCAAATCGCTGCTTCGGCGGCACGGCTTCCGGCTTTCACGGTCGCTGGGCCAGAATTTCATCGTGGACCCGGCGGTCTGCCCGCGCATGGCCGCGCTCTGCGGCGCCGGAAAAACCTCCGGCGCGCTGGAGATCGGCCCCGGCGTCGGCGTGCTGACCCGGGAGCTTGCGGCCCGCGCGGCAAAAGTGGTGGCGGTCGAACTGGACCGCGGCCTGGAGCCGGTCCTGGCGGAGACGCTGGCGGGACTCCCGAACGTAAAGACCGTGTGGGGAGACGTCCTGAAAATCGACCTTGCCGCGCTGCTGCGGGAGGAATTCGCCGGGATGAGCGTCTACGTGTGCGCCAACCTTCCTTATTATATCACATCGCCGGTCATCCTGCGCTTTCTGGAGGAAAGGCTCCCGGTTTCCGCCCTGACGGTCATGGTGCAGAAAGAGGCCGCGCAGCGCCTCTGCGCCGGGCCGGGCACCCGCTCCTGCGGCGCCGTGAGCGCCGCCGTGCGGTATTATTCGGAGCCGGAAGTCCTGTTCCCGGTGCCGCGCTCCTGCTTTTTTCCGGTCCCGAAGGTCGATTCCGCCGTGATTCGGCTCAAAGTCCGGGAAAAGCCGCCGGCGGAAGTGCCGGACAAGCGGGCTTTCTTCCGGGTGGTGCGGGCGGCTTTCGGGCAGCGGCGCAAGACGGCGGCCAACTCCATCTCCGCGGGGCTGGCGCTCCCGAAGGCGGACGTCGCGGCCGCCCTGCGGCAGGCCGGCGCTTCGCCGGCGGCGCGCGCGGAGCAGCTCACGTTCGGGCAGCTCGCCCGGCTTTCCGTTCTGCTGGATTCGGAAAAGGAGGAACAAAAATGAGCGACGAACAGCTTGCAAATCTGCTTTTTGTGGCCGGCTTTGCGCTGATGCTGGCTTCCATGGTGCTGGGGCCGTTCGGCATTCTCCGCTGGGCCCTGACGACGGCGGTGCTGGCCTGCTTTCTGGCAATTGCCGCCATGGCGATCGCGTTCCAGGGGTGGGGCGATGTCCGCCGGCCGGAGGACGACAGCCAGAAGACGAAGCAGTTCCCGCCGGCGAAGCCGCCGAAACCGTAGCCGCCGGGGGTTCACATGCTTTCCGGCGCCGTGATCTTGAACATGGCCAGCACGTTTTCGAGGACCGTTTTGGTCGCCAGGCAGAGGCTCAGCCGCGCCGCCATCAAGGGCTCGTCCACCCCTTTGACGCGGCAGGCCGTGTAGAATTTGTGGAACAGCGTCGCAAGGGAAATCAGGTAGCGCGTCATCCGGGCGGGGTCGTACTCGCGCGCGGAGGCGATGATTTCCTCCGTGCAGTCCGCGAGGTGCCGAATCAGGTCGGTCTCCTCGGGCGCGGTCAGCAGGGCGAGCTCCGCGTCGGTGCACTCGCGGGGGCGGACCCCCTCCGCCGCCAGCTTTTTGAGGATGCTGCAGATGCGCGCGTGCGCGTACTGCACATAGTAGACGGGGTTCTGGGCGTCCTGCTTCACGGCGAGGTCCAGGTCGAAATCCATCTGGGAGGTCGCCTCGCGCAGGTTGAAATAGAACCGCGCGGCGTCCACGGGGACTTCCTCCAGCAGATCGCCGAGCTGGATGGCCTTGCCCGTGCGCTTGCTCATGCGCACAACCTGCCCGCCGCGCACCAGCCGGACGAGCTGAATCAGCACCACGTCCAGCTTGCCGCCGTCCAGGCCGATGGCGTTCATTGCGCCCTTCATGCGGGCGACGTGCCCGTGGTGGTCCGCGCCCCAGACGTCGATCACCCGCTCGAAGCCGCGCTTGACGAATTTGTTGCGGTGATAGGCGATGTCCGCCGCAAAATAGGTCGGGATGCCGTTCCGGCGGACCAGCACCTCGTCCTTCTCCTCGCCCATGGCCGTGCCCCTGTACCAGAGCGCCCCGTCCTTCTCATACGTCATGCCGCGGTCCTTGAGAAGCCGGAGAGTCTCGTCCAGCTCGCCGTCTTTGTGCAGGGTGCTTTCGAGGAACCAGGTGTCGTACACGATGCGGTATTTTTCGAGATCGGCCTTCATCTTCGCGATGTTTTTCGGCAGGGTGTATTCCACCAGCGCTTTCCGCCGCTCTTCGGACGGGGCGGAGACGTACCGGTCGCCGTGCAGGCGGGCGAATTCCGCGGCACGCTCTCTGACGTCCTCGCCGTGGTAGCCGTCCTCCGGGAATTCCACGGCGCCCTCGCCCTTGTAGATCTGAAGGTAGCGCGCCTCCAGCGAGCGGCCGAATTTTTCAATCTGGTTGCCCGCGTCGTTTACATAAAACTCCCGGCTCACCCGGAAGCCGGCGGCGTCCAGCACGGACGCCAGGCAGTCGCCCAGCGCGCCCCCGCGCGCGTTGCCCATGTGCATCGGCCCGGTCGGGTTGGCCGAGACGAACTCCACCATGACCTTTTTCCCTTTTCCCCAGTCGCTGCGGCCGTAGTCCGCCCCGCGGCGCTGGATCTCGCGGAGGACGTCGATGTAGAAGCGGCGGTTGAAGAAGAAATTGAGGAATCCGGGCCCGGCGACTTCCACCCGGTCGAAGGAAGTGCCGTCCAGCCGGATCCGGTCCGCCACCGCCTGCGCGATTTTGCGCGGGGGCATGCGGAAGGACCGCGCGCCGACCATGGCCGCGTTCGACGCGCGGTCGCCGTGCGCGCGGTCCGCGGGCATTTCCACGGCGAAATCGGGAATCCCGGCCTGCGGCAGGGTTCCTTTTTCGATACAGAGCCGCATCGCGTCCGCGATTCTTTCTTTCAGCTGCTCAGTTGCCCGGAGTGCTGTTTTTGACATTTCTGCTTTTTGCCTCCTTGACGGTGATGGAAAGTTCGTTCAGGCTGGACAGGTTCGCGTTGATGTCCAGCGTATAGCTGACCTCCAGCTTTCCGCCGGCGTCGGTCAGGCTGGAGTTCAGCCGGCTGGTGAACACGCCGACCATCAGGCTGCCGTACCCCGTGTCGTACTGGCACAGGTGGCGCTTGCCGTTTTCCAGAATCAGGCGCGTGCCGTCGCGGTCCCTGCGGATCAGCGTGAGGCGGGAGCTGCCGTCGATTTTGAGGATGGACGTGCGCTTTTCGGAGCTGTTTTCGGACGGGTATTCCGCGTAGACGATATACCGGCTTTTGCCGCGCCGGAGGTAGGAGCCGAGCGTCGTGAGCTCCACTTCCCCGACCTCGTCGTCGACTTTCTGGCGGCCGCGGATGGAAATCAGGTAGTTTTCGTGCATGGGGTTCTCCTTTTCGGGGGATGGGGGAGAGGGCGGCTTTTGCGGGCGCGCTCCGATTCTGCGCACCGGGGCGCGCAGAGGCCGGCCTGCGCCTTTCGGCGCGGAGACCCGCCGCACGGTCGCCGGAGAACGATGCCCGGGCCGCTTATTTCTGCGCATGTTCTTCAAGCGCCAGCTCAATCAGGCGGTCCAGCAGCTCACCGTACGGCACGCCGGAAGCTTCCCACAGCTTGGGGTACATGCTGATGGGCGTGAAGCCGGGGATGGTGTTCAGCTCGTTGAGCAGAACCTCCGTGCCGTTCCGGACGAAGAAGTCCACGCGGGCGAATCCGCGGCACCCCAGAGTGCGGAACGCGCGCACGGCCGTGGCGCGCACCTCCTGCGCGGCGGCCTCCTTTAAATGCGCGGGGATGTAGAGCTTTGATTTGCCGGATTTGTATTTGTCGTCGTAATCGTAGAATTCCGCCGACGGGGCGATTTCACCGACCACGGCGGAGGCTTCCGGCTTCAGATTGCCGAGCACCGCGCATTCCACCTCCTGGCCGTCGACGGCTTCTTCGACCAGGATTTTCTCGCCTTCGCGCGCGGCTTCCTCCACGGCGGCGTCCAGATCTTCCTCGCGGGCGACCTTCCGCACGCCGACCGAAGAGCCGGAGGCCGCGGGCTTTACGAAAACGGGGTAGCCGAGCCGAGCCTCGATTTTAATCTTGATTTTTTGCTTTCCGCCCGGATAGTTGTGCCGGTAGAACCACAGGTATTTCGCGCTGGCGATGCCCGCGTTGGAAAGGAGCGAATGGGTGACCGCCTTATCCATGCAGACGGCGGAGCTGAGCGTTCCGCAGCCCACGAACGGGATGCCGCACAGCTCCAGCAGGCCCTGCACGGTGCCGTCTTCCCCGTTGCGGCCGTGCAGCACGGGGAAGACGCAGTCGACCGGGACGGTTCTGGCGCCCTCCGGCCCGGCGGCGACCAGCCCGCCGACCCCCCGGTCGGGCGGCAGAAACGCCGGCGTCTTCCGGCTGCTGCGCTCCCAGCGCCCGTCGGGGATCTCCTCCGCCGGGCCGTCAAACAGGTACCAGCGGCCGTCCTTTGTGATGCCCACGCAGACGAGGTCGTATTTTTCCCTCGGCAGGTGCCGGATCACCGAATAGGCCGAAACGCGGGACACCTCGTGCTCCGACGAGCGCCCGCCGAACAGAACGGCGATTTTTTTCTTTTGCATGTGAAAATCCTCCAAACAGCAGGCCCGGGCCGCATCACGGGCCGAATCCTACGAATACTTATCATAGCACAGGAACGGGGGCGGCGCAATCCGAAACGCATAAAATGAAAAGCCTTTTAAATGTATGGTGACAAAAATGGCTTTATGTAGTATAATATTGTGCGTTTATGGGGGCTGCGACAGCCCCCGCGGAATTTTTCCGGTATTTTTTTGAAAACACGGGCGCGGCGGCCGCCGCGCGGTCTGGAGTGATGGTTTTGGAGCGGGAAGCATTTGACCTGATTGTGGAAAAGCTCGGCGCTTCGCTGACGGCGAGGGGCTTTTCGCCGGCGGAGCGGCAGCAGGCGGAGGACGGGCCCCTGGCCGTATTCACCGGCGGAGACACCGCCTGCGGCGTGCTGTACCGCCGGGCGAAAAAGCGCTTTGAGCTTTTGACCTGCGGCGTGGAGGACGGCAAGCCGGACGGGCGGTGGAAGAGCCTGTCGGTGTGGCTGTACGAGCCGGAGGGCGACGGATCTTCGCAGGCGGAGGACATCGCGGCGGATTTCATCGAGACCGTCTGCGGCCCCCGGCAGATTGCGGCGGCCCGGCCCGTGAGGAAAAAGCACCGCAAGGAAGACAGCGGCAACGTCGACCCGCTGTTTTTCCTGAACCGGTTCGTCAACGTGTTTCCGGAGCTCAGGGAAGAAATCACGGAGGAAAAGGCCCGCTTCGGCGCCGTGCGCGCCGTGACCTTTACGCGCGGCCATCTGGTGCCGAAGCTGGAGCGCCTCTGCGCCGCGGGCGCCGAAAAGAGCGCGATCGACCGCTGCGGCAAGCTGCTCAGCGAGATGTACGTGAGCGGCGACATGGACGTGCGCTCCCTCATCACCATCGTCGTCCTCAACGGGCTGAGCGAACGGGCCGTGCAGAGCCTGAAGCCGTCTTTCAGCGAAGAACTCGCCAAGGGGTACAAGGCGGGCGTAAAGATGAAGGGCAAAAAGGTCCGGCCGGAGAAGAAGAAAAAGCGGAAAAAGATTGTGGCCGAAACTCTGAACGAGATGGAGGAAAAGCGCTGAGCCTTCCCGATACAACCGCGGCTTTTTCCGGAAAAAAACGCTTGACACGGATAAAATGGTATGGTATAGTGAGAATACCTCGGCAAAGGGGTTCTTTTTTTGTGCCCGTTTCGTTGCGAGGGAGGCCGCAGCCCGGCAGGGCTAACATGATTCCGTAAACACGGGAGGTGCCGTCATGAGAGTAAAGGTAACGCTGGCCTGCACGGTGTGCAAACAGCGCAATTATGACACGATGAAAAACAAGAAAAACAATCCGGACAGGCTTGAGATGAAAAAGTATTGCAGATTCTGCAAAAAGCATACGCTTCATCGCGAAACAAAGTGAGTGGACGGAGGGAAAGTAAAAGCTATGGCCGAAAAAGCTAAAAAGAAAGAGAACTTTTTTGCTCGAACCGGCAACAGGGTTTCCAAATTTTTCCGGGACACCAAGGGCGAAATCAAAAAGATGGTCTGGCCCACCCCGCAGTCCGTTTTTAAGAACACGGGCGTCGTGCTGGTCACCATCCTCGTCATCGGCCTGTTCGTTTTCGGGCTTGACACCCTGCTGGTCAACCTGCTCAGCCTGATTATGAACGTTGCGCACTGATTTATTTGTCGGAGGTGTTTTCTTTGCCTGAAGAGGGAAAATGGTATGTGGTGCATACCTATTCGGGATACGAAAACAAGGTGGCCTCCAATCTCGAGAAAACGGTGGAGAACCGGCAGATGCGCGATCTGATCCAGCAGGTGCTGGTCCCGACGGAAACGGTGACGGAAATCAAGGACGACAAAGAGCGCCAGGTGGAGCGGAAAATCTTTCCCGGCTATGTCCTCGTAAAGATGGTGCTGACCGACGACTCCTGGTATGTCGTTCGCAACATCCGCGGATGCACGGGGTTTGTGGGCCCCTCTTCCAAGCCGATCCCGCTGACCGAAGAAGAGGTCGCGCGGCTCGGGGTGGAGAAGAAAGAGGTCGAGGTCTCCTACGAAGTCGGGGATTCCGTCCAGATTATCGGCGGCCCGCTGGAAGGGTTCGTCGGCACGGTCGAATCCATCGACAAAGAGAAAAACCGCGTGCGCGTGACGGTTTCCATGTTCGGCAGAGAGACACCCGTCGAGCTGGAGCTGAACCAGGCGAAAGCGGTGGAGTGAGTTCTGCCTGCGGCAGCTTCGGGACCTGCCCGGCAGATGTTTTCAACAGCAGCGTCCCGGTGGGAGGAACGGCACGCCCGTTCCGCCAGGACCACAGATTTTGGAGGTGCAGTTAAAAATGGCGCAAAAAGTTACCGGCCTGATTAAACTTCAGATTCCCGCCGGAAAGGCGACGCCCGCCCCGCCGGTCGGCCCTGCGCTGGGCCAGCACGGCGTCAACATCATGGCGTTCACCAAGGAATTCAACGAGCGCACCAAAAAGGACGTCGGCACCATCATTCCGGTCATCATCACGGTTTATGCCGACCGCTCGTTTACTTTTGTCACCAAGACCCCGCCCGCCGCGGTGCTGATTAAGAAAGCGTGCGGGATTGACAAGGCTTCCGGCGAGCCGAACAAGACCAAGGTCGCGAAGATCACGCGCGAGCAGATTAAGAAAATCGCCGAGACAAAGATGCCCGACCTGAATGCGGCGTCCGTCGAGGCGGCCATGAAGATGGTCGCCGGCACGGCGCGCAGCATGGGCGTTGAAGTCGCAGAATGACTTTAAGCCCGGGTGGGAGGAATTTGAATCCGATTTTACCACTTGACAGGGGGAAAAATTCATGAAACACGGTAAGAAATATATCGACGGCGCCAAGCTCGTCGACCGCACGAAATTGTACGACGCCGGGGACGCCCTCGACCTCTGCGTGAAGACCGGCACGAAGAAGTTCGACGAGAGCGTCGAAGTGCACGTGCGGCTCGGCGTGGACAGCCGCCATGCGGATCAGCAGGTCCGCGGCGCCATCGTGCTGCCCAACGGAACGGGCAAAAAGGTGCGCGTGCTGGCCGTCTGCAAGGGCGAGGCCGCAAAGGACGCGCAGGCCGCCGGGGCCGATTTTGTCGGCGCCGAGGATATGATTCAGAAAATCCGCGACGACAACTGGCTGGACTTCGACATCCTGGTCACGACGCCGGACATGATGGGCCTCGTGGGCCGTCTGGGCCGCATCCTCGGCCCCCGCGGCCTGATGCCGAACCCGAAGGCCGGCACGGTCACGCGCGACGTCACCAAGGCCATCAAGGAGGCCAAAGCCGGCAAAATCGAATACCGGCTCGACAAATCCAACATCATCCACTGCGTGATCGGCAAGGTCTCGTTCGGCAAAGACAAGCTGCTCGAAAACTTCGACGCGCTGCTCGGCGCAATCGTCAAGGCGAAGCCCGTCGCCGCCAAAGGGCAGTATATCCGCTCCTGCGTCGTCGCCTCCACCATGGGCCCCGGCGTCCGGATCAATCCGAACCGCGTCGGCGCCTGAAGTTGACAGGCGCGCCGGCCCATGCTATAATCAATCAAACCGAATAGTTGAACGGTCTTTATTCCAAGACAGCAGGCGCAATGCGCTTAATGGATTTTCCGGCCTGCCGAGAATAAGGTGCTTGATGCGTTTGCGTGTTAACAGCCTTTTCTGCGGCAGCGGAAAGGGCTGTTTTTCGTCTGTCTGGTCAAAGGCAAGGGAGGTGAAACCATTTGCCAAGCAACAAGGTTCTGGAAGAAAAGAAAAAAGCGGTGACCGAGCTTGCCGGGTCCCTGAAATCGGCGCACACGGGCGTGCTCGTGGATTACCGGGGAATCACGGTGGAACAGGACACCAAGCTCCGCCGCGAGATGCGGGAGTCCGGCAGCGGCTACAAGGTCGTTAAGAACACGCTGCTGAGCCGCGCGCTGAAAGAAGCGGGCATCGAGGGCCTCGACCCGATCCTCAAGGGCACGACTGCCCTTGCCGTGAGCGCGGACGACTATATCGCGCCGGCGCGGATTCTGAACAAGTTCGCGGAGAAGAACAAGACCTTTACCATCAAGGGCGGATTTGTGGACGGAAAGCAGGTCAGCCTCGACGACATCAAGACCCTGGCGTCCCTGCCCTCGAAAGAAGTCCTTCTGGCAGAGGTGCTGGGCGGCCTGAACGCGCCGATCACCGGCTTCGTGCGGGTGCTGAACGGCACGCTGAAAGGGCTGGTCGTCGCGCTGAACGCGATTGCCGAAAAAGAGAAGAAGTCCGCTTAAAACAAAAATAAAATATAATGGAGGTTTTCAGTTATGTCCGATAAAGTTGCAAAGCTGATTGAAGATGTAAAGGGCCTGACCGTCATGGAGCTGGCCGAGCTGGTCAAGGCGCTGGAGGACGAATTCGGCGTTTCTGCCGCCGCGCCGGTAGCCGTTGCCGCCGCGCCGGCCGCCGCTGCGCCGGCCGCCGAGGAGAAGACGGAGTTCGACGTGGTGCTCAAGAGCATCGGCCAGCAGAAGATTCAGGTCATCAAGGCCGTGCGCGACATCACGGGCCTGGGCCTGAAGGACGCCAAGGACCTTGTCGACGCGGCCCCGAAGACCATCAAGCAGGGCGTTTCCAAGGACGACGCCGAAGCGATGAAGGAAAAGCTCGTCAAAGTCGGCGCGGAAGTCGAACTCAAGTAAATTTTTCCGCAGAGATGCGAAAATCCCCGCTGTGCGCAACAGCGGGGATTTTTTTACGGGTGTTTCATCTTTTACATCCTGCGGTACCGCTTGACCTTGCGCAGCTTCTTGCGCCTGCGGTTGTAGAGCACGGCCAGAACGATGTAAACCGCCAGCAGAACCAGGATGATGGCCACGACCAGCACGAACCACGGCGAGGTCACGAGGACCCTGACCATGTCGGTCGTGTGCAGCAGCTCGCTGCGCTCGACGGACTCCGCGGCGACCAGCTTCACGGTGGCCAGCTTCTGGTTCGCGTAGCTGAACGTCGCCGTGCCGACGGCCTGGCCTTCCCGCACGGGCGCGTCGACGGACTTCGGCGTATTTTTGGTCACGATCACGCTGGAAGGGGAGACCTCTTTCGGCAGCAGCGCGGAGTAGCTTTTTTCGGGTTTGAGCAGGAGCGTATCCTTGTTCCAGGCATAGTTCAGCTTGACTTCCTGAACGGGGTCGTCCGCCCCCACGATCTTTTTGAGCTCCAGGGACGTCAGGGCCCAGCGGTAGAGCTTGGCGCTGTCGGCCATCTCGCCGCGCGTCTGGATTTGCCGGCCCTGCTTGTCGAGGCTGGGCGCGCCGAGCGCCACGCACAGATAGCTGTACCCGTCCGCCGTGGCGGTCGAAACCAGGCAGTAGCCCGCCTCGTCCGTATGGCCGGTTTTGATGCCGCGCGCGTACTGGTAGTAGTACGTGTTCCCCGGCGCGTTTTTGTTGAGGAGCAGGTTGGTGGTCGAAAGCGGATGGGGGATTTTCTTGTTCGCGTCCGGCCCGCCGACGGGGGCGTAGCTGTACCCGACCTGCGAGCAGATCTCCATGAAATAGGGCAGTTTCATCGCGTAGCGGGCGATTTTGGTCAGGTCCGAAGCCGTGGTGTAGTGGTTCGGGTCGTGCAGGCCGTGCGGATTGGCGAAATGCGTGCCCGTGCAGCCGAGCTGCTTTGCCTTTTGGTTCATCATCGCGACGAATTTTTCCGCGCTTCCGCCGCCGACGTAGTCGGCCAGCACGAGGGCGGCGTCGTTGCCGGAGGGGACCATCATGCAGTTCAGGAGCTGAAAGGCCGTCAGCACGTCGCCCACCTTGATGCCGGACATGGAGCTTCCCGTGCCCAGCAGCTCGTTCATCACCTTTTTGGTGACGGGGATGCGCGTCCCCTGCAGGTCCTTGATATGCTCCACGGCCACGATATAGGTCATGATTTTTGTGGTGGACGCGGGTTCCCGCCGCACATCCGGATTTTTCTGGTAGACCACGGTGCCGGTGTCGAGGTTGACCATCTCGATGGCCGCGCACGAGGTGGAGAAACTGACGGGGAACCCTGCCGCCGCCGCGCCGACGGGCGGCAAGAGCAGGCACAGGGCCAGCACGGCGGAAATCAGGGCGGCGAGCTTTTTTTTCATGGAAATTTGACCTCCGATGTGATATGATTAAAAAAACGGTGCGGTCTTTACCCGCCACTTTGACATATAAATAGTATATCAGCATCCATGCGAAAGATAAAGCGCCGTAACGAAATCTTAACAATTGGGAAGCGCCGGCGGGCAAAACTGGAGGAATTCGCAGTGATTTACATAACGGGCGACACCCACGGGGAAACAGCCCGTTTCCATTCGCCGGAAATCAAGAAGGTCGGGAAGGGGGACACCCTCCTCATCTGCGGCGATTTCGGCTTTCTCTGGGACGGGGGCCCGGCTGAAAGAAAAGCCATCAAAAAGCTGGGCAGCCGCAAATATACCGTGGCGTTTGTCGACGGCACGCACGAGAATTTCGATTTGCTGGCCACCTACCCCGTGGTCGACTGGAACGGCGGGTGCGCGGCTACAACGATCTCTCGCCCGAGAAGTACGCGGCGGCCTGTACCACCTGCTCCGGGGGCAGGTCTACACCATCGAGGGCAAAAAGGTCTTCGCGTTCGGCGGCGGGGAAAGCGACGAAAAACAGCTCCGCATCCGGGCGGGCAAATGGTGGCCCTGCGAAATGCCGAGCCGGGACGAGATGCGCGCGGGCCTGGAAAACCTGCGGGCCGCCGGCTTCACCGTGGACTATATCGTCACCCACGAGCCGCCGCCGGGCGTGGAGTTCGGCTCGTTCGGGTCGGAGAACCGCACTCCGCTGGAGCTCTTCTTCATGCAGGTTTTAAAGCAGGTCGCCTATCAAAAATGGTTCTTCGGCTCGCGGCACATAGACCGCCGCATCACGTCCAAAAACTATGCGGTCTTCAGCCGTATCCTTCCGGCCGAAGACCCGCCGCCGCGCCGGCGCCTTTTCGGCCGCTGAGGGGTCCGGTCAGGAAATCTCCGTGTGGGCGAAAAGCTGCCGCACTTCGGCCCGCAGGCGGCGGTAGGCGGGCTGCGAGAGGTCCGGGTCGTCTTTCAGAATCCGCGCGGCCGCTTCCCGGGCCCGGCTCAGCGTGCCCATGTCGGCCGTCATATCCGCGATTTTCAGGGCGGGCAGGCCGTGCTGCCGGCTGCCGAAGAAGTCGCCGGGGCCGCGCAGCTTCAGGTCCTCGTCCGCAATGCGGAACCCGTCGGAGGTCCGCCGCATGATGTCCAGGCGCGCGAGCGCCTCCTTGTTCTGCGCGTCGGAAATCAGGATGCAGTACGACTGGTGCGGGCCGCGCCCGACGCGCCCGCGCAGCTGGTGAAGCTGCGAAAGGCCGTACCGCTCCGCGTTTTCAATCAGCATCACCGTGGCGTTGGGCACGTCGATCCCCACCTCGACGACCGTGGTGGAAACCAGCACGCCGATTTTCCCGGCGGCGAAGGCTTCCATCACGGCGTTTTTTTCCTTCGGCTTCATCCGGCCGTGCAGCGCCGCGACGCTGCATCCGGGCAGCCACCGGGTCCGCAGCTTCCGCGTGTATTCGGTCACGCCGGCGAGGTCGCTCTGCCCTTCGCCGATGGCCGGGCAGACGATGTAGCCCTGCTGCCCCTGGGCCAGCTTTTCCCTGAGGAACGCGAACGCGCGGGGGCGCTTGCCGGAGGGAATCGAGTAGGTCAGCACCTTCCGCCGGCCGGGGGGAAGCTCGTCCAGCACGGAGAGGTCCAGGTCGCCGTAAATCATCAGCGCCAGCGTGCGGGGAATCGGCGTCGCGCTCATGACCAGCATGTGCGGCCGGTCGCCTTTTGCAGAGAGCGCCGCGCGCTGCGCCACGCCGAAGCGGTGCTGCTCGTCCGTGACCACAAGCCCCAGCCGGCGGAACTTCACTTTTTTTGAGAGCAGGGCGTGCGTGCCGACCAGCAGCCCGATTTTTCCCTGCTCCAGCGCGGCGAGCACCGCCCTTTTCCGCGCGGGCGGGACGGAGCCCGTCAGCAACGCGACCGTCACCCCGGCGGGCTCCAGCAGCTTTTTCAGGGACTCGGCGTGCTGGCGCGCGAGAATCTCCGTAGGGGCCATCAGCGCGGCCTGCAGCCCGTTTTTCACGGCGGAGTGGCACAGCGCGGCTGCCACCGCCGTCTTTCCGGAGCCTACGTCGCCCTGCACCAGGCGCGCCATGCGCCGGCCGCTCATCATGTCGCCGATTCCCTCGCGGATGGCGCGCGCCTGCGCGCGGGTCGGCCGGAACGGCAGCAGCGAGAGGAACTCCCCGCTGCAGTCCCGCTTGAGCGGAAAACCGCTCGTCTCGCCGTTCTTCCGCCGCAGCAGCGAAAGACCGAGCGAGAGGACCAGCAGTTCCTCGAAAATCAGCCGCCCGCGCGCCCGCTCCGCGGCCTTCATGCTGGCGGGGAAATGGATGTTCTCCAGCGCGCAGCGCAGGCCGCAGAGCGAATACCGCTCCAGCAGCTCCGGCGGAAGCGGGTCGCGCACGGTCTCGGGCAGCAGCCCCAGCGCCTCACGCACCGCGGAGGCGATGACCCGGCTGCTCAGGCCCTGCGTCTGCGGGTAGACCGGCCGGATCGGCGGGCAGGAATCCGCGGGGAAAAATTCCGGCGCCGCCATCCCGTACCCCAGAAAATTCGCGGTCACTCTGCCGTAAAAGACATAGCTTTCCCCCGCCCGCAGCAGCCGTGGGATGTACGGGTTGTTAAAAAAGGTCAGGGTAAAAACGTCGCGGCCGTCGTCGGCCTGCGCGCGGTACAGCGTCATGCCGCCCCGCGCGCGCGTGGCGGCGGGCGCGTTCAGCACTCTGGCGCGCACGGCGCAGGGAAGGCCCGGGGACGCCCCGCGCACCCCGCAGGGATGGCTCAGGTCCTCGTAGGCTCTCGGATAAAGACGCAGCAAAGCGCCGACGCTGGTCACGCCGAGCTTTCGGAACAGCTCTGCGCGCCGCTCGCCGACGCCTTTCAACGCCTGAATTTTGGTTCGGTACAGACTGGCCATTTTACCCTCTGCCGGCCGGGCTCACTCGACGGAAATGATGAAGTAGTAGACCGGCTGCCCGCCATTGACCAAGGTGACCTCGATGTTGCTCCCCACTTTGGACTTAATCTGCCCGTACACACTGTTGGCGGTCTCCTCCGAAACTTCCGCCCCGTAAATCAGGGTGATGAACGCCGTCCCCCGGTTTACCATGGAGTGGACCAGCCGCTGGCACACGCGCTCGACGTTGCGGGTGCGGTCGACGATCTCCAGTTTGCCGTTCACCAGGCCCAGCGTGTCGTCCTTGTGGATTCTGCGCCCGCCGAACTCGGAGTCGCGCGCCGCGAAGGTCACGGTGCCCGTATCGACGCCGGAGGCCGCTTCCATCATCGTGACGGTGTTGGCCTCGACGGCCGTGTCTGGGTTGTACGCCAGCATGGCGGAAAGCCCCTGCGGAATGGTGCGCGTCGGCAGGACAATCACCTTGCGGTCCTTCACAAGCGGAATCACCTGCTCCGCCGCGAGGATGATGTTCTTGTTGTTGGGCAGAATCAGGACCGTTTTGGCGGGGGTGGCGCGCACCGCGGCCGCCAGGTCTTCCGTGCTCGGATTCATGGTCTGCCCGCCGCTGACAACCTGCGCGCAGCCGAGGTCGGTGAACAGCGTCTTCAGTCCCTCGCCCGCGGCGACGGCGACGAAGCCGACCGCCCCGGCCGGCTCCGCCGGCGCCGGTTCCGGCGTGGACGCCGCGGCCTTTCGGGCGGCCTGGTTTTCCTCTTCCGCCCTGCGGTGCTGCTCCTTCATGTTGTCGACCTTGACGGTCAGGAGCTGGCCGAATGCCAGGCCGGCCTCCAGCGCGTTGCCGGGGTCTTCGGTGTGCACGTGGACCTTGATGATCTCGTCGTCGTCCACGACCAGCACGCAGTCGCCCATCGTTTCCAGAAATTTGCGCAGATCGGCGGGGTCCTTTTTGCAGTCGGGATTGCGGCCGATAATGAATTCCGTGCAGTAGGTGTAGTGGATGTCCTGGTCGAACTCCGCCGCGGCGTTGCGGAAGAAATCGTCCGTCTTCCCGCCGGCGGCCTCCTCTTTCTCCTCGTTTTCCGGCTGGATGACCACCCCTTCGCGGAACACGCTGAGCATCCCCTCGAAAATCAGGCACAGGCCCTTTCCGCCCGCGTCGACGACGCCCGCGCGCTTCAGGACGGGGAGAAGCTCCGGCGTATGGCTCAGCGCTTCGCCGGCGCCGTCGCACACGGCCTGCCAGACGGCCGCGGTGTCGTCGCTGCTCTGGGCGGCGGCGCGGCCCTTTTCGCAGGCGACGCGGGCGACCGTGAGGATGGTGCCCTCCGTCGGCTTCATCACCGCTTTGTACGCGGATTCGACGCCCAGCCCGAACGCGTTGACCATGTCCTCCGCGCTTACGGAATCCAGCCCTTCCGTGCCCTTCGCAAGCCCGCGGAACAGGATGGACAGGATCACGCCGGAGTTCCCGCGCGCGCCGCGCAGCATGGCCTCCGCCGCAAGGTGCGCGGCCTCCGCGGCGGAGGAGCCGCCGTACTTTTCCAGTTCCCTGACGGCCGAACCGATCGTCATCGACATGTTGGTCCCCGTGTCCCCGTCCGGCACGGGGAATATATTGAGGTCGTCCACCACCGTTTTGTGTTTTAAAATATTATTTGCGCCGGAAATGATCGCCTTTTTCAGTTCGGTTCCGTTTATCACTTGTCAGCACTCCCTCAATTGCGCTAAAGCGGGGTCTCCCGCCGGAATCTGCCGTTTCACGTCTAACCATTATAACATATCATGCCCTGCGATTCAATTAAAAAATAGAGCGGAAAAGCGCCCGCCCTGCCCGGAGGGAAAAAAATATCCCCACGCGGCGGTGGGGACTCCGAATCGGTTTCCTGCGTTATCGGGGCTGCACGATGAGCTTGATGGCGGTGCGCTCTTGCCCGTCGATGGTGATGCTGGCAAACGCCGGGGTGCACACCGCGTCGATGCCGGAAGGCGCGAGATAGCCGCGCGCGATGGCGATTGCCTTGACGGCCTGGTTCGTGGCGCCCGCGCCGACTGCCTGAAGTTCTACTGCTCCGGATTCACGGATCACTCCTGCGACTGCGCCGGCGACTGAATTTGGCGCGGACTTTGACGATACTTTAAGTATTTCCATAATTGCTCCTCCAGCCATGTATTGTGGGATAATGTGGAATATTGATACTAACATCATAAATCGAATGGCAAAGATTTGCAATAGTATTTGATAAAAAAGTACGATATTAAAAAAATTTACTGTAAAAAGGGCACAATATCCTACAGAATCTGCAGGCGTTCGACCGAAAGCGTCTTTCCCGTTTTGTCGTCGATGTGGAAAATGGCGCCGCAGGTGCAGCAGTCGCCGTCGGCGACGGCAAAGCGGACCGGCATCTTGGTGCGCATTTTCCGGATGACCAGCTCCGGCCTGACGCCGAGCACGGAGTTGACGGGGCCGGTCATGCCGAGGTCGGAGATATAGCCCGTGCCGCCGGGCAGCACGCACTCGTCGGCGGTCTGCACGTGGGTGTGCGTGCCGAACACCGCGGAGACCCGCCCGTCGAGGTACCAGGCGAACGAGCGCTTTTCGCCGGTCGCCTCGGCGTGAAAGTCCACCACCGTGATTTTCGGCGTGCCCTGCGCCAGGATGCGGTCGGCGGCGTCGAACGGGGACTCCAGGCTCTCCATATAGACGACGCCCATCAGGTTCAGCACGCCGACCTGCGTGCGGCCGAGGTCCACCACGCAGTAGCCGCGCCCGGGCGCGGCGGGCGGGTAGTTGGCGGGCCGCAGCAGCACTTCGCAGGAGTCGTACAGGTCGTAGCTCTCTTTCCGGCGGAAGCTGTGGTTGCCGGAAGTGACCACGTCGGCGCCGCTGTCCAGCAGGGACTGGACGGAAACGGGCGTCAGGCCGTTGCCGTCGGCGGAATTCTCGCCGTTTACGACGACCAGGTCGATGTTCTTGATTTTTTTGAGGGACGGAAGATGTCTGCGCAGAAAGCGGCAGCCGATGCTGCCGACCACGTCGCCGAGTGCAAGGATATTCATAAAAACTGCCTTTCGCGTTTGAAGAAGGGGAACAGGAATTCCTGCTCCCCGATTGTTTTCAAAATTTATTTCGCGTATTCGATTGCGCGGCTTTCGCGGATGATGTTGACTTTAATCTGGCCCGGATATTCGAGGTCGCTTTCGATTTTCTTGCAGATGTTGCGCGCCAGAAGGACCATGTCGTCGTCGCTGATGACCTCCGGCTTTACCATGATGCGGATTTCGCGCCCCGCCTGGATGGCGTAGCAGTGTTCGACCCCTTCAAAGGAAGAGGCCACCTGCTCGAGCTTTTCAAGCCGCTTGATATAGTTCTCGAGGTTTTCGCGCCGGGCCCCGGGCCTGGCGGCGCTGATGGCGTCGGCCGCCTGCACCAGGCAGGCCGCGACGGTCTTGGCCTCCACGTCGCCGTGGTGCGCCTGGATGGCGTGGACCACCGCGTCGCTCTCGTGGTATTTGCGGGCGACCTCGACGCCGATTTCCACATGCGAGCCCTCCACCTCGTGGTCCAGCGCCTTGCCGATGTCGTGCAGCAGACCGGCTCTGCGCGCGATGGTCGGGTCGATGCCGAGCTCCGAGGCCATCATGCCGGCCAGGTAAGAGACCTCCAGCGAATGGTTCAGCACGTTCTGGCCGTAGCTGGTGCGGTAGCGCAGCCGCCCCAGCAGCTTGACCAGTTCCGGGTGAATGCCGTTCACGCCGGCTTCCAGCACGGCGCGCTCGCCCTCCTGTTTGATGGTTGCGTCCACCTCGCGGCGGGCTTTTTCGATGGTTTCCTCAATCCGCGCCGGGTGGATCCGGCCGTCCGCAATCAGGTGCTCCAGCGCGATGCGCGCGACCTCGCGGCGCACCGGCTCGAAGCACGAGAGCGTGATGGTCTCCGGTGTGTCGTCGATAATCAGATCCACGCCGGTCATGGTTTCGATGGCGCGGATGTTCCGGCCCTCGCGCCCGATGATGCGGCCCTTCATCTCGTCGTTCGGCAGTGGCACCACCGAGATGGTCGCTTCCGCCACGTGGTCCGCCGCGCAGCGCTGAATGGCCGTCGAGATAATCTCGCGGGCCGTGCGGTCCGCCTCCTCGCGCGTCTGCTGCTCCACTTCCATCAGCTTGACCGCCTTTTCGTGGGTCAGCTCGTTGTCCAGATTATTGAGGAGGTAAGTCTTCGCCTGCTCGGCCGTAAAGCCGGAGATGCGCTCCAGCATGTCGAACTGGCCTTTCTTGAGGGACTCCGCCTCGGCGAGGCGGGCGTCGGCCTGCTTGGTCTTGTTGTTCAGGATCTCGTCCTTGGCCTCGAGGCCCTCCATCTTTTTGTCGAGGGTCTCCTCTTTCTGCTGGATGCGGCGTTCCTGCCGCTGGACTTCTTTTCTGCGCTCGTTCAGCTCGCGCTCGGATTCGGTGCGCTGGCGGTGGATCTCATCCTTTCCTTCCAGAATGGCTTCTTTTTTTTTGGCTTCCGCCGTCTTGATGGCGTCGCTGATAATCCGCTTTGCTTCCTGTTCTGCAGATCCAATCGTATATTCAGCGCTTTTTTTGCGGTGTGCAATCCCTGCCAGGAATGCCAGGACCCCCACAACCGCTGCGCAGATAACTGCAATGAAAATGCAGGTGACTAACGTTACAGTCAAATGTCGGGCACCTCCCAGTTACAATCAATTTAAGGGGCATAAAAACACAAAGAGTGAAAAGCATAAAAAGCCCGCCGGTTTCTCCTTCCGGCGCATACAAAAATTGCCAGTGGCTCACCCCGACCGGCTCCGGTCCAATTTATCCGAGAAAATCGCACGAAAAAGAACTTTCAGAATCCTGGCGCATCGAAAAACAGGCCGCAAACGGGTTTCACAAATTTATGCAGAAAGAGCGGCCCGGTATGCAGACGATATATCCGATTGCGAATATAACTAATTGTATAACTTTTCGGGCGGGAATGTCAAGAAAGATTCCGCCCGGGAGCGCTCCCGAAATTCCCGTCAGGGATTTTCCGCCTGCCCGGAGGCCGGATGGCGCCCGTAGTAGACGAACGAGAGCAGCACCACCAGCACGCAGAACGCCGCGTAGAACACGAACAGCCGGCTCTGCAGCCCGCCGGAGAGGATAAAGAGCGAACCGAGCGTCGCCAGAACCGGCACCACGGCGCCCCGGAACACGCTCCGGATTTTTCCGTCCCGGTACAGGCGGAAGACTTTGTAATACAGGATGATATAGAATAGATAGCTCATGATGATGGAGATTTCGGAAATGTCCGAGTTCGGCAGCAGGTTGTACTTCACGGTGAAGAAGTGGACCGCGGCCCAGCAGAGCGTGATGGCGTAGCTGAAAACGGCCGAGTTGACCGGCATCTCCAGCTTCCGGTTCACCTTCGACAGCGGCCCGGAGAGCGGGAACATCTTTTCCCCGCGCAGGGCCATGGCGTACGGCAGCCGGATGTATCCCAGCACCACGCCGTTGACGGTCCCCATCACCGCGAAAATCACGAAAATCAGAATCAGCTTTCCGCCGATGCCACCGAAAAGCAGCTGGGCGGCGTCGTAGACATGGGCGTCCTGCCGCTGCATCACGGTCCCCGCGCCGAGCAGGTTGGTCACGCCGACGAAATAGGCGACGTAAATCAGCAGGATGAAAATCGGCGCGATGACCAGGGCCCGCGGCAGGTTCTTTTTGGAGTCCCGGATTTCCGACGCGATGGAGGTCGAGATAATCCACCCGTCGAACGAGAACGCAATCGGCCCGATGGCCGAAAACCAGCTCAGCCCCTTCACCGTCTGCGGAGTGATCTGCCGCACCCCTTCGGCGGGGTTGCCCCACAGCAGCCCGCACACGGCGACCGCCAGGAGGGGCACCAGCTTGACGACGGTGGTGAAGTTCTGGAACGCCCCGCCCGCCTTGGCCGAAAGGGTGTTGACCAGATAGGCCAGCGTGCAGAACAGAAAGCCGATCAGCATCTGGTTCTCCAGCGAACCTTCCCAGCCGAACAGCAGGCACATGTAGATGCCGACCACCCAGGAAACCACCACCGCGATGGTCGGGTAATAGACGAAAATCTGGAACCAGCCCATCCCGCAGGCGAGCTTCTGGCTTGTGAACTCCTCCATATAGGCAATCAGCCCGCCCGGGCGGTCGGTGCGCGAGGCGAGCTCGCTGATGCAGAGCCCGCCGAAGATGATGCTGGTGGCCCCCAGAACGAACACGACGACCCCCAGCGGAACGCTGCCGCCCGTCGCCACCAAAATGTTGTCGCTTTTAAAGAAGATTCCGGAACCGATGCAGATGCCGACAATCATGGAGATGGTCGTGAACAGGCCGTAGTTCCTCGGTAATTTTTCCATCAGAATCTCTCCAGTTGTAATTTTTTAACGGGCGCCCGGCGCGGTCATCCCACCATGCTGTGGAACAGCTTTTCTTCCCCGGCCGTGTTGTTCCCCACGGCGACCAGAACGTAGCGGCCGCTCCGCACAATCAGCCGGTTTTTGAGCGCGCCGTACTGAACCGGGTTCAGGTTTTTGAAACCGTCCGCCCGGGTGGCGATATGCTCCGTGACGGCCTGCTCCAGCACCTCGTATTTCGACCTGTCCGTCAGCAGAAAGCAGGCCAGCTCCGAGGCGCTTTCGGAGGACTTGCTCATGTAGACCGAGCTTTCGTCCACCACGCCGCTCGGGATGCTGTAGTGCTTGGCGAGCTGGTCGCCCTCCACCTTGGCGAGGTCCGTGTATTTCAGCTCTGAGATGATGCGGGCCGTGACCTGGTCGGCCGAATACCGCACGTAATTTTCCCGCACGCGGCGGATGACGAAAAAGCCGCACCAGAATATGGCGGCGGCGCACAGGAAGGCGACGATGGAAAGGACCAGCCACTTGTTTCCGCGCTGTTCTGTCCGGTCCATCCGCCCACCTTCTTTCAGGTCATGGTTCTGCCGAAAGTCCTATCAGCCCTGATAACCTAATAATAATACAGTATTTTAGCTTATTTTTCCACAGATATTATTATTGATAAGAACATATCCCGAAAAACAGCCAGTCCGCGGGCTGCCTTTTTACAGGAAATTGGTGAAATTTCAGCGCCCGGCCTTTGATTTGCAAACGGGCGCTTTTCCGTCTTCCGTCGACTTTACATAACGATAAAATTTATTTTCGGGCGGGCAAAAGGCGCGGCGGATATTCCACATTTTCCACCGGGTTTTCCACCGGAAAAGCGCGGACTTGCTCTGCGGCAGGCCGTTTTCACCGCCGGGGCCCGGCCGGTGGAAAAGCGGGAGTGGAAATCCGGAATTTTCTTTCGGTTGACATAATACAGAAAATCCAGTCCCGCTCCGTTGCAAAATACCGGTTGACAGCGGGGCCGGAGTTGACGTATAATCCTAACTACAACTGTTTCTATTGATTTGCCGGCTTATTATTAGCCGTAAAACGAATACCTTTATCCATCGAAGGGCGGGGATGCTTTTGGAGTGCGAACAGGATACGGTCGAATGGCTGTTCCGCGCGTTTGAGCGCATGCACCACAACTATATCAAGCAGGAGCTGACCCGGCGCGGCTTCGGCATGGCGAGCCACCCGCGCATCCTGTTCATGCTGAAGAGCCGGCCGGGGCACACGGCGTCGCAGAAGCAGCTCGCCGATTTTGTCGGCATCAGCCCCCCGACGGCCGCCGTCTCCATCCGGCGGATGCAGAAGGCCGGCCTGCTCAGGCGGGTGGAAGACACGCGCGACCGCCGGCGCAAGCTGGTGACGTTCACGGCGAAGGGCCTTCGGGCCGTGCTGGAGTGCGAAACGGTGTTCGACCGGACGGACCACGCCGTTTTTCAGGGGTTCTCCGAGCAGGAAATCGAGCTTTTGAAGAAATTTTACAGGCGCATGCTCAAAAATCTGAAACATCTCGGCGCGCAGCCGCCTACCCTTCCGAAAAGGAGCAGCGATTCATGATCCGCAGATTATATCCGTATTTTCAGAAATACCGCCATTATTTCTTTTTCTGTTTCTGCCTGCTGACGGTGGACGTCGTGGGCGACCTGATGATTCCGTACCTGATGTCGCGGATTGTCGACGTCGGGATTCCGCGGCGGGACACCCGCTATATCCTCCTGACGGGGCTGCTGATGCTCTCGCTCGCGGCGCTCAACATCTTTCTGGGCTCGACGAACATGAAGCTTTCCGCCGACGCGAGCCAGGGCTTTGCCGCCAACCTGCGCAGGGCCCTGTTTGAGCACGTGCAGTCGTTTTCGTTTTCCAACCTCGACCGTTTCTCGGAGGCGTCGCTCGTCACGCGCCTGACCAGCGACGTGACCCAGCTTCAGATAACGGTGCTGATGGGGCTGCGCATCTTTCTGCGCTCCCCCCTGATGCTGATTTGCGCCCTGATTTTCGCCATGAAAATCAACATGCGGCTCTCCCTGATTATCCTCGCCGCCGCGCCCGTGCTGATTGTGGGCACGTTTCTGCTCGTCCGCGCCGCCGAGCGCCTGTTCACCGAGGTGCAGCGCAGGCTGGACGGCCTGAACGGGACCGTCCGCGAAAACCTGATCGCCATCCGCGTGGTCAAGGCGTTCGTCCGCGCCGCGCACGAGAAGCAGAAGTTCAAAAAGGCGAACGACAGCCTGATGGAGATCGCCATCCGCGCCGGCAACCTGGTCAGCCTTACCCTGCCGCTGATGCTGTTGATCCTCAACACGGCGACCGTGGCGGTCATCTGGCAGGGCGGGCATATGGTCCGGGCGGGCTCCATGGGCGCCGGCGAGCTGGTCAGCTTCATCAGCTACATGTTCCTGATTCTGATGAGCATCATGATGTTCTCGATGGCGCTGATTCTTTTCGCGCGCGCCGAGGCCAGCGGCAAGCGGGTGCTGGAGGTGCTCGACGCCAGGCCGGACATCACCGACAAGCCCGCCGCGCGCCTGGACCCGCTGCGCCACCGCGTCACGCGGGGCCAAATCGAGTTCCGCCACGTGGATTTCCGCTACGGCGTTTCCGGCGAAGGGAAAAACGCGCTTTCGGATATCAGCTTCACCGTGCGGCCGGGGCAGACGGTCGCGATTGTCGGCGGCACGGGCGCGGGGAAAACGACGCTGGTCAATCTGATTCCCCGCCTGTACGACGTGACGGCGGGCCAGGTCCTGGTGGACGGCGCGGACGTCCGCGACTACGACCTGAAGACCCTGCGCGACGGAATCGGCATGGTCCTGCAGAAGAACGTGCTGTTTTCGGGGACCATCCGCGAGAACCTGCTGTGGGGCAACGCCTCCGCCGGCGAGGATGAAATCCGCCGGGCGGCCGCCATGGCCGGGGCGGAGGAGTTTATCGACCGGTTCCCGCGCGGCTACGACACCGAGCTCGGCCAGGGCGGCGTGAACGTTTCGGGCGGGCAGAAGCAGCGGCTGTGCATTGCGCGCGCGCTGCTCAAGCGCCCTCCCGTCCTGATTCTGGACGACAGCACCAGCGCCGTGGACACGGCGACCGAGGCCAGGATCCGCCGGTCGCTCCGCGAAAACCGGCGCGGCATGACCGTGCTGATTATCGCCCAGCGCATCAGCTCCGTGCGGGATGCGGATACGATCCTCGTGCTGGACGACGGAAAAATCTCCGGCATGGGGACCCATGAGGAACTGTACCGCAGCAATGAAATTTACCGTGAAATCTGCGATTCGCAGCAGGAAGGGGCGGTTTCCTGATGGCACAGCAGCGCCCGATGCCCGCGCGCGGCGCGGGGCCCTCCCGCGCGCCGATCGGCTTTCAAAAGCCGAAGGACCTGCGCGGCACGATTTCGAGAATTCTCGGCTATATGAACAGGAACAAGGTGCAGGTCGTCGGCCTGGTGGTGATGCTTCTGCTGAACACGGGCAGCAGCCTTGTGTGGGCCTATTTTCTCAAGCCGCTGATCAACCGGTATATCATCCCCGGCGACTTCCACGGCCTGGCCTTCGCCCTTGCGGAGCTCGGCGGTGTCTTTCTGGTCGGCGTCCTTTCCGCCTACGGCCAGATGCGGCTGAACGTGCAGCTTTCCCAGCGGACCGTCAACACCATGCGCCGGGACCTGTTCGACAGGATGCAGGACCTGGAGCTGAAGTACTTTGACACCCACACCCACGGCGAGCTGATGAGCCGCTTCACCAACGACTTCGACAACGTGCAGATGATGCTGGAACAGAGCCTCGTGCAGTTCCTTTCCAGCGCGCTGACCCTGGTCGGCTGCATCGTGATGATGCTGCTGCTCAGCCCGCTGCTGTTCGTGATGATTGCCCTCGTGATGGCGCTGATGGTCTTCGTCAGCACAAAAATCACCGGCAAAAGCAGGTTTTACTTTAAAAAGCAGCAGAGAGTCCTCGGCGAGCTCGACGGATATATCGAGGAAAACATCGGCGGCCTTCGGGAAGTGAAGGTCTTCAACCGCGAAGAAGCGGAAAAGACGGCGTTCAACCGCCTGAACGAGGAGTTCCGCTCGGCGGCCTCCGGCGCGAACTTCCTTGCGGGCGTCGTGATGCCGGTGATGGGCAATCTGAACAACATCGCCTATACGGTGACCGCGGTGGCCGGCAGCCTGATGACCTTGGCCGGCCGATTCGACATCGGGTCGCTCGCCGCTTTCCTGCAGTATTCCCGCCAGATGGGCCAGCCCATCAACATGATCACCAGCCAGTTCAACAACGTGCTCGCCGCCCTGGCCGGCGCCGAGCGGATTTTCGACATGATGGACCAGCCGCCGGAAAATGACGGCGGCCGCACGACCCTTGCGCGGGTGGACAACGCCGACGAATGGGTCTGGAAAAAGTCCGACGGAGAAACGGTCCCCCTCAGGGGCGACGTGCGCTTCCACAATGTCGATTTCGCCTATGAGCCGGGCAAGCCGGTGCTTCATCAGGTCAGCCTGTACGCAAAGCCGGGCCAGGTGATTGCGTTCGTCGGCTCCACGGGCGCGGGCAAAACCACCATTACGAACCTGATCAACCGGTTTTACGACGTGCAGACGGGGTCCATCACCTACGACGGCATCGACGTCCGCGACATCCGCAAGGAGAGCCTGCGCCGGTCGCTCGGCATGGTGCTGCAGGACACCCACCTGTTCACCGGCACGGTGCTCGACAATATCCGGTACGGCCGGCTGGACGCCTCGGACGAGGAGTGCATCGAGGCGGCCAGGCAGGCGAGCGCACACTCCTTCATCTCCCGCCTGCCGGAAGGGTACCACACCGTCATCAGCGGCGACGGGGCCAACTTGAGCCAGGGGCAGCGCCAGCTGCTCGCCATCGCCCGGGCCTATGTGGCCGACCCGCCCGTGATGATTCTGGACGAGGCGACCAGTTCCATCGACACGCGCACCGAGCGCCTGGTCGAAAGGGGAGTGCAGGCGCTGATGAGGGGCCGCACCGTCTTCATCATTGCGCACCGCCTTTCCACCGTGCGCAATGCAAACGCGATTATAGTTCTGGAGCACGGCCAGATTATCGAGCGCGGAAACCACGAGCAGCTCCTCGCCCAGAAGGGCCGGTACTACCAGCTCTATACCGGCAAAAACCAACTGGAATGACCGCGGGCCGGGCGCGCCCCGGCCGAAAAAAATTCCGTTTTAATTCTGTTTTGAAGAAGGGAGCGGGGACGATGGATGCCGCGGAGCGGCGCAGGACGATACGGGAGCAACTGAAAAAAGCCGACCGGCCCGTCAGCGCGGGCACGTTTGCCAAACGGCTGCGGGTCAGCCGGCAGATCATCGTGGGGGACGTGGCGCTGCTGCGGGCAGCGGGCGTGCCGATTGCGGCGACGCCGCGCGGGTACGTGATGGAGGGAAGCCGGTCCCGGCCCGGCGACATCCTGCACACCATCGCCTGCCGGCATACGGCGGCCAATATCGCGGAGGAGCTTTACACCATTGTGGACAACGGCTGCGGCGTGCTCGACGTGATTGTGGAGCACGCCGTCTACGGCCAGCTCTCCGGCCAGCTCCAGATTTTTTCCCGCCTCGACGCGGACGATTTTCTGCGGAAGCTGTCGAAAAGCCGGTCGCTGCCCCTGTGCAACCTGACGGGCGGCGTGCACCTGCACACGGTCTCCTGCCCTTCGGAAGAGGCGTACCACCGCATGCTCGCGCAGCTTCGGGAAAAGGGAATCCTCTATCCATCTTCCGTTAAAATCAATAAAATTAAAAAACCGGGCGCCTGAGCTTGACAGAGCGCCCGGTTCCCTGTAGAATACAGTCATGACACATGTAAAGACACAATGCGGCGAAGGAGATGCTGTATGATGGACAGGGAAAAGAGCAGGGAAAACAGGCTGCAGACCACGGTGCTTACGGCGCTGCTGATCGCGGTGGGGATCGTGATTCCGATTTTCTTCCCGAAAATCGTGATCGGTCCGGCGTCGTTCACACTGGCGAGCCATGTGCCGATTTTCATCGCGATGTTTCTTTCGCCCGGCGTGGCGGTGGCGGTCTCGCTGGGGACGACGCTCGGCTTTTTCCTTTCGGGGCTTCCGCTGGTGGTGACGCTCCGCGCGCTCACGCACGTGATTTTCGCGTCGGTCGGCGCCGTGATGCTGAAAAGACGGCCCGGCATTCTGGATTCTGCGGCGAGCTCCACCTGGTTCGGGCTGCTGATGGCCGTGATTCACGAGGTGCCCGAGGTCCTGGTCGTCACGTTCTTCTTTTTCGGCGGCCTGATGACGAAGGCGTATTATTCCAGCGGCTACATGATGTCCGTGCTGCTGCTGGTGGGCCTCGGCGGCGTGGTCCACAGCATGGTGGATTACTCGATTTCCCTCGCCGTCTGGAAGGGCGTTTCCCGCGCGCTGCGCCAGGTGCGGCCCGCGGCGGCGGCCCGTCCGGGCGGCTCCGCGTCCGCCGCGGGGCGCGGCGGGGAAGACGAAAAAAAATAACCGCCCGGGGGCGGCCGAAACTCTTTTCGCATTGAAAATTGAAAGAGGATGCGCGGGAACCGTGCGGCTCCCGCGCATCCTCTTTAAAATTCTTCTTCCTTGATTTCCTTGATGTCGAAGGGCGTCCGCTGGTACACATAGTAGTTCAGCCAGTTGGAGAACATCAGGAACGCGTGGCTGCGCCAGGTGAACGGCGGTTCCTGCGAAGGGTCGTCGTCCGGGAAGTAATTCCGGGGAACCTGGGGGTGCAGCCCTTTTTTCACGTCGCGCAGATATTCCGTCTTCAGCGTCTCGCGGTCGTATTCCTCATGGCCGGTCACGAAAATCCGGCGCCCGTTTTTCGACGCGACCAGGTGGACCCCCGCCTCGTCCGACTCCGTCAGGATTTCGAGTTCCGGGTGCTTTTCGATGTCTTCCCGCCGGACTTCGGTGTAGCGGGAATGGGGCGCCCAGAAATTGTCGTCGAAGCCGCGCACCAGCGGGTGCAGCGGGTGCAGGACGCGGTGCTGGAAAATGCCGGAGATTTTGCGCGGGAGCGGGTACTTCGGAATGCCGTAATGGTAGTAGAGCCCCGCCTGCGCGCCCCAGCAGATATGTAGGGTGGAGTAGACGTTGCACCGGCTCCACGCCAGGATGCGGCACAGCTCCGGCCAGTAGTCCACCTGCTCGAACGGCAGCTTCTCCACCGGCGCGCCCGTGATGATCATGCCGTCGAATTTTTCCCCGCTGATTTCGTCGAACGTCTTGTAGAACGTGTTGAGATAGGAGGCGGGCGTGTTTTTCGACCGGTGGGTGGCCGTGTGCAGCAGCACCACGTCCACCTGCAGCGGGGTGTTGCTCAGCAGCCGCAGAAGCTGCGTCTCCGTTTCGACTTTCGTGGGCATCAGGTTGAGGATTGCAATTTTCAGCGGGCGGATGTCCTGCGCGCTGGCGCGCTCGTGCGTCATGACGAAGACGTTTTCGGATTCCAGCGTTCGGATGGCCGGCAGAGAGGACTGTATTTTGATTGGCATGGTGATTCACCCCCGGAAAACCACGTAAAGTTCCCATAAAAACAAAAAAATGCTTGACATGCGTCCAGCATTGTAATATAATAATACACTGCATCATCATGAATCCATGTGCTTAGGGCGAGTTTGCATTTATCATATCACAGGAATTGTTAAAACGCAAGAGCCTTTTTGCCCGGCCGGGGAAAAATGGCGCGTCTTTCTGTCATGCGGAAAGGGGGGTCCCGGTCAGGCGTGACGTGTGGTAGGGTCCGGCCGCGGGCTGTGGTGCCCGGCGCGGAACCGCAGAATGTAAAATCTATGATTGGAGTGATTGAGCCGATGGTGAATGTCAAACCGGTAAAGGTCGGCAAGAATACCCGAATGAGCTTCGCCCGGATCGATGAGGTCCTGGATATGCCGAATCTGATAGAGATACAGAAGAAATCCTATCAGTGGTTTCTGGACGAAGGCCTGAAGGAAGTGTTCCGGGAAGTTTCCGGCATTACCGACTATACCGGCAACCTCGTGCTGGACTTTGTCGATTACAAGCTGGATACCGACAAGCCGAACTACAGCGTGGAGGAGTGCAAGGTCCGGGACGCCACTTATTCTGCTCCGCTGCGCGTGACGGCGCGGCTGCTCAATAAGGAAAGCGGCGAAATCAAGGAATCGGAAGTCTATATGGGCGACTTCCCCCTGATGACGGACAGCGGCACATTCATCATGAACGGCGCGGAGCGCGTGATTGTTTCCCAGCTGGTCCGCTCGCCGGGCGTCTATTATAAAATGGAGTACGACAAGACCGGCAAGGAGCTGTACAGCACCACGGTGATCCCGAACCGCGGCGCGTGGCTGGAGTACGAGACCGACGCCAACGACGTCTTTTACGTGCGCATCGACAAGAACCGCAAAATCCCGGTCACGGTGTTCATCCGGGCGCTGGGCCTCGGCACGGACCAGCAGATTCTGGATTTCTTCGGCAACGACGACCGCATGACCGCCACCATCGAGAAGGACCCCTGTAAGAACATGGAGGAAGCCCTTTTCGAGATTTACCGCAAACTGCGGCCGAGCGAGCCCCCCACCATCGAGAGTGCGCAGGCCCACCTGAACGGCCTGTTTTTCGACGCCAGGCGCTACGACCTTTCCCGTGTCGGGCGCTACAAGTACAACAAGAAGCTGAACCTGGCCGGCCGCCTTGCAGGGCAGGTGCTCGCGCGCCCGGTCGCCGACCCCTCCACGGGCGAGGTGATGGCCGAGGCCGGCGCCACGGTTTCCCGCGCCCTTGCGGAAAAGATGGACGACGCGGGCGTCACCTCGGTGACGGTGAAAGTCGAGGACGACAAAGAGGTGCGGGTCGTCTCCAACGGGATGGTCGACATCTCCAAATACGTCGATTTCGACGCGAAGAAGGAATGCGGCATCCGGGAACGCGTGCGGTTCAGCGTGCTCAAGGAGATTCTGGATTCCTGCAAGACGGATGACGAGCGCAAGGAGCAGATCGGCGCCCGGCGGGACGACCTCGTCCCCAGCCACATCACCGTCGACGACATCTTCGCCTCCATCAACTATCTGGACTGCCTGGCGATGGGCCTCGGCAACCTGGACGACATCGACCATCTGGGCAACCGGCGCATCCGCTCGGTGGGCGAGCTGCTGCAGAACCAGTTCCGCATCGGCTTTTCCCGTCTGGAGCGCGTGATCCGCGAGCGCATGACCTTGCAGGCGCAGGATCTGGAGACCCTCACGCCCCATTCGCTGATCAACATCCGCCCCGTCACGGCGGCCATCCGCGAGTTCTTCGGCTCCTCGCCCCTCTCGCAGTTCATGGACCAGACCAACCCCCTGGCGGAGCTCACGCACAAGCGCCGCCTCTCCGCGCTGGGGCCGGGCGGCCTTTCGCGGGACCGCGCCGGGTTTGAGGTCCGCGACGTGCACTACACCCACTACGGCCGCATGTGCCCAATCGAGACGCCGGAAGGCCCCAACATCGGCCTGATTTCCTACCTTGCGACCTTCGCCCGCATCAACGAGTACGGCTTCATCGAGGCGCCGTTCCGCCGCGTGGATAAAAAGACCGGCGTCGTCACCAAGGAAGTCGTCTATATGACGGCGGACGTCGAGGACAACTACGTCTGCGTGCAGGCCAACGAGCCGCTGGACGAGGAGGGGCATTTTCTGCACGCAAAGGTCAACGGCCGCTACCGCGACGAGTTCGTGGAGGTGGAGCGCGAGCGGGCGGACTTCATGGACGTTTCGCCCCGGATGGTCGTTTCCGTCGCGACGGCGATGATTCCGTTCCTGGAGCACGACGACGCGAACCGCGCGCTGATGGGCTCCAACATGCAGCGGCAGGCGGTTCCCCTGCTGAAGACCGAGGCCCCCATCGTCGGCACGGGCATGGAGTACAAGGCGGGCGTGGATTCCGGCGTGTGCATCCTCGCCAAGCACGCCGGGGTCGTGCGCAGCGTCTCCGCCGACGAAATCAAGGTCGGCACGGAAGACGGCCAGACCGACACCTACCACATTACCAAGTTTATGCGCTCCAACCAGGGAACATGTATCAATCAGGTCCCCATTGTGGATGTGGATCAGCATGTGAAGGCCGGCGAGGTCATCGCCGACGGGCCCGCGACCAAGGACGGCGAAATCAGCCTCGGCAGGAACGTGCTGATCGGCTTCATGACCTGGGAGGGCTACAACTACGAGGACGCCGTCCTGATGAGCGAGCGGATGGTCCGCGACGACGTGTTCACCTCCATCCATATCGAGGAGTATGAGACGGAGGCCCGCGACACCAAGCTCGGCCCCGAAGAGATCACCCGCGACATCCCGAACGTCAACGAAGACCTGCTGCGGGACCTGGACGACGGCGGCATCATCCGCATCGGCGCCGAGGTCCGCGCGGGCGACATCCTGGTCGGCAAGGTCACGCCGAAGGGCGAGACCGAGCTGACCGCAGAGGAGCGCCTGCTGCGCGCGATTTTCGGCGAGAAGGCGCGCGAGGTCCGCGACACCTCGCTGCGCGTCCCCCACGGCGAGTACGGCATCGTGGTGGACGTGAAAGTCTTTACCCGTGAGAACAGCCACGACGAGCTGAGCCCCGGGGTCAACAAGGTCGTGCGGTGCTATATCGCGCAGAAGCGCAAGATTCAGGTCGGCGACAAAATGGCCGGCCGCCACGGCAACAAGGGCGTCGTTTCCCGCATCCTGCCCGTGGAGGATATGCCGTTCCTGCCGGACGGCACCCCGCTGGACATCGTGCTGAACCCGCTGGGCGTGCCTTCCCGCATGAACATCGGCCAGGTGCTGGAGGTCCACCTCGGCCTCGCCGCGAAGAAGCTCGGCTGGAAGGTCATGACCCCCGTGTTCGACGGCGCGCAGGAGGAAGACATCATCGAGTGTCTCAAGAAGGCCGGTATGCGCACCGACGGCAAGATTGAGCTGAAAGACGGCCGCACGGGCGAATATTTCGACCACCCCATCACCGTCGGCTATATGTATTACCTCAAGCTGCATCACCTGGTGGACGACAAAATCCACGCGCGTTCCACCGGCCCGTACTCGCTGGTCACGCAGCAGCCGCTCGGCGGCAAGGCGCAGTTCGGCGGGCAGCGCTTCGGCGAGATGGAGGTCTGGGCGCTGGAAGCCTACGGCGCCGCCTATACCCTGCAGGAAATCCTGACGGTGAAGTCCGACGACGTGGTCGGGCGCGTCAAGACCTATGAGGCCATCGTAAAAGGGCAGAACATCCCCCAGCCCGGGATTCCGGAGTCCTTCAAGGTGCTCATCAAAGAGCTGCAGGCGCTGGCCCTGGACGTGAAGGTGCTGGATAAGAACAATGAAGAGGTCGACCTGAGGCAGAAGTTCGACGACGATGACGACATGGGCTTCAACCCGCAGCAGGACGAAAACTTCAGCCAGAACGCGCCCGCCGCGGCCGACGACGATTTCGAGGGCTTCTCCGTGGACGGGGAAAACGGCGGCAGCGAAAGCGATGCCGATGACGGCGAGGGCGCGCTGTTCGACGACACGGAAACCGACGAGGGCGACGGCGCGGACGGCGGCGCCAAAGACGGCGCGGACGATGCGGATGCTGAGGATACTGAGCACGGCGCCCCTGCGGACGGGGACGCCGGCGGGAACAACAACTGACAGGAAGGGGCACGGCATGGAATTTAACACGTTTGAATCCATCAAGATCGGACTTGCTTCGCCCGAAAAAATCAGGGAGTGGTCGCACGGCGAGGTCAAAAAGCCGGAGACCATCAACTACCGCACGCTCAAGCCGGAACGCGACGGCCTGTTCTGCGAGCGCATCTTCGGCCCCACCAAGGACTGGGAGTGCCACTGCGGAAAATACAAGCGCATCCGCTATAAGGGCAAAATCTGCGAGCGCTGCGGCGTGGAGGTCACGCGGGCCAAGGTCCGCCGCGAGCGGATGGGCCACATCGAGCTGGCCGCGCCGGTTTCCCATATCTGGTATTTCAAGGGCATCCCGTCCCGCATGGGCCTGATGCTCGACATCTCGCCCCGCATGCTGGAGAAGGTCCTCTACTTTGCCCTGTATATCGTCACCGACCCCGGCAACGTGCGCGAGCTGCAGAAGAAGCAGCTCCTCAACGAGAAGGAATACCGCGACATGCGCGAAAAGTACGAGGACGATTTTCAGGCCGGCATGGGCGCCGAAGCCGTCAAGAAACTGCTGGCGGAAATCGACCTCGACGAGCTTTCGCAGCAGCTCAAGGAAGAGCTGACCACCGCCAGCGGGCAGAAGCGCGTCCGCCTCCTCAAGCGCCTGGAAGTGGTCGAGGCGTTCCGCCTTTCCGGCAACCGGCCGGAATGGATGATCCTCGACTGCATCCCCGTGATTCCGCCGGACCTGCGCCCCATGGTGCAGCTCGACGGCGGCCGGTTCGCGACGTCCGACCTCAACGACCTGTACCGCCGCGTGATCAACCGCAACAACCGCCTGAAGCGGCTGCTGGAGCTGGGCGCGCCGGACATCATCGTCCGCAACGAGAAGCGTATGCTGCAGGAGGCCGTGGACGCCCTGATCGACAACGGCCGCCGCGGCCGCCCCGTGACCGGGCCGAACAACCGCCCGCTCAAGTCCCTCTCCGACATGCTGAAGGGCAAGCAGGGGCGCTTCCGCCAGAACCTGCTGGGCAAGCGCGTGGACTATTCGGGCCGCTCGGTCATCGTGGTCGGCCCGGAGCTGAAGATGTACCAGTGCGGCCTGCCGAAGGAGATGGCGCTGGAGCTCTTCAAGCCGTTCGTGATGAAGCGCCTGGTCGAGACCGGCGCCGCCGGAAACATCAAGGCGGCGCGCAAGGCGGTCGAGCGCGTCAAGCCGGAGGTCTGGGATGCGCTCGAAATCGTAATCCGCAACCACCCCGTGCTGCTGAACCGCGCGCCGACGCTGCACCGCCTGGGCATCCAGGCCTTTGAGCCGGTGCTGGTGGAGGGCCGCGCGCTCAAGCTGCACCCGCTGGCCTGCACGCCCTACAACGCCGACTTCGACGGCGACCAGATGGCCGTGCACGTCCCGCTTTCCTGCGAGGCTCAGGCGGAGGCCCGCTTCCTGATGCTGGCGGCCGGCAACCTGCTGAAGCCGTCGGACGGGCGCCCCGTCACCGTCCCCACGCAGGACATGGTGCTCGGTTCCTATTACCTGACGCTCGACAAAGACGGGGAGCGCGGGGAAGGGAAGATTTTCCGCAATTTCGACGAGGCCATGATGGCCTATGAGACCGGCGTGATCCAGCTGCACGCCAAGATAAAGGTCCGCAGGACGCTGGAGTTCGACGGGCAGAGGGAGTCCCAGGTGATTGAGACGACCGTCGGCAAGATGATTTTCAACCGGCCGATTCCGCAGGACCTGGGCTTCGTGGACCGGACGCAGCCGGAGAACCGCTTCCGCCTGGAGGTCGAGTTCCTGGTCGGCAAAAAGCAGCTCGGGCAGATCATTGACCGCTGCATCAAGACGCACGGCGTTCCCAAGACTTCGGAAGTGCTCGACGCCATCAAGGCGCAGGGCTACAAATACTCCACCAAGAGCGGCATCACGGTTTCCGTCAGCGACGCGACCATCCCGCCGCAGAAAAAGGAGATTGTCGCAGGGGCTGAAAAGAAAATCGACACCATCACCGACCAGTACAAGATGGGCCTGCTCTCCAACATCGAGCGCTACAACGCCGTGCTGAAGACGTGGACAAAAGCCACGGAGGACGTTTCAACCGCCCTGCAGAAGAACCTGGACCGCTACAACCCCATCTTCATGATGGCGGATTCCGGCGCCCGCGGCTCCATGAGCCAGATTCGGCAGCTCGCCGGCATGCGCGGCCTGATCGCCAACACGTCGGGCAAAACCATCGAAATCCCCATCCGCTCGAACTACCGCGAGGGCCTGAATATCCTCGAATACTTCATCGCTTCGCGCGGCGCCCGCAAGGGCCTTGCCGACACGGCCCTGCGCACCGCGGATTCCGGTTACCTGACCCGCCGCCTGGTCGACGTTTCGCAGGATGTGATTATCCGCGAGGACGACTGCGGTGCGACTGAAGGATTGGAAGTCTACGACGTCAAAGAGGGCAAGGAGGTCATCGAGTCCCTGCACGAGCGGCTCATCGGCCGCTACCTGCTGGAAGATTTCGTCGACGACAAGACCGGCAAGGTCCTCATCTCCAAAGATAAGCTCCTGGACGATGCGGACGCCAGCCTGATTGAGAACCGCGGCGTCAAGCGGATTAAAATCCGCTCCATCCTCACATGCCGCGCCAAGCACGGCATCTGCAAAAAGTGCTATGGCGCGGACCTCGCCACGCGCAAGCCGGTCAAGGTCGGCGAGGCCGTCGGCATCATCGCGGCGCAGTCCATCGGCGAGCCGGGCACGCAGCTGACCATGCGCACCTTCCACACCGGCGGCGTCGCCAGCGCCGAAGACATCACGCAGGGCCTTCCGCGCGTGGAAGAGCTGTTTGAAGGGCGCAAGCCGAAACACCTCGCCATCATCAGCGAGATTTCCGGCAAGGTTTCGTTCGACGAAGTCAAGAAGAGCCACCACGTGGTCGTCACCAACAACAAGACGGGCGAAAGCAAATCCTACCTCATCCCGTTCGGCTCGCGCGTCACGGTCAGCGAGGGCGACGAAATCAAGGCGGGCACCCGCCTGACGGAGGGCTCCGTGAACCCGCACGACGTTCTCGCCATCAGCGGGCCGGAGGCGGTCCAGGATTACCTGATTGAAGAGGTGCAGAAGGTCTACAGGATGCAGGGCGTCGATATCAACGACAAGCACATCGAGGTCATCATCCGCCAGATGCTGAAGAAAGTCCGCGTGGAAGACCCCGGCGCCACGACCCTGCTGCCGAACGCGCTGGTCGAAAAGACCGAGCTGGAGGCGGAGAACCAGGCCCTGCGCGACCGCATGGCCGCCGGCGAAAAGGACCTGAAAGAGGCCACGGCCGTCCCGGTCCTGCTCGGCATCACGAAGGCCTCGCTCGCGACGGAATCGTTCCTTTCGGCCGCCTCGTTCCAGGAGACGACCCGCGTGCTGACCGATGCGGCCATCAAGGGCAAGGTCGACCCGCTGCTGGGGCTCAAGGAAAACGTGATTATCGGCAAGCTGATTCCCGCCGGGACCGGCATGAAGTGCTACCGGGACACCGAGATTGTGCCGACGAAAAAGGATACGCCGGCCGAAGAGGAAAACTTGACAAGCAATGTCGGATAGGCTTATAATTACCAATTGTGGCGGTCTGCCCGCCCCCGGGCCTTACCCGGGGGCGGCCGGCCGTAAAGATGCTGTCTGCGCGGCCCTTCGGGGCCGCTTGAGATAGAAATTTTAGAGAAAAGGAGGATGCTCAGATGCCAACTTTTAACCAGCTGGTCCGCAGCGGACGCGAAGTCGCCGTGAGGAAGGCCAAGGCCCCGGCGCTTTTGAGGGGTTGGAATTCCAAAAAGAGGATTGCAATCGACCAGGATTCCCCGCAGAAGCGCGGCGTGTGCACGGTCGTGAAGACCGCAACCCCGAAGAAGCCGAATTCCGCCCTGAGAAAAATCGCCAGGGTCAGGCTTTCCAACGGAATCGAGGTCAGCGCCTACATTCCGGGAATCGGCCACAACCTGCAGGAGCACAGCGTCGTGATGATCCGCGGCGGCCGTGTGAAAGACCTGCCCGGCGTGCGCTACCACATTATCCGCGGAACGCTCGACACCCAGGGCGTGGCCCAGCGCATGCAGGCCCGCTCCAAGTACGGCGCGAAACGGCCCAAGCGCGGCGCAGCCAAGGCTGCCAAATAATCACGGGCGAACGGATGACAGAAAACCGAACGGCTGCATGTTGAAAGACAGCGATGCAGCGGCGTTAAAGATAGACTTTCTTTTTGCGCCTCTGTATTGGCCACGGGAGTTTGTCGCTTTCGAGTACCGATGATTTCATTCTTGTGAAGGAGGGAAGCAAAATGCCAAGAAGAGGTATTACCGCAAAAAGGGACGTTTTGCCGGATCCGCTTTACCATTCCAAAATCGTGACGCGGCTGATCAACAATGTGATGTACGACGGCAAAAAGGGCGTGGCGCAGAAGATCGTCTACGGCGCGTTCGACATTGTGAAAGACAAAACCGGCAAAGAACCACTTGAAATTTTCGAGCAGGCGATGGAGAACGTGATGCCTTCGCTCGAGGTCAAAGCCCGCCGTGTCGGCGGCGCGACATACCAGGTGCCCATCGAGGTGCGGCCGGAGCGCCGCCAGACGCTCGGCCTGCGCTGGATGGCCAGGTACGCGCGGATTCGGTCGGAAAAGACGATGAGGGAAAGGCTTGCCGGCGAAATTCTGGATGCGGTCCACGGTGCGGGCGGAGCCGCCAAAAAACGTGAGGAAACGCATAAAATGGCGGAGGCAAACAGGGCGTTTGCACATTACCGCTGGTGACGTGCGGGGCCGCACCGCTCAGATTGTAGGAGGGAATTATGCCAAGGCAAGTACCACTTAATTTAGTACGGAATATCGGCATTACGGCCCATATTGATGCCGGTAAGACAACGACGACGGAGCGCATCCTGTACTACACCGGAATCAATCATAAGATGGGCGAGGTCCATGACGGCAACGCCACCATGGACTGGATGTCGGAAGAGCAGGAGCGCGGCATCACCATCACTTCCGCCGCGACCACCTGCTTCTGGAAAGGGCGCCGCATCAATATCATTGACACCCCCGGCCACGTGGACTTCACGGTGGAAGTGGAGCGTTCGCTGCGCGTGCTGGACGGCGACGTCATGGTCCTTTCCGCAAAAGGCGGCGTCGAGCCGCAGTCCGAGACCGTGTGGCGCCAGGCGGAGCAGTTCGGCGTCCCGCGCATGGCGTATATCAACAAGATGGACATCATGGGCGCCGATTTCTTCAACGCCGTGCAGATGATGAAGGACCGGCTGAAAGCCAACGCCGTGCCCATCCAGCTGCCGGTCGGCAAGGAAGACACGTTCCGGGGCATCATCGACCTCATCGACATGAAGGCGGATATCTATTACGACGAGATGGGCAAGGACATGCGCGTCGAGGAAATCCCGGACGACATGAAAAAAATCGCCGACGAGTACCATTCCAAGCTGCTGGAAGCGGTCGCCGAACAGGACGACACGGTGATGGAAAAATACCTGGACGGCAAGGAACTGACCAAGGAAGAGATTATCGCCACCATCCGCAAGGCGACCGTCGCCAATAAATTCGTGCCGGTCACCTGCGGCTCTTCCTATAAAAATAAGGGCGTGCAGAAGCTGCTGGACGCGATTGTGGCCTTCATGCCCGCCCCGACGGACGTCGCCGCCATCAAGGGGACCAATCCCGAAACCGGCGAGGAAGTGGACTGCCACGCTTCCGACGACGAGCCTTTCGCCGCGCTTGCCTTTAAGGTCGCGACGGACCCGTTCGTCGGCAAGCTGGTCTATTTCCGCGTTTATTCCGGCAAGATGGACGCCGGTTCCACGGTCTACAACTCCACCAAGGACGACAACGAGCGCCTGGGCCGCGTGCTGCAGATGCACGCCAACCACCGGCAGGACCTGGAGACCGTGTACGCGGGCGACATCGCCGCGGCGGTCGGCCTGAAGAAGACGGGCACCGGCGACACGCTCTGCGACCCGAAACGCCCGCTGGTGCTGGAGTCCATGAAGTTCCCGGACCCGGTCATCCGCGTCGCCATCGAGCCCAAGACCAAAGCCGGCCAGGAAAAGATGGGCATCGCCCTTTCCAAGCTGGCGGAAGAGGACCCGACCTTCAAGGCCTACACCGACCAGGAGACGGGCCAGACCATCATCGCCGGCATGGGCGAGCTGCATCTGGAGATCATCGTCGACCGCCTGACGCGCGAGTTCCACGTGGAGGCCAACATCGGCAAGCCGCAGGTCGCCTATAAGGAGACCATCCGCAAAAACGCCGACGTCGAAAGCAAATATATCCGGCAGTCCGGCGGGCACGGCCAGTACGGCCATGTCAAGATCCGGGTGGAGCCGAACCCCGGCAAGGGCTATGAGTTTGTAAACGCCGTCACCGGCGGCGCAATCCCCAAGGAGTTTATCCCTGCGGTCGACCAGGGCGTCCAGGGCGCGATGATGTCCGGCGTGCTCGCAGGCTACCCGGTGGTGGACACGAAGGTCACGCTGTACGACGGGTCGTTCCACGAGGTCGACTCCTCCGAGCTGGCGTTTAAAATCGCCGGTTCCATGGCGTTCAAGGACGCCATGTCGAAGGCGGACCCGGTTATCCTGGAGCCGATTATGAAGGTCAACGTCACCATCCCGGAAGAGTACATGGGCGACGTGATGGGCGACCTGAACTCCCGCCGCGGCATGATTGAGGGGATGGACGCCATCCCCGGCGCCCAGCGCATCCGCGCGAGGGTTCCGCTTTCCGAGATGTTCGGCTACGCCACGGACCTGCGCTCCAAGACGCAGGGGCGCGGGCAGTACGTGATGGAGCCGGACAATTACGCCGAGGCCCCGAAAAATATTTCCGAGAAAATCATTGTTTCACGCAGCAAGAAACCGGAATAGGACGCAAAAGACGCTTGATTTTTACCCGATTTATTGTTAAAATGTGAAGCATGAATTCCGTGGTTTTCGAGAACTTTTTTGGAATCTAATAAGATCCAGATAGAGAAATAAAAGGAGGATCTCCCATGGCAAAAGCAAAATTTGACCGGTCCAAACCCCATGTCAACATTGGCACCATCGGCCATGTCGACCATGGCAAAACAACCCTGACGGCGGCTATCACGAAAGTCCTTGCCATGAAGGGCGAGGCCAGCTTCGTCGATTATGCCAATATTGACAAGGCCCCTGAAGAGCGTGCGCGCGGCATCACCATCAACACGGCCCACGTGGAGTATCAGACCGACAAGCGCCACTACGCGCATGTCGACTGCCCCGGCCATGCCGATTATATCAAGAACATGATTACGGGCGCCGCGCAGATGGACGGTGCCATCCTGGTCGTGTCGGCCGCCGACGGCCCCATGCCCCAGACGCGCGAGCATATCCTGCTGGCCCGTCAGGTGGGTGTGCCCTATATCGTCGTTTATATGAACAAGGTCGACCAGGTTGACGACGCCGAACTGCTGGATCTGGTAGAGATGGAGATCCGCGACCTGCTGACAGAATACGGCTTCCCGGGCGACAAGACCCCGATCATCCGCGGCTCCGCCTTGAAGGCCCTCGAGAGCAAATCCACCGACATCAACGCGCCGGAGTACAAATCCATTCTGGAGCTGATGGATGCGGTCGACAACTATATCCCCACGCCGGACCGCAAGTCCGACCTGCCTTTCCTGATGCCTGTTGAGGATGTTATGACCATCAGCGGCCGCGGCACGGTTGCAACCGGAAGAGTGGAGCGCGGCATGGCGAAAATCGGCGACGAAGTCGAAATCGTCGGCCTGTCCCCCGAAAAGAAGAAGTCGGTTGTCACCGGCCTTGAAATGTTCCGCAAAACCCTCGACTTTGCAGAAGCCGGCGACAACATCGGCATGCTGCTTCGCGGCATCCAGCGGGAAGAGATTGAGCGCGGCCAGGTCGTCGCAAAGCCGGGCACCGTCCATCCGCACACTAAGTTCGAGGGCAAGGTCTACGTCCTTACCAAAGACGAGGGCGGGCGCCACACGCCTTTCTTCAACAACTACCGCCCGCAGTTCTATTTCCGCACGACCGACGTGACCGGCACCATCACCCTGCCGAAGGGCACCGAGATGTGCATGCCGGGCGATAACGTCGAGATGACGGTAGAGCTGATCACCCCAATTGCCATGGAGAACGGCCTCCGCTTCGCTATCCGCGAGGGCGGCCACACGGTCGGCTCCGGCGTCGTGACAAAAATCATCGAATAGTCCGGTCTTTTTCAGCCGGGCTTCGGGACCGCAGCTGCCGTTCGGCAGGTGCGGCCCTTTGTTTTTCCGAAATTCCGTTTCAGAAGCATTTACTTGACAGACCGACCCGGAACCGGTATAATATTACTATGTAGCATAACATTTGCTATTACCCCTGCCTTTTGGCGGATGGGAGGGAAGATAAATGGCTGAAATCAGAGTCAGGGATCATGAGTCTCTGGACAGCGCTCTGCGCCGCTTCAAGAAGCAGTGCGCCAGGGCGGGTGTCATCGCTGAAGTCCGCAAAAGGGAAGCCTACGAAAAGCCTTCCGTAAGACGTAAAAAGAAGTCCGAAGCCGCCCGCAAACGCAGGTATAAGTAGAAGGCGGCACGGGAAGCCAGACATGTTAAAAAAGCGGGCGCATGCCCGCTTTTTTGGGTTCGGCGTCGGGAAGGGAGGGTGCGCCGGTTGTCGCTGCTGCTGCCGACGGTTTCGCTTGCGAGAGTGACGGAGATTACGCCGGAGCTGCTCCGCACCATGGATGTGAAGGCCCTTTTGCTGGATGTGGACAATACCCTTGCGTTCCACGGGTCGCAGACGCCGTTTGCCGGCACGGTAGAATGGTCCCGGCGGCTGCGCAGGGCGGGAATCCGCATGATGATTTTGTCGAACAACTTTGAAGAGCGCGTCAGACCCTTCGCCCGGCAGTACGGCCTTCCCTTTCTGGCCATGGCGATGAAGCCCCTGCCGTATGCCTACCGCCTGGCTGCCCGGCGCCTCGGCGTGGCGCCGCGGCGGACCGCGGCGGTCGGGGACCAGGTGTTCACCGATATCCTGGGCGCGCATCTGGCGCGGATGAAATCCATCCTGCTGCTGCCGGGGCAGAAAGAGACGTCCTTTGGGTTCCGCGTCCGGCGCTGGCTCGAAAAGCCCGTCCGCAGAAAAGCGGAGCGCGGCGCAATATGTGAAAAGAAGAACGGGGACGGTTAAAAGATGGGCAGAAAAAAGATTCTGGTCCTGCTCGGGCCCAATATGGACATGGTCGGCGTGCGGGAAAAGGGCGTCTACGGCGACGAGACCGCGGAGAGTATCGAACGGCAGATTGTGGAGAACGCGGGGCGCCTGAACTGCGACTGCGACATCTTCCAGTCCAACCACGAGGGCGACCTGATAGACCGCATCCACGCCGCGAAGGACGCGTACGACGGCGCGGTCATCAACGCCGGGGCGCTCACGCATTACAGCTATGCGCTGCGCGACGCGATCGCCTCGGTCCGCATCCCGTTCGTGGAGGTCCACATGAGCAACATCTATGCGCGCGAGGAGTTCCGCCACACCAGCGTGATTGCGGCCGTGTGCGCGGGGCAGATTGCCGGCTTCGGCAAGAACAGCTATTTTCTGGCGCTCGCCGCGCTGCAGGATTTGATGTGAGCGGCCGGGGCCGGCCGGGTTCGGCGGGCCCCTCGCTTGTTCTGTAAAATTTTGCTTGAAAAATGCGGGGAAATATTATACACTATCGATAGATACGACAGTAAAAAACGGAGGCTCAGACCAATGATATCAGCAGGCGATTTCCGAAACGGTGCGACGTTTGAGATGGAGGGCAGCGTGTACTCCATCATCGAATTCCAGCACGTGAAGCCTGGCAAAGGGGCGGCGTTCGTCCGCACGAAAATCCGGAACATCATCACCGGCGCCGTGACGGAGCGGACGTTCAACCCGAACGACAAGTTCCCGACGGCCTTTATCGAGCGCAAAGAGATGCAGTACCTGTACAACGACGGCGATCTCTACTATTTTATGGACCCGGAGTCCTTCGAGCAGATCCCCATCAGCAAGGAAATCCTGGGCGACAATTTCAAGTTCGTGAAAGAAAACATGAACTGCAAAATCCTTTCCTACAAAGGCAAGCCTTTCGGGGTCGAGCCGCCGAATTTCGTGGAGCTGGTCATCACCAAGACCGACCCGGGGTTCAAGGGCGACACCGCGACCAATGCCACAAAGCCCGCCACCGTGGAAACCGGCGCGGAAATCAAGGTCCCGCTTTTTATCAATGAGGGCGAAAAAATACGGATTGACACCCGCACGGGCGAATATATGGAGCGCGCCTAACGGATACTATCGCAGGGAGGGCGGCCAAAATGCCGAAGAACAAAAACAGGGAGGGCAGACTCATGAAAAGCACGGAACGGGTTTCCTACATCCGGGGGCTGGCGGAAGGGCTGGAGCTGGATGCGGACAAAAAAGAAGTGAAAGTACTCAACGCCATCATCGACCTGCTGGACGACATGGCTCTTTCGATGTCCGAAATGGAAGGCAATATCAACGACCTCTCCGACCAGCTTGATGCGGTGGACGAGGACCTCGGTTCGCTGGAAGACGATTTTTACGATATTGACGAAGAGCCGGAGGACGAGGAGGACGACGGGGACGACTCTGACGATGAGGGCGACGGCCGGGGCGAATATGAAGTGACCTGCCCCAACTGCCATAAGACTCTGCGCCTTTCGGAAGATTCCCTTCAGAAGGGCGAGATGGAGTGCCCGAACTGCGGGGAAACGCTGGAGTTCGACCTGGAGGACGAAGACGGGGACGAAACGGAAGAAAAACAGGAACCGTCCGGCCAGAACAGCGGCGACGGTGAATGAGTTTTGTGACTGCTGCCTGAAAAAGGAGTGCCGTGCCGCGGCGCTCCTTTTTCCCTGTGTCTGCTTTTTGCCGGCACCGCGCTCTGTGGTGGGAAAGGGGTAAAAACACCCTCAGATTGTGGGGAAACGGCGCGGATTCCCCAAGAAGTAGGCTTTTTGGGGCAAAAGGGTTATTTATTTTGCGACCGGTTTGTGCTATACTTAACCGGTTGAGTATCGTTTCGCATTGGAGTAATGGTATGACAAGTAAAAGGATGAGCCTTCGGAACCTGGCCCCGCAGGTTGTGATTGATGCGCTCTGTGTCTTTTTCAGCTACTGGCTGGCCTTTGTGTTCCGCTTTCTGCCGGAAAACAGCATTCCGTTTTATTATATCGAATCTTTCCGTGCCAGCATCCCGTGGATGACGCTGGTCTGCATCGCCGTGTTCGCGCTGTTCCGGTTTTACAGCACCATGTGGCAGTTCGCCAGCCTGGACGAGCTGCTCCAGATTTTTTACGGCACCACGACGGCCTGCGTTATCGTGACCGTCTTGGGGTACACGGCCTTTCCGCGGCTCCTGACCGACTCCGACGGCTTTCCGCTCCAGCGGTTCCCGATTCCGGTCTATGTGATGGGCTGGCTGCTCACGCTGTTCCTGGTCGGCGGCTCGCGGTTCGCCATCCGCTTTTTCCGCAGCGTGAAGCGCAGGCGGGCCGGCATCCGGGGCGGGGGCTTTTCCCACCGGGTCATGGTCATCGGGGCCGGCGAGATGGGCTCCATGGTCATCAAGGACCTGAAGAGCGCGCCCCAGTCGAAGGGCGTCCCGGTGGTGGCGATCGACGACGACAAAAAGAAGCGCGGCACGCGCATCCACGGCGTGAAGGTGGCCGGCGGCAGAGAGAGCATCCCCCGGATTGCGGCCCGCTACAACGTGGACGAAATCATCCTCGCCATCGCCACCGCCCGGCAGGCGGACAAGCGCGAAATTCTGAACATCTGCGCCAAGACGAACTGCCGCCTGAAGACAATCCCCGCCCTCTATGAGATTCTGGAGGGGAACGCGGAGCCGCTCAAGGTCCGCGACGTCAACATCCTCGACCTGCTGGGGCGGGACGAGGTCAAGCTGAACGTCGAAGAAATCAGCGGGTACCTGCGCGACCGGGTGATTCTCGTGACCGGCGGGGGCGGTTCCATCGGCAGCGAGCTCTGCCGGCAGATCGCCTGCTTCCACCCCAAAAAGCTGATTGTGCTGGAGATTTATGAGAACAACGCCTATGAGCTTCAGAACGAGCTGCTGCGGCGCTTCCCCAAGCTGGATATGGAGGTCATCATCGGCTCCGTGCGCGACCGCGCCAGAATCGACCATATCTTCTCCTGCATGAGGCCGGACGTCGTGTTCCACGCGGCCGCCCACAAGCATGTTCCGCTGATGGAGCTGAGCCCCGGCGAAGCGGTCAAGAACAACGTGTTCGGCACGCTGAACGTGGCCCAGGCGTGCGACAAGTTCCATGTGCGGCGCATGGTGCTGATTTCAACCGACAAGGCGGTCAACCCGACCAACATCATGGGCGCGACCAAGCGCATCTGCGAGCTGATTGTGCAGTATTACAGCCGCCACAGCAGGACCGGCTTCGTCGCCGTGCGCTTCGGCAACGTGCTGGGGAGCAACGGCAGCGTGATTCCGCTCTTCAAGCAGCAGATTGCGGAGGGCGGGCCGGTCACCGTCACGCATCCGGACATCATGCGGTATTTCATGACGATTCCGGAGGCGGCCCGGCTCGTGATTCAGGCCGGAGGAATGGCGAAGGGCGGCGAGATTTTCGTCCTCGACATGGGCCGCCCGGTCAAGATTGTGGACCTTGCGCGGAACCTGATTCGGCTTTCCGGCTATGAGCCGGACAGGGACATCAAAATCAAATACACGGGGCTGCGCCCGGGCGAAAAGCTGTGCGAAGAGCTGCTCCTCGACAGCGAGGGCGGCTGCAAGAAGACTTCGCACGAACTGATTTATATCGGCAACCCCATTCCGTTCAACGAAGAGACTTTTCTGAGCGACATCGAAGCGCTCCGCAAGGTGGCGGGCGTCGACAACGAGAAGATGGTGGAAATCGTCCATCAGCTTGTCCCGACATACACCGGCCATGCCGAAAAGACCGACTTGCTCGCGCAGTAGCCGCTTTGCCGCCGGAACGGATGCGGGGAGGGAACTTTTGGAGACACAGAATAAAGAGGTGCTGTTATGGCGGACGAAAAGCGTTTTGCCGTGCTGATTGACGCGGATAACGTGTCCGAAAAGTATATCAAGTTTATTTTAGACGAGATTTCAAACGACGGCGTGGCGACCATCAAGCGGATTTACGGCGACTGGACGAGGCCGGCGATGGTTTCGTGGAAAAACGTGCTGCTCGACAATTCCATCACCCCCATCCAGCAGTATGGCTATACGACGGGGAAGAACGCGACGGATTCCGCGATGATCATCGACGCGATGGATATCCTCTATTCCGGAAACATCGACGGGTTCTGCATCGTTTCGAGCGACAGCGACTTCACGCGGCTCGCCGCGCGCCTGCGCGAATCCGGCATGGTGGTGGTCGGCATGGGCGAAAAGAAAACGCCCAGCCCGTTCATCGCCGCGTGCAACAAGTTCAAATACCTTGAAGTCCTTGCGCAGGACGCGAGACCGGAAAGCCCCAGCCCTTCGGAGCCCGCGCCGAAAAATCTCTCCGGCCTGGACCACACGTCGCTGGACGCGGTGCGCAACACCGTGCTGACCATCGTGGAAGAGACGTCGGACGACGACGGGTGGGCTTCCCTCGGGGATATCGGGAACATCCTCACGAAGCGGTATCCGGATTTTGACGTGCGCAATTACGGCTTTAAAAAGCTCACGCCGTTCATCAAATCGCTCGGGATTTTCGAGCTGCGCGCCGTGCGCGGCAAAGACGGGCATGTGCGGCTGATCTACGTCCGGGAGAAGGAGCACGAAAAATAAACGCCGCCCGCGCGGGCGGAAAAATCCGGCTCCCGGCCATGGAAAATACAAACACTCATAAATCGGCGCGGCGGACGCACAATAGTAAGGCAAACGCGAATCCACTTTTTTGACGAGGAGTGTTTTCGAGTATGGCTAAGAATGTAGTTCCGGAAGCCCGTGCGGCCCTTGAGAAATTCAAGATGGAGGCTGCGTCCGAAGTGGGCGTGAACCTGAAGCAGGGCTATAACGGCGACCTGACCTCCCAGCAGAACGGTTCTGTCGGGGGACAGATGGTCAAAAACATGATTAAAAAGTACGAGGAAGGCATGAAGTAAGGCTTTCCCCGCGGAAAAAGAATGGAGCGTCCTGCCAAAAGCGGCAGGGCGCTTCGTTCTTTCTGCTGGAGTTTGAAATTCAAGATCCCGTTTTTCAAGCAGGCAGCTCAATGCGCCGGTTCCCTCCATGGCGATACGTCAGCTCCGTCACCGAAAGAAGGCCGCTTTTATACCTGCTTTACGGGAATTTTTGATAGTGTCAAGAGAAGTTCGCTATTTTGGACCGTGGAATGGATCAGGCGGCATGCTTGAGCAACGTCTGAACGGATATCGGGTTCAGGTATGCCCTGGAAACAGACCAGTCATCGGCATATTCCATGAGATAAGCGGTTACCAGCCGCAGATAGAAATTCGAGTTTGGGAAGATCCCGACCACATTGGTTCTGCGGCGGATTTCCTTGTTGAGCCGTTCGAGCATATTGGTGGAAGAAATTTTGCGGATATCCAGCTCCGGAAACGCATAGAAAGCCAGAGAATCCTCCAGCCCATCTTCCAGAAGCTCAATGGCCCTCGGAAACCACTTTCCGTATTGCTCAGACAACTGTTCTGCGCGCTGCCTGGCCAGTTTGGAGGAAGGCGCCAGCCGGATTTCCTTGAGTCGGGCCGCAAACGATTTCTTGTCCTTCTGCGGCCCATGGACCAGAATGTTTCGCATGAAATGCGCCCTGCACCAATGCGAGGCACGGGAGCGGTCTGATTCCACGCTTACGATAAAAAGCGGTGAGCGGCGGACGATGGTCAGGAAGCCTTTTTCCGCACTTTATCAAGCGCCGTGATGCATGGCTGATATAAAAACAGCGCGGAGACGAAATTGGCGGCCCCGTGCATAAGGTCGAACGCAATGCCGCTCACCAGGTAGGTGAGCGCATAAACCGGTCCGAACAGCAGCCACTTGATGCCTGCGGGAATTTTTTATAATTTAATAGTCATACTATCTAATTCTCAGATATAAAATTTGTTGAATACAACAAAAATATCCATATTATAGGATTATTACCATATTCCTCTTGATTACCTAACTAATTATGGTACCATAGAATTAAAGATTACCTAAGACTGGGCGGATATAGAAAATAATAAGATATATGAATATAACGTCCCGACAGATAATGGGCAAAAATTATCAGTATATTTAAATAATAATCATTTTACATATCTTGAATTTCAAAAGAATAAAACTATATTCCACAATATTAGCTTAGCCCAAAAAGATGGTGTTCCTGCGGGAGGCTAATTTAATGAGACCAAAAGCAATCAGCAATCAATTAAGACCTATTACACGTTCAAAACTTCGTCTTTTTTTAGGTACCAATTATTTTATAATTAAACGATATTTTGACTGGCATTTAGGGAACATCCAATTTGCGAAGACTAAATTTGAAGATAAACTTCCGTATGTTCAATTTCACCATGCCACTCCACTTTATAGAAAACTGAAAAATCTGGACATGAAACTTCAGATAAATAAAGTTCAAAATTTGAAATTAGCCATATCAAAACTAAATAATATCTTAATTCGGCCTGGCGAAACATTATCATTTTGGAAAGCAATAGGACGACCTTCTCGCCGCAAAGGATATGTGGAGGGTCTGGTGTTATTTTGCGGAACACTTCATTCCGGTGCGGGCGGGGGACTTTGCCAACTTTCGAACCTAATATATTGGATGGCACTGCATACAGATTTGACAGTCACGGAAAGATACCGTCATAGTTACGACGTGTTCCCGGACGAAAATAGAATGCAACCTTTCGGGAGTGGAGCAACTTGTGTATACAATTATCGGGATCTCATGATTCAGAACAATACAAAACATTCCTTTCAACTTTCCTTAAACTTGACAGATACAGAATTACAAGGTGATTTTCTTAGTACCCAAAAGGTTTATTATATTTATGAAGTCTATGAAAAATCCCATTACATCAATCATGAATATTGGGGCGGTTACACTCGTAACAACATTTTGTACCGCAGAAAGATCTCACCCGATGGTACAATTGTTTCCGATGAATACCTCTCTGAAAACCATGCTATTATGATGTATGCTCCATATTTGCAGGAGACTTCACAGGGTAAAAAAATCAGATGACACTTACAAATGCAAAGCCATACATTTTATTAAGTTTATGTATTCGCATTATCC
>ENA-UOOH01000406-UOOH01000406.1-fermentation-metagenome-genome-assembly--contig:-NODE-406-length-50298-cov-15.731644_pt1 | contig 50298 bp, 48 predicted proteins | sample MGYA00245778_ERZ724025 | MGnify/ENA primary metagenome ERZ724025 (study PRJEB28704, sample SAMN03018313) | fermentation metagenome | biome: anthropogenic terrestrial biome; feature: soil; material...
CCAAATGGAGATGGAATTAATGATATATTTGAAATTCATAACTTAGTCGACCAAAATGCATTTCCAGAGAATGAATTAATCATATATAACCGTAATGGCAAAATAATATATAGAGCCAAGAATATAAAGAGTAAAAAAGACCAATGGGACCCTCAAGCGACAGGTTCATCGGAAGGAACATACTTCTATAGATTTTATGGAAAGCGTCATGATAAAGTTTTGGAATTCAATGGCTCGATAGAAGTTATGAGATAAATGATAAAAGATAATTTTCTTTCACAAGTTGCTATTAATTTAGCAGAACAGTATAAGGTTGATTTATCAAATCTAAATATCATTTTTACAAATAAGCGTGCAAAGATTTTCTTTAATGAGGCTTTGTATGAATATTTGAAAAAGCCTTTCTTTTCTCCTCAGTATTATACAATAAATGATTTTGTAAGTAAGTATTCTTCATTAATTGAGGCTGAGGAAATAGTCTTGATTTATAATCTCTATGAGGTTTATTCGGAAGTATATTATAGAGATAAACCCTCAACTATTATTAGGGAAACCTTTGAGGAATTTTACTATTGGGGAATGATGCTTTTGAAAGACTTTGATGATATTGATAAGAATTTGGCAAATGCAGAGCATGTTTTTAAGCATATTGAGGATTATAAAGATATTGAGAATGGTTTTGACTTTTTAACCTTTGAGCAGAAAAGTTTGTTGCAAAAGTTTTTTACATCCTCGTTTAATTTTGATTCTCCAACACAAATCAAAGATAATTTTATTAATGTATGGAATTGTCTATATGATATCTACACCCTTTTCAAGAAGAGATTAAGAGAATTAGGCGTTGGCTATTCGGGAATGTTATATAGGGAGGTAGTTGAAAAGCTTAGTGAGTTTGAAAGAAAAGAGAATAGGGTTTACTGCATAGTTGGGTTTAATGTTTTGAATAATGTTGAGAAAGAAATATTTACTTGGTTAAGGAATACTTACGAAGCTCGTTTCTATTGGGACTACGACAATTACTATGTTGGTAATAATAATCAAGAGGCTGGTTTATTCTTGAGAGAAAATATTAAGAATTTCCCAATGCCAATGGATTTCAAAATCAATACTGATAATATCATAACAAATAATCAAAGAATAGAAATTATCTCTTGTCCGAACGAAAATTCTCAAACAGGGTATATTTCAAAGTGGATTGAAAACCTAAGTGCAGAAAATAGGGAGTTAGAACAAAAAGATATTGCTATAATTCTTTGTAATGAGGATTTGCTCCCTTCTGTTCTGAATGCTTTGCCTCCAAATATTGGTACAGAAACAACCAAAGTTAATATAACAATGGGGTTCAGCTTTCAACTGACTTCATTATTTACATTAATTGACAATTATCTTAACTATCAAACAGCTTTAGCCAAGACTGGTTCTTCAAAACTTAAATTTCTTATTCCTTTTATAGAACATAATTATTTTAAAGGAGAGTATTCATCAATAATCAAGGAATTAATTGATAATAATGCAATTTATTTGAGCGATAATGAAATAAATTCATTCAAAGACATTTCTTCTTTGCTTAACTTAAAATCAAATTCTATTGATTTAATTCATGCATTAAAAGAAATCATAAAGATTGTTTCTGAAAAGAATGTTGATGTTGAAATAGAAACTATTCATCTGGCAATTGAAGATGTTTTAGCAGAGTCTTTGTATAGATTTTCTAATGTTTTGAATAATCTTGAAGATTTGTTTATAGATAATAGGATTGATATCAAAGGAAGCTTATTGTATAATACAATTAGAAGTGCTTTGAGCGGTATAATTGTTCCTTTTGAGGGAGACCCGATTAATGGAGTTCAGATTATGGGATTGTTGGAAACCAGAAGCTTGGACTTTAAGCATATTCTTTTCCTTTCGGCTAATGATGATTTTCTTCCAAATGCAAATATTGACTCATCATTCATTCCTTTCACAATTAGAAAGGCATATAATCTTACAACAATAGAACGCAAGATTGCAGTTTTTGCATATTACTTTTATAGGCTCTTGCAGCATAGTGAGTCAGTTCATTTCCTCTACAACTCAACTTCAAGCGACACAAAGCCAAAAGAAATGTCTCGCTTTATTCAACAATTAAGAATAGAAACTAAAAAGAAGATTACTTATAGTTCAATTTCAGGTGGTATTAATCCTCCAAAACAAAAAGTAATTAACTATAAGAAAGAAAATCAACATATTGAGAAAGTTTTTGAGAAGGCAACAAATCAATTTCTTTCTCCAACCTATATTAATGATTATTTAAACTGCGAATTAAAGTTCTTCTTTAAAAATATTCTTAAATTATCAGCTTCTCAAGACTTTGAGGAAGAGATGCAGGATAACGTTTTTGGAACAATTTTTCATGCTTGTGCAAAACTCTTTTACAAAGAAATAATTGAAAAGACCAAAACGAATGAGATAACTAAGAAAGACATAGAAAATCATTCATCAGAGATTAGAAGAATTGTGGATGAGGTTTTTAAAATAGAATTCTTTAAAACTCAAAAAAGAAAGAATCCTAAGATTGAGTTCAACCAGCTTCAGACAATTAAAAAGGAGGTTTTAATTAAATATCTAAGAAAGCTAATTGAAATTGATAAAAACTATGCTCCATTTAGAATGATTAGTATGGAAGAACCTTTTCGCAAGTCTTTGAAAATAAATGGAAGAGAGATTAATCTTGGAGGATATATTGATAGGATTGATTTGAAGATTGATGATAATGGAAAAACTATTCTTAGGGTATTAGATTATAAAACAAATAACTCTTTCAGGAAGGACGTTAGTTTTAGTCAGCTTTTCATCAATGATGATGAAACAAAGATTCGTAATGATTATGTTTTTCAAGCCTTTTTCTATTCGTGGCTAATAACCAAGAATAATGACTTTCAAAAACTAATTCCTAAATTCAATTCTTATATTATCAAGCCTGAAATTCTTTATATTAAGTTATCTACAATTGAAAATCAGGTAAATGATATATGTCTTTTGAATGATGATAAGGGGAGGTTACTTGTAGATGATTTTTCAATATTTTACGATTCATTTGAAGAGAATTTGATTTCCTGCTTGAGTGAAATTCTTTCAACCGATGAAGGCTCCGTCTACAATCAAAATATGACAAATTGCGATTATTGCGACTTTAATCCTATTTGTTATTAAACTATTTGGGAAATTATTTTTCTTAGTTTGGCACGTAATTTGTTTCCTTAAGAGTAGGAACACATTAAAATCATAAATATCATGAAAACTCAATCAAAAAAACTCAGAAAATTAGTAGGAATGATAGCAATAGTTGTTGCATTTCTTACTGTAAGCTTCAGCGCAGATGCTTCCTATTACGGATACAATAGGAACAAAGCAAGAAAGATTATCAACAAAACTGCATACATAATTGATGAGGCATATTACATTGCTGATTATTATGGTTATTGGACAGGAAGCAATCTTTCCCGAGCAGTTTATTATAATGATTATGCACAGCATCAATACAATCGCAGGAACTATCGTAGAGCAATCCATTACTCACTACTGGCTCGTGACTATGCTCTAAGAGTTATTGATGGTTGTGATGATTATTGGGAATATTTCTACTATCATAACTATGGCTGGAGTCGTTACTATGGCTACAATCCATACTATTCTGGAAGCCCTGGTTATCATTATGGCAACTTCTACTACTACCACAATACATATTATAATAACTACCATAATAATCATGGCAATAATTCTAACTACAACTCCAATAGACCTAACACCTACAATGACCCAACAGGAAGAAATGGAAGATCATCCGCCTTTGACCCAAATAAGCCAAATAGTGGTAACGCTGCTAACAATGGAAACATCGGAAACAGATACGGAGAAGGTAAGTACAAGAATATTAGCACTGAATCCTACTTTGATAACGAAGAGATTAGCATTTTTAATGACCTTCCTTTAGAATCAACAATGGAAGAAAACTTCAAAAAGGAAAATAGGGGAGTAAGCTTCAGTGATAACAACATAAGAAGTAATACAAAACTAATAGAGGCTAATCGTACAAGAGCTCAAGAGTTTAAGCAAAATACTCCTGAAACCTCAAGAGAGCAAATCAAACTTCAAGAACCAAAGCGTATTAATGAAGTAAGAAAAACAGCTGAACCAAACAGAGGAACTAATGTAAATGACTCAAAGAATGACAATAGACAAAGAGAAACTAACAAACCTGTAATGGAAAATAGGAGAAATGAAAATACTACCCCAACTCAAATTAGAAGAACTGATAATTCCGAAAATAACAACTCAAAAACCACAACTCCTCAAAGAAACGTTCAACAAGAAAGAAAAACTCAATCAACCAATAGTTCAAAAAGCACAATAAACACAAATAAGTCTAATAATCAAACTCGCAGCAGTTCTGTCAGACAATCAACTCCATCCAAAACATCTTCTGGAACAAGTAAAACTTCTTCAAGCTCAAAAACAACAAAGTCAAGAGAGACTAATTTGGAAAGAAAAAGATAAAGCTTAATCTAATAAATGGTTAGTAAAATTAAGTCTGTATTTAGTCAAAATTAAATACCGACTTTTTTAATTTATCCACCGCAAAAATTTATTTATCCACCGAATAATTTTGCTTATCCTTGATTTTTTTTCTTCTCAAAGACAAATTTCTTATTTAGATAGAAAACTAAAAGGGAGTTAGGCAAAATTACAATTGCTTGCCCAATGGCATCGGAAAGTTTATCTTGATTAATTGGAAGAGAATGAATAAACTGAAGACTTTCTCTTGAAAGGATATATTCGTATAATTCTGACTTACCCAAAAAATAAAGCTCCAAAACATTAATCAAATAAACAAAACCATAGACCAAAAAGAAACTGAAAAGAAGTTTATTGCTCTTATTTTCAAAAACAATATATCCTGTAGTCTTATAATTAAACAAAACTCCAATAATCTGAGAAAAAAGCAATGACAAACTATAGTGAAGTCCAATCCAAATGAAGAAAAGAAAAAGGAAGTACCCAAAAGCAGTGTTTAGCAACCCTACTAAGAGGAATCTAAGGAGCTTATTCTCTATTTTCCATATCAGAGTAATGGGGTAAAGCAAAATTTTCTGAAGCATATTTTTTATTTAAAGAGCAAAAGTAATATTTTTATACTTATCTTTGTAAATTATTTTTGAAATATTTTAACTTTGAATTGACTGAATAATTATGAAAAGACCATTGATATTTGTTACAAACGATGATAGCTATTGGGCAAAGGGTATTCAACTTCTTATCCAACTAATGAGTAAAATTGGAGATGTTGTTGTTGTTGCTCCTCTAACCCAACAAAGCGGGAAAAGTCATGCAATAACCACAATTAGACCTTTGAGATTGAAGAAAATGGAGGAAAGAGAAGGATTTGTTGGTTATGCTTGCAATGGAACCCCTGTTGATTGTGTGAAGATGGCATTTAGCATTATTTTCAAGGACAGAAGACCCGACTTAGTTGTGGCAGGAATTAATCATGGTTCAAATGCTTCTATTAATACAATTTATAGTGGAACAATGGCAGCTGTTTTTGAGGGATGTGCCGAAGGGATTCCAAGCGTTGGTTTCTCAGTAGATAATCATGATGTGGAAGCTGATTTCTCCTATTGTAGTCCAATAATCAATAAGATAGCAAATGATGTTTTGGAAAATGGATTAACTGAAAATGTGTGTTTGAATATTAATTTCCCACATGAAAACATAAAAGGCATAAAGGTTTGTCATCAAGCAAAAGCCTATTGGAACGAAAGTTTTGTAGAGAGGAAAGACCCAATGGGATTTTCTTATTATTGGTTGACAGGAATTTATAACTGCAAAGATGAAAATAGCAGGGCAGACCATTTGGCAATGAAGGATGGTTATTGTGCCATAACTCCAATGCATGTTGATTTAACGGCTTATAAAGTTATTGAAGAGTACAAAAACCGTTTTGAATAATGATTGAAAAACTAAGAAAGGATAATTTTCTCTTTGGATTATTTGTTGGACTTCTCTCAACAATTGTTTCGGCATTGATTTTATTGTCAGGCTTATATCTTTTCTCAATGACAATCAATGATAATCCCAAAATATTTCTCTTTTCTTTTGTTGCTCCAATATTTCTTATGCGTTGGTATTTTAAGATTGAAAGCGTAAAATCAGCGAGAGGAGTTTTGATAATCATTATGCTTGGCATGATTGCATTAATTGCTTATTTATATAAATTGGGAGTGTTCACAGTTATCAAAGAATAAGGAAGATATGAAATATTATATTATTGCAGGAGAGGTTTCGGGTGATTTGCATGCGTCTTACTTAATGAAAGAAATTAAGTTTAGGGATGAGAACGCTGAGTTTAGGGCTTGGGGAGGAGATAGAATGAAGAATGAGGGTGCAACCATTGTAAAACATATAAAGGACATGAACTTTATGGGTTTTGTTGAGGTTCTTGCTAACCTGAAAGCGATTCTAAACAATTTAAAAGAATGCAAAAAAGATATAATTGAATATAATCCAGATTGCATTATCTTTGTTGACTATCCTGGTTTCAATCTTCGCATAGCTGCCTTTGCACATCAAAAAGGCTTTAAGACCTTCTATTATATTTCTCCAAAAGTTTGGGCTTGGAAGAAAGGTAGGATTTCAATCATGAAAAAGGTTTTAACAAAGTTATTTGTGATTTTCCCATTTGAGAAAGAATTTTTCCAAAAACATAATTTAGAAGTTGAGTACTATGGTAATCCTCTTTTGGATGAGATATTGGATTATAGAAAAACTCAGGACAGAGAAATTTTCCTAAGAGAGAATTCGTTGGGCGAAAAGCCTATTGTGGCTCTTTTGCCAGGTAGTAGGGTTCAGGAAATTAAGAACATACTTTCTGTTCAGATGAGCTTGGTTGAAAAATTCCCCGATTTTGATTTCGTAATAGCTGGTTTGGATACTTATAACGAAAGCTTTTACAGAAAATATATGGAGGAAAAGGATGTCAAGATAGTATTTAATAAGATATATTCCCTTCTAAATGTTTCCTATTGTGCTGTTGTTTGTTCAGGGACTGCAACCTTAGAGACGGCTCTATTTAATGTTCCCGAAGTAGTTTGCTATAAGGCTAATCCAATCTCGTTTGCAATAGGTAAGATGTTGGTTAATCTAAAATTTATTTCCCTTGTTAACATTATTCTTAATCGTAAGGTAGTAGTTGAACTTCTGCAGAAGGATTGGAACGAACATAGTCTGGAAAAGGAGTTTAGGAAAATTGCTTACGACAAAAGATATAGAACTGAAATGGAAATGAATTACTCAAATTTACAAACAATTTTGGGTTCTGCAGGTGCAAGTAAGAAGATAGCTAAGAGAATTTATGAAATTATTAGTGAATAGGAGGAAGAAAGAAAAATGAAATTAAGCATAAAGATACATATTTTACTTATTACTCTCCTGTTGCTCTCAATTGGACTAAAGGCTCAAAAATTAGATATTAGGATTTTTACCGATACTAAACTAAATGAGATTTCTTTTATTCCTTCTTTTGGGAGATACTTTGTTGAAATTGATAATAAAAAGCAGTCAATAAAGAAATCAGATATTGTTAGAATAAAAACTCAAGCTGATAAGGTATCATTGTATATTAATGATTCACTGATTGGAAACTATAAGGAGCTTAAGTTTAGTTCCGAAGGACTTATGAGTTTCTTTTTGCTTAGGACAAAGGACACAAATCTGATAAAAGATAGGAGATATGATGATAATTTGATTGTGAAGGTCAAGAATAAGGACTTGTTCCTAATCAATAATATTGAAACAGAAAGCTATATTGCTGGAGTTGTTCAGGCAGAAACTTGGGGAGCAACAACGAATGTTGATTTCTTTAAGCTTCAAGCAATTTGCGTCAGGAATTACTTATTTAAAAACCTCAATAAACATAAGGCTGAAGGATTTCATTTATGCGATGGGGTTCATTGCCAAGCCTATAAGGGAAGAGCAAATCAGGTTGAGGTTATTCAAGGGGCATATAATAGCAAAGGAGAAATAATTGTTGATTCATTAGGAAACATTATTGAAACTGTTTTCCATTCCAATTCAGGTGGGCAAACCGTTAATTCCGAAGATGTTTGGGGAAAGCCCTTTAGTCATTTGGTAGGAAAAATTGATAGTTTTTCCGTTGGAACAAAAGCTTATCAATGGGAAAAATACATAAAAATTAGGGATTGGAAACGCTATTTTAGAGAAAAGGGCGTTAATATTAAGAATGATTCAATAGAAAAAGAATTGCTTAATTTCTCACAAAAGGATGGAAGAAAGAAAGAAATGCTTGGCGTTCCTTTGGTGCAGATACGAAAAGACTTTGGATTGCGTTCTACTTTCTTTGATTGTCAGGAATGGGGCTCAGAAGTAAGGCTAAATGGCAGGGGATATGGTCATGGAGTTGGGCTTAGTCAGGAAGGAGCAATAAATATGTGCAATCAAGGTTATGAGTATTGGCAAGTGATTGAACATTACTATAGTGGAGCAAGGATTAAGCGATTAGATGATGATATTATAATAAATACAAGTAAATAAAAACAAAAACAGAATAAAGATGAAAAAAATAGTTCTTTTAGCATTTGCGATGATAATCTTTTTAGGAACGTCGAATGCTCAAAATAAAATAAACTGGATTAAGATTACTGAGGTTGAAAATCAGATTAAGGCTGACGGAAAAGATGCTAAACATGTCTTTATAGACTGCTACACTGATTGGTGCGGTTGGTGCAAGAGGATGGATAACGATACTTTCTCCGACACAACAATTGCCAAACTAATGAATCATTTCTTCTATAGCATAAAGTATGATGCAGAATCAAAAGAAGAAGTAACCTTTGGAGGAAAGACCTATGTTAATCCAACCCCAACAGGAAGAAGGGGAGCAACTCACGACTTGGCAAGAATGCTTTTAGGAAATAGATTATCCTATCCTTCATATTCAATTCTAAACCCTGATTTAACCATTGCAACAGTTATTCCTGGTTACTATCCAGCAAAGGATTTTGAACCAATGGTAGTATTCTTGGGTGGAAGATACGAGACAAAATATAGCTTTGAAGAGTTTCGTAAGATTTATGAAACAAAGATTAAGCCAGATTTGATGAAAGAAATAGATAAAAAAGCAAAGAAAAAGAAATAGACTTTAAACTAATAACTCATTACTGTTTTTTACTCGAAATGCCTAAAAAAGAAATCATTAAACAACTTCTTAAGGAAAACATAATATTAGCTACCGGTTGCACTGAGCCGGTAGCTGTTGCTTTATGCGTAGCCAAAGCTAAAGAAACTCTTGGCAAAGAGCCACAGAGGATTGAACTTCATCTAAGCCCTAACATAATTAAGAATGCAATGGGAGTTGGAATACCTGGAACTAATATGAAAGGACTCCCAATTGCTGTTGCTATTGGAGTGGTTGGAGGTAATTCTGCCAATGGATTGGATGTTTTGAATGATGCAGGAAAGCATCTTGAAAAAGCAAAACAATGGTTAAAGAATAATAGATTGGAAATCATCCATGCAAAAGATGTAGATAAGCTCTATATTGAATGCAGGGCTTATTCAGATGAAGAATATTCAAGGGCAGTGATTTCAAAAACTCATAACAACTTTACTCATGTTGAAAAGAGCGGCGAGGTAATTTTTCATAAGGAAGAAAAGACAGATATTCAAGCTAATACCAATGAAAATGTTAGGATAACCTCAAAGGATGTTTTTGATTATGCAACACTGACCGAATTGAGTGAGTTGGAATGGGTTATGGATATTGCTAAGGTTATCAAAGCAACCTCAGAAGAAGGACTAAAGGGCGACTATGGGCTTAGGATTGGCAAATTGATGTTCTCCAATGATGACTTAACATCCAAAGAAAAAGTGATTGCAATGACTTGTGCAGCTTCCGATGCAAGAATGGATGGAGTCTCTTTGCCTGTTTACTCCAATTCAGGTTCTGGCAATCAAGGAATAACCTGTACAATGCCCGTTTATGAGTTTGGCATGCAGAAAAACAAATCCAATGAGGAAATAATCAGGGCTTTAATCCTTTCACACCTAATGTCAATCTACATAAAACAATACATTGGGCGACTTTCAGCTCTTTGTGGAATTGTAAATGCTTCAATTGGGGTGTCCTCAGCATTGGTTTACCTTCAAGGTGGCACCTACGAGCAAGTTTGCTACTCCATTAAGAATATGATAAACACCCTAACAGGAATGATTTGTGATGGAGCAAAGCCATCTTGTGCCTTGAAGATTTCAGCAGGACTAAATGCAGCCTTCGACTCATCAGCCCTTGCCATACGCAATATTGTTGTTGATGAAACCGATGGAATAAGCGAGAGGGATATTGAACGCTCAATAAAGAATCTTGGGAAAATTGGACGTTATGGAATGGATGAGATTGACCAAATGATTCTTGAGATTATGACCCATAAGGAAAACTAATAATTTCTTGATTATTTTTAGAGCAAAATTTATTAGAAAAAACTATCCCTCACATACCCAAAATTAAACGTTACTTATTCGAAAATAACCGTTACTTATTTTGAAATAATCGTTACTTAATTTGAAATAACCGTTACTTATTTTTAATTAAAGAAGGGTTGATTATGATTAAGTTTTATTGTTTAAGATAAAACTATTATCTTTGAAGTTTGAAATGTATTTCTAATCTTATAAGTTATGGAAAATAAAACTAAACATCTTAGTCTTCACCTCATTGAGTTAATCTTTGGAGTAGTATATTTAATTACAAATATTATTTTAGCTCGCTACCAAAAGTTTGGTATTCTTTCAATGTTTTCTTCTCTTATGATTATTGCATTTGCTGTGCTTATGATTATTTTTAGGAAAAGACATGTCTATTTTAAGCTCAAGCCCGCAATGTTCTTTTTCTCTCTTTATTACAAACTTTTTGCCTTAGGGGCATTAATATTTATCTTTGCTAACTATCCAATGAAGGATGTTATTTCAATTGTGTTGGTTGCAATATGTATTCTATATATGATTTTTGCATATATTGTTAAAAAACAGTATAATGAGATGTTTAATGCTTATGTGTATTGGCAAATAGTTACACTTTTCTTCCTTTTCTTCTAAACATTTTTACCACTTATTGAGTTTTATATTTTGTATCTATGCTATCTTTGATAAGTACACCTTTACTCTTTCTTGTGATATTGGATACCAAAATAACGTAGGGACACATCTATTATCTGATAGAGAAAACTATCCTAATATTTGCATGTTTTTCTCTTTAGGTTATGATTTTTAGGAAATAGAATAAGGTTTTAATTTCACCAAACTTTGTTTAAATAGATTTGAATAAGGATTATTGAGTTTATTACCAATTCTTTTTATATTCTGATTGGGTTGTTGTTTGAGATGAGGTTGAGTAGTCGGTGTTGATTTCTTCCAAATACTTGCTGCAATCCATTTCAATGCTAATATTCTCTGGAGCAGTAAAGTCCCCTTGATAGAATTTTAATGAATTATCCTTCTCACAACGTTTCATAAACAAACCATAAACAGGTAATGCCATTGATGCTCCTTGTCCTAAGGCTGTGGAACGAAAATGTATGGAGCGAAATTCTCCTCCAACCCAAACGGCTGTTGCCAATCTTGGATTAATGCCAATAAACCAACCGTCTGAATTATTATCCGTTGTTCCTGTCTTTCCAGCAATAACACTCCTTAAATTATAGATATACCTTAATCTTCTTCCTGTTCCACTTTCAACAACTCCTTTCATAAGGTCTATAACCAAATAGGATGTCTGTGGGTCAAGTGCAACATTGGATTTGGTCTTTGATGCATCCAAAACCACTCCTTTATTATCTGTTATTCTTGTTATGAATATAGGCTCAATATGGGTTCCTCTATTTGCAAAGGTAGCCATTGCTTGTGCCATTTCAATCACCGATAAATCGCTTGTTCCCAAACTAATGGAAGGAACGGCAGGTATTGCAGACTTAATTCCCATCTTCCTAACCAATGAAATTATAGAATTTGGGGTTGTGTAGTTCTTAATCAGGTTAGCAGAAATATAGTTAATGGAATTTGCTAATGCCCATTTAAGAGAAATCATTTCACCCTCTCTTGTATTATTGGAATTACGAGGAGTCCAATTATCAAAGTCTTCAAATGTAACTGGAATATTTGGTAGTGTAAAACATGGAGAAAGCTCATTATCTCGCATTGCTGCTGCATAAACAAATGGTTTGAAGGTTGAACCAACCTGCCTTTGTCCCTGAACAGCATTATCAAACTTAAAATACTTATAATCTATTCCACCAACATAAACCTTAACATGTCCTGTTTGTGGCTCAATCGATACCATTCCTGTGTTGAGGAAAAACTTATAATACCTGAGTGAATCCCATGGACTCATAACAGTATCCTTAGCCCCCTTCCACGTAAAAACTCTCATTTCAACCTTCTCATTAAAAGCCTTTCTTATCTCTTTTTCAGTAAAGCCTTCAAGTTTCATTGTTTGATATCGTTCGGAGTTTCGCATTGATTGAAGATATGTCTTTTCAATCTCATCCTTAGATATTCCTGTGAATGGGGCAGAGGCATAGCCTTTAGTGTGGGCATAGAATTGAGCTTGCAAAGTCTTGAAATGCTCCTTGACAGCCTCTTCAGCATAACGTTGCATCTTAAAGTCAATGGTAGTATATATCCTTAGACCATCCCTATGAACATCGTAAGATTCGCCATTTTGTTTCTTATGGGTTTTCCCCCATTCTTTCATGTAATTCCTTATGTACTCTCTAAAATAAGTAGCAATTCCTTCATCATGAGATTGAGGATTATAGCGGCTTATGTCTAATGGGGTCTTCATTAGTTTTTCAGCTTCTTCTTTTTCAAGAAATTCATATTTAGCCATTTGAGACAATACAGTATTTCTTCTAATCCTTGAACGCTCGTTCCTCCTAATCGGATTATATGCAGTAGGTGCCCTCAATAATCCAACCAAGGTTGCAGACTCCTCAACTTTGAGTTCTGAAGGTAGTTTGTCGAAAAAGGTTCTTGATGCTGTTTTAATTCCAAAGGCATTACTCCCAAAATCAACTGTATTCAAATACATAGTAAGGATTTCTTCCTTAGTATAGTTTCTTTCGAGCTTAATGGCAACAACCCATTCCTTTAGCTTTGAATAGACAACTCCAAGTTTAGACTTTTGTTCTCTTGGGAAAAGGTTCTTTGCTAATTGTTGAGTAATGGTACTTCCTCCACCAGAGCCTCTATCTCCTCCCAATATTGTTTTCCCCAAAACCCTAAACAAACTCTTGAAATCTATCCCAGAATGCTTATAAAACCTCACATCTTCTGTGGCAATGAGGGCATCAATAAGATTTTTGGGTAAATCAGAATATTGAACGTTTGAGCGATTTTGAATTCCAATATATCCCAATATTTCTCCATCGGCAGAATATACCTCTGAGGCTAAATTGGAATTAGGGTTTTCTAATTGTTCGAAAGAAGGCATAAACCCCAACCATCCTAATGAAAGAAAGAAGAAAAACAGAAATAGAAGAATCATGAAAGTAGCAAAAATCTTCCACATTCTCCTTACATAGATTGAAAAATTATTGGTTTTTTTTGTTCTTTTATCTGTTTTGTTTTGAGCCATTACTTCCTGTTTTGATTATGATATTCTATATGCAAACCAACATCGGATATTCCAACTAAGTTAGTGTCTCTTGTTGCTTGTTGCAATTCAAACCTATAAACTCCCTTCATTGGAAATACAACTTTCTGAGTAAACCAAAATCTATTATCCTTTATTCTCCCACTTCCTTTCCCTGTCCATGTTCCATCCATATAGGCAAGATAACATTCCACAGTATCGCTTTTGGTTATTGACCCATCGGGATAAATTGTTTTGATGAAAAAGAAAATATTTGAATTTGGATAGTCTGTTGTGTTCCTAAGATTAATTGCAAAATCATAAAGTCGTAGAGTATCAGTTATCTCAACTTCAAATTCAATCCTTTCATTCATGTTCCAACCCTTTTCGTTTATCTTTTTGTTTTGGTCAAACACAACATCAGGGTTGCAACTTGTTAGAAACAAAGAAAAGGATAGGAGACAAAATCCAAATAGAAGCTTATTCATATAATTAAACGTTAATATTTGATTTAGGTTCAACCTTAATTTGATATGCTTCAATGTTTTCAATTGGTTGACGCTTCCTATTCATACTAATCAATTTTGCAACATCATCAACCGAAAGCATAATGAATTCCGAGTTCCCTTCATAGGCATACCACATAACCCTACGGAAAACATTAGTTTTTATATAGTTTGCCTTTCCTTTCTTAGTGAAGATTGGAACTCCAATTTCAGGAAAAGACTTAAGCTCATCCAAATAAACATCATACTCAAAGTTCAAACAGCATTTTAGCTTTCCGCATTGACCTGCCAATTTTTGAGGATTAGAGAAAATTTGTTGAACCCTTGCAACTTGTGTGGAGACCGAATTAAAGGTATTTAGCCAACAACTACAACATAACTCTCTTCCGCAAGTACCAATCCCTCCAAGTCGAGAAGCCTCCTGACGTGCCCCAATTTGTTTCATTTCAATCCTAACACGAAACTCATCTGCAAGAAGCTTAATAAGTTGTCTGAAATCCACCCTATCATCAGCAGTATAGTAGAAAATAGCCTTAGTGTTATCTCCTTGATATTCCACATCATTAATCTTCATATCAAGATTGAGGTTTTGAATTATCTCTCTGGTTCTGAAAAGCGTTTTGTCTTCTCTTTCAATTGCTTGAACCCATTTCTCAATATCTGTAGCCTTAGCTCTTCTATAGAGTTTCTTAATGGTATCAGACTCTGGATTAATCTTCTTTCTTTTCATTTGAACCTTACACAATTCCCCAATTAGAGTAACAATACCAATATCGTGACCAGGATAGCCCTCAACTGCAACAACATCACCCTCAGTTATCTCTAACCCTTCAGGCAAACGAAAGAAATCCTTTTTGGAGTTCTTGAACCTAACTTCAACACAATCAAAATTATTTTCAACAAAGGGAGGCTTAATTTTGCTCATCCAATCGTGAATGGAAAGTTTTGCATTCCTATCCATTTCCAATTTACTGATTGGAACATAGGATTGTGGAATATTTATGCAACCTCGAGTTAGCATAAGGGAAGGAGTGAATTTATTCTTACCAACATCAGGGTCTTCATCATAGTAGGGGTGTGCAAGTTGATCTCCAAAAATAATCTCTTTCTCCTCATCAGCCTTAAAGTTTTCTGCCTGCTTGCAACCTGTGTTTTCTTTTGAACTATCAATATAATCCCTTATTTCCTGCTCTGAAATAACATCATTATGCTCATTATCATTTGCATGCTCAATCTCGTTATTTTCTATATTTTCTATATTCATTTTATTTATTCATTAATAAAAAACCTAATTGAATTGATAAGTCCAAAAATATAGTTTTGGCATTACCATTTCTTTCTATATGTAAAATTGATTTGTCTATTTCTTTGTAAATTTTCTCTATATTGTTTTCTGTTACGTAGTTAGGGAAGTTGTTTTTGAAGTTAGCCTCTGTGTTTTCTAATAGATTATTATCAATACCGTTTTTAATCAAAAAGCTATGTTGAAACACTTCAGTTGAAAAACTCAAAAAGTTCTTTTGCTCCTCTCTTCCAAGCTTAACTAAATCAGATTCCACGATTTTTAATATATCTGCAATGTTAGTACGATATGCAAAACAACTCCTAATCCATTGGATAAAAAGGAGCAAATACTTGTTTTCTGCTTGAGTATTATTCTTAATGCTCGGAACTTTAACTAATTGCGTTCTCGATAATATGGTAGGCATTATGTTTTCCCTGTCATCAGTAATTAAAAGGAAAAGCGTATTATCGTAAGGTTCTTCAAGGGTTTTGAGTAGTTTAGGAGCAGCATCATCGTGCAATTTTTCAATACACCAAATAATAACAATCTTATATTCTGCCTCATAGGACTTAATGCTTAGAGATTTTATAATATTATTTGCATCCCTAACATTAATTAGTCCTTGTTTGTTCCCCACATTCATAAAATCATACCATTCATTTAATTTGATTACCCCACTATTATTCAAAACAAATTCCCTAAATTCCTTAAGAAAGAGTTCAGAAGAATTCTTAGATTCTACTTTGGTGGTTGTCGTATTTGGGAAAATTAGGTGAAGGTCGGGGTGTACTAACTTAGACATCTTTTTGCATGAAGGGCATTCCCCACAAGAATCTGCAATAATTAAACTATTCTCCTCTGAAGTAAATCTAAGTTTATTCGAACAATTCAAAAATTGAGCATAGGCTAAGGCTATTGCAAACCCTTTTGACGATTCTTCCCCATAAAACAATTGTGCATGACTAACTCTTTTGTTGTCTGCTATTCTTATGAGTGAGTTTATTAAATCGTGTTGCTCAATAATTTGAGAGAATTGCATAAAATTAAATCTTTCCTTTTAGAAAAACAAATGTACAACAATTCTCTCAAATAGGCATTAAAAAAATTAAAAATAGAGAGTTTCTAATATTCAAAATCAACTTCTCCAACATTATTGAAGTCTCGTTTTGAATCAATTTCGGTTTCTTCACGATTAGGATTTCTTTGAAGAGAAACAATCATAGCTCCAAGCATCTTAGTCATTTCAACAAGTGTATCCTTTGATTGTTCATATTGTTCATCAGTAAAAGCTCCACTTTTGTGAGCCATTGATGACAAAACAACACATTCTCTTACAGCAGTCTTTGCATCCTTAAGAAAGTTGACAAATTGTAGTTTATGTCTTGATGAGCCTTCAGCAATATTAACTGAAACCTTAATTGCAGCATTGGCTAAAGGTTTTAGGATTAGTTTTTGCTCAATAGGATTATTAGATTTCACTTGTTCAATAATCCAGTTAAAATAATCTAAAGACTTGTGATAAATTCTCAAATCTTCAAAACGAAAGAAACTTACAGGTCTGTTTTGATTTTCCATAAATTCGGTGGTTTTTAATTAGTAATTTGGTTTGCTTTTAGTATATAATTTTTTTTATAGTCTTTTTACCTGCTCTATTCAATCCCAGAATAGTATTTCATAAATTGAACCCTATGGAATGCTGACGCATTCTTATTATCCTTTATTGAAAGTTTTCCTTTAAATTGATTAATAGAACTATAGCCCTTTTCTTTCATCCATTCTTTTAATTTATTATTAGCATTAATAATAAAATCCACTCCCTCATCATATAGAACAGACACAACTTGAACAGTATCAGCTCCTGCAAGCAAAAGCTTAATAACATCTTCAGGCTTATGAACACCATTTCCTGCAGTCAAATCACATCTAATTGCTTCCGAAAGGATTGCAGTCCAGCGTATTGTGTTGTATAGCTCATGATGATTACTCTTAATATCAACAGGCACTGTCTCAAAAGTATCAATATTTATATCCGATTGATAGAAACGATTGAAAATATTTAGGTTAGTAATTCCCATCCATGATATTTTTTGAGCAAAACGAGTCAATGAAGAGAAATAGGAACTAATTTTTAGAGAAATCGGAAGGGAGGTTGCTCTTTTTATTATATGTATAATATCCTCATAAAGCCTTTCAATGTCTTCATGCGAAAGATTAATGTCTGAAGGAAGAATAAACATATTTAACTCAATTCCGTCTGCACCTGACTCTTCAACAGTCTTAACAAAAGGGAGCCATTCCGATGCTGTAATGCAATTAATACTTGCAATAACAGGAATATTAAGACTTGCCTTTGCATCCTTAATAAGCTTTATGTATTTTTCAATAGCCTGACCCTTTGTGTGTTCTTGTATGTAGTTATATGCTTCAGGATATCCACTAAAATTAGCACTATAAACCTTAACATTAACATTCATTTCTTGAGTTATTTGTTCCTCAAACAAAGACTTTAATATTACTGCACCTGCACCTGCTGCTTCCATTTTTTTTAAATTCTCAACATTTGCAGTTAAGCCACAACTCCCAATAACAATAGGACTTTTAATGTCAAAGCCCATAAACTTAGAACTTATACTCATGATTATAACTTATATTTAGACTACAAAACTACAAAGAAATATTCTATTTTGCAAGTAAAAATGAATAATATTTGAGATTAAAGGAAAAAAAGCATGATAATTCTTCCTAAGTTTAAAGAAAAATGTATCTTTGCAATCTAAAAATTCGAAAATAAAGAAAAATAAAATATATTTTATTAGAGCTATGAGCACAGAACAAAAACCTAAGAATCTTGCAGTTGTTGATGTAATTTCAAAATCAGAACAATTTATTGAGAAAAACCAAAAAATTATCCTAATTGTTATCGCAGCTATATTAATATTGGTTGGTGGATATTTTGGATATAAGAAATTTTATGCTGAACCACGTCAAGAAACTGCCTCTTCAGAAATGTTTGCAGCTGAACAATACTTCAAGAATGATGACTTAGACAAGGCATTGAATGGAGATGGTAAGCATTTAGGCTTTATAGCAATCATCGACAAGTATGGTAGCACCAAAAGTGGGAATTTAGCTAATTTCTATGCTGGAAGTGCCTATCTATCAAAAGGAGAGTATCAAAAAGCAATTAACTATCTTGAAGATTTCTCATCAAAAGATGTTTTCCTTTCAACACAAGCAAAAGCTATGATTGGAGATTGCTATATGGAGCTTAACAAAACAAATGATGCAATAAAGTTCTATGAAAAAGCTCTATCAAACACCAACGATATGACAACCCCTTTTGTGCTTTTTAAATTAGGCTTAGCTTATGAAATATCAAAAGATAACAAAAAAGCATTAGAGAGCTACAAGAGAATCAAAACCGAATTCCCAACCTCAATGGAGGCAAGAGAAATTGATAAGTATATCACAAGAATTGAAAATTTATAAAAATAGTCTTTACATTCTTCAATTACAATTTAAAGAGTCTTTTTCTTAACAAGAAGGCTCTTTTTTTAACCTTAATAACCAAAGTATGGAAAAGTGGAAGTTCCAAAGAATAATAGTGATAATATCTTCACTAATATTAATTTGTAAGTTTGGAGCATATTTTATTACTAATTCAGTAGGAGTATATTCCGATGCTATGGAAAGTATTGTTAATGTAGTTGCTGGAGTAATTAGCCTATTGTCATTGCGTTGGGCAATAAAACCAGCCGACAATAAACATCCATTTGGACATGGTAAAATGGAACTTATTTCAGCATCAATTGAAGGAATATTAATTATATTTGCTGGAGGACTAATAATTTACGAAGCTGTTTCAAGAATGTTTTCTCCTCCAAAAGAATTACCAAAACTTGAGATAGGGATTATTATTGTTGCAATAGCTGGAATACTAAACTATATGCTTGGTTATTGGAGCATAAGAAAAGGAAAGAAAACATCATCAATGGCACTCATTGCTTCTGGAAAACATCTTCAAAGCGACACTTATTCAACAATTGGATTAATTGTTGGACTAATCTTGATTGCAGTAACAGGACTAATCATCTTAGATAGTATATTGGCGTTGGTTTATGGAACAATAATAATTGTTACAGGAGCAAAAATTCTACGCAAGACAGTTGCTAATCTTTTGGATGAAAATAATATGGAAGAACTTAAGGCAATTGCAGAAGTAATTAATAAACATAAGGCTGAAGATTGGATAGATATTCACAATCTAAGGGTTGTAAATTATGGAAATTCCTTACATATTGATTGCGACTTAACTCTTCCTTGCTACTATACAATAAATGAAGGTCATCAAGCAACAGAAAAACTAAAACAAGCCCTTCAAATACAATCAGACGACCTCTATTTTACAGTTCATTCAGATTCATGTGATGAGAAATATTGTTTTCAATGTACAATGACAAGCTGTCCAATTAGAAAAGAGCCATGTACAACCCCTTTCATATTTAGTGTTGAGAATTTAATAAAACAAGAAGAAGACTAAAGAGATTAAATCTCTTTTGTTTTTCAGAGAAATTCTTTCAATAATTTGTCTTTATTTGATATAAATGCATCAAAGCCTTATTATAATTGAAAAAGATAAGGATTAAATTTAGTATCATGACACCATACTATTGGTAAGGTGCCACCTTACTCGAGTATCGTGCCACCATACTTATAGTATCGTGCCACCATAATGATAGTAAGGTGCCACCTTACAGAATTTATCCCTTATTTAAATTATTTTTTTCTTGATTTAAGTATACTCTTTCTTTGATTATAAATTAGAATCTTTAGTATTTATTATTGATAAAAGCATTAATATTTTTATTTTTGGAATTAATTTATACCTTTGCCGAATAATTCTAACTAAAGTTATTATGAAGAAGTTGTTCTTGTTTACATTTTACAATTTAGCAGCTGTGGTTAATATTGGTTATCAATTTCTTCTTTGGAATATTATTACTTTAGATTTTAATTTTGGTGTAGGAATAAACTATTGTTTTACTCCAATAGAGCAGGCGATAGATTTCTTCTTTGATAGAGGTTTTATTTATGGTTTATATACTAATGATGAAACTCATTTTGCTCCAGCCCTCTCACGTTCTATTAAGTTAGGGATAGCGTTTTAGAATAAATTAAAAAGCACCTTTACAATTAATTTAAAGGTGCTTTTGCTTTTTATAACAAGCCTTATTTCTTATTCAAAAGAAAGAATAGCTTTTTTAATAATTTCAATAGCTTCTCTTAGCTGTTCTTCAGTAATTACCAATGGTGGTGCAAAACGAATTATATGTCCATGGGTTGGTTTTGCCAAAACTCCCATATCTCTCATCTTTAAGCAAACATCCCATGCTTCTTTACCGTTCTTAGGGCGAATAACAATTGCATTCAATAATCCTTTTCCTCTTACTAATTCAATCATCTCACTCTTAACCTTGTTCATTTCATCACGGAATATTTTTCCTAAATATTCTGCTCTTTCTGCAAGTTTTTCTTCTTTAACAACTTCCAAAGCTGCAGTTGCAACCTTTCCAGCCAAACAGAATCCTCCAAAGGTTGAACCATGTTCTCCTGGTCCAATTGTAAGCATAACCTCATCATCAGCCAAAACAGCCGATACAGGGATAACTCCACCAGAAAGGGCTTTACCCAAAATAACTATGTCTGGTCTAACTCCTTCATGCTCTACGGCAAGTAATTTTCCTGTTCTTGCAATACCGGTTTGAACTTCGTCAGCAATGAAAAGAACATTATGTTTCTTACAAAGGTCATAGCAGGTCTTTAGGTAACCATCATCTGGTACAAATACTCCAGCCTCTCCTTGAATAGGCTCAACTAAGAATCCAGCAACATTCTTTCCGTGTTTTTCCAACACTTCTTCCAATGCTTTTGAATCGTTATAAGGTATCTTTATGAAACCAGGTGTGAATGGACCGAATTGACCATAAGAATCTGGGTCTGTTGACATGGATATAATTGAAATTGTTCTACCATGGAAGTTTCCTTCGCAGCAAATAATTATTGCCTCATCTTCTGGAATTCCTTTAACCTTATATCCCCAACGACGAGCAAGTTTCATTGCTGTTTCATCAGCCTCTGCTCCAGTGTTCATTGGCAAAACCTTATCATACTTAAAATAGTCAGTAATGTATTTTTCATATGGTCCTAAGCAATCATTGAAGAATGCTCTTGAAGTAAGGGTAAGGGTTTGAGCTTGGTCGCAAAGTGCCTTAACAATCTTTGGATGACAGTGTCCTTGATTAACTGCTGAGTAAGCTGAAAGAAAATCAAAGTATTTTTTTCCTTCAACGTCCCATACAAAGGCACCTTCTCCTTTTGATAATACCACAGGAAGTGGATGATAGTTGTGAGCACCGTATTTATGCTCCATTTCAATAAACTCTTGAGATTTTGTCATAATCAATAAATTTTAGATGATTTAATGTGCAAATATATAATTAATTGTTTTACATACAAAGTTTTTTCTTGCTATTTTCTTCCAATTTCCCTAAAAGCTTTAACAAAAGTATTAAAATCAGATAGTATTCTGTAATTACGAGCATAAAGCAAGTTCAAACGATTTAGAGTACTTGCATCAACCTCTTTCTTGTCTAAGGAGTCTTGAGTTGTGAGTATTCCTTTCTTTATTTTAGGAAGATTATTGTTTTGTAGAGAATTAATGTTAGTATAGCCAATCCAAGTCTTTTGCCCAATTAGGACTGAAAACGCATTCTTCCATAAGCCAATTGGTCTTTTAATCCCAAAGCAAAGAATTGGGGAGAAAGCCAAAGTGAAAAGTGAAAGTGAAATATCGAGCAATCTTTTCTTTCGCCTATTATCCTCATTTGCAATAGAATTAACCGAAATAACATAAAGGTCGGTAGGGGTGTTGATAGTGTTGCTCCCAATAATGAAATCGGTCTCTGGAGGAGCAATAATAAAATGAAGATTATCAGTCCTTAGGGATGCCATTGTGCTAATAATTTTCTGTTGAGAGATTGACTTAGCACAGAAGATAACCTCATTAATATTATATATCTTAATAATTTCCTTAATCTGAGAAATATTGCCAACAAAATTGGGGTTGGAGGTTTCTTTTTCATCCTCCTTTGTTAGTCCAATAAACTCTGCTTGAGCATCAGTCGTTCTCAAAAGGTCAGCGACCCTAACAGCCTCAGTTTCATCCCCAATAATAACATAGCGTTTCTTTCTCTCATCCTTAGCAATCCACGAACCTGTAGATATGTATCTATAAACCAACCTAATGGAAATAATTACAAAGAGAGAAAGCACTGCACCCAAAAGCACTAAGGCTCTTGAGTATCTAAGTTGTTCGGGCAAAAGAGAATAGAAGACCAAAATAGTAATCATCCCAAAGAAAACCCCAGAAATAATCTTAGGAATACGAATCGGCTTGGTGTAGCCACCAGAAAGATAGATTGAGAAAAGCCATATAATAATGTAGATAGGGACAACGACATAGAGGTATTGGTTAGGGTAGTAGTTAGCATCCTCCCAAATATTCACACTCCACCACGAAACCATTAGGAAATAGGCTAAGTAAACCAAACTAAAGTCCAAAAGAGGAAGAAGTGAAGACTTGAAAATGCGAGAAATGAAGGCTAATCCAGCACGAAGCCAAATGGCAAACTTAATGATAATTGAGAAAATCTTTGTTTGCTTAGAGGATAAATGCTTTTGAGCAAATATAACCATTGCATTATAGAAAGTATAGACATAGTTCATTGAAGCCTTCTTAGTGCTTTCGCCCTTATAGTGAATGATTCTTGCCTTTGGGAAATAGTAATTCTTATAGCCCCCTTTAGTTATCCTATACGACAAATCAATATCCTCACCATACATAAAATAATCCTCATCCAATAGCCCAACCTTATCCAAACATTCTTTTCTCATCATCATAAAGGCACCAGCAAGAATATCTACCTCATTAGTCTCATCCTCCGAAAGATGCCCCATATAGTAGTAAGCATATTTCTTTGAGTGAGGGAAAAGACTTGTGAGTCCACTCATCTTACAGAAAGAAGCCCATGGGGCAGGGAATCCTCTCTTGCTTTCCTTCAAAAACTTTCCACTCCCATCAATCATCTTAACTCCCAAAGCACCACAATCAGGCTTAGAGTCCATAAAATCAATACATTTCTCAAAAGTATCCTCCTCAACAACAGTATCAGGGTTAAGAATAAGAACATATTCGCCCTTTGCAACCCTAATTGCTTGATTATTTGCCCTTGAGAACCCAACATTATCCTTGTTGGCAATTAGAATAACTTCTGGAAACTTCTCCTTAAGCATTGTAATTGAGCTATCAACAGAATAATTATCCACAACAAAGATTTCTGCATCAATTCTCCTAATTGCATTTCTAACAGAGTAAAGACAATGCTCTAAGAAATAAGCAACGTTATAATTGACAATTACAATTGAAAGTTTCATTAAGATTGAGTTTTGTTTTGCAAAGATATAACTAAAATTGAAGAAATAAAACATTTATTTATTACTTTTGCAATCATGATAAAAAGAATAAAACCAATACTTGTTCTAAACTTGATTATTTTTTGTCTTGCAACTTCAGCTAATGGACAAAATAATAGTTTGTTCTCTCAAAATCCAAAGATTGACTCTAACGATTTAAACATAGTTTTTTTGAAAGTTGATAATCTTAATTTCTTTAAAGATAACGAATTTAAAGCAGAAAAAGTCAGTGGGTATACTCTTCCTGGTTTTCGCTTAAGTCCTAAACTATCATTGGCTTTACATAAAAATATTCTGCTTGAAGCTGGAGTGCATTTGCTTCATTATTGGGGAGCAAATAAATATCCTTGCTATTCCTACTTAGATATTCCTTCATGGAAGGGAGAACAATATCAAAAAGGGTTTCATATGCTTCCATTGTTTAGAGCTCAGGTCTCTCTAAAAGATAATCTTCACTTGGTGTTTGGAAATTTATATGTAAACAATAATCATAATTTAATCCTCCCTCTCTACAATACTGAGCTTAACTTATCCTCCGACCCAGAAACAGGCTTTCAATTAATTTATGATTCAAAACAATTCTCTTCAGATGTTTGGGTTAATTGGCAGAGTTTTGTTTTTAGAAATGATAATCATCAAGAAGTATTTACTTTAGGTGCTTCAACAAAAACTAATCTTCTAAAAGCAGATAATAAATTTCAAGTTTATATTCCTCTTCAACTAATTGGCCAACATAGAGGAGGGGAGTTAGATACTATTGAAGATTTCAAAATGCAAACTTTAATTAACTACTCTGCTGGTATTGGGATGAGATATAGCTTTAATAAACTTGTGAAGTATATCAATTTTGAATCAATCTATTCTGAATTTATTAATAATGGAGGTGTTTCAATACCATTTGATAATGGATATGGTTTTTACAATAAACTTGCTCTTGGTATTAAAGATTTCAATATAAATATATCGCATTGGATAAGTGAAGATTTTATATCAATTTATGGCTCTCCTCATTTTGGAAATATATCCACCAACACTCCTAATCTTATTTTTGATAAGATGCAAATGATACTTGCACAATTTGATTACTCCCTTCCTTTATATAAAGATGTATCTATGGGCTTTGAGGGAAATATATATTATTATTTGCCTTTTAAGGGCGATAGACCAGGATATGAGAAAGTTATAAGAAATGATGTAATGTTCTTTTCTTTTGGAATTTACCTTAAGCTCAATCCTAAGTTTAGATTATATAGGTTTAATGATTAAGACTAATTTTTAATCAGCAAAGCATCCTTAATGCGAGTGGTTGCAACTTGGCTCGCAAACAAATAGGCTCTTAAACAACTTATTCATTGGCTCCTCTTGTTCTGGCTTTAAGATGGCTTTAAGGTCTTGATATTGACCAACATGTTGGTTAAGAAGTTCTTTTTGAAAACTAATTATCCTATCCTGAAGCTCCTCAATTTTCTGAGCATCATTCTCATTTGAGGCTAAATAATCCATTAGCATCTCTTGGCTAACATGCAAACTATCAATTGCCTTAAGTGCCATGCTCTGATGAGTTTTCTTTATAATATCATACTTCTTGGCTTGCTCATCATCAAAATTTAGACTCTTTGAAACAAAGCAATTGGAATTCATACTCTTATCACTCATCTCAACAGCACTATGACTACTATCACACTTACATGACTTTTTGTTGATAAAAAAGAAAATGTTAGCAATCAAAAGTGCAATAACAATAATTGAAATGATGATGAAATATTGTTTCTTCATAAATAAATTATTCCTCATTTAAAAGCTCTATTGGGTAAAGGCTCGAAAGAGCATCGAAATGATAGTCCTTAACGAATTGGTTATAGGAACTATTTTCAGAAATATCCTGATTGGTTGGAGTTGTGTCGCCACCAAAGGAATTAAAAATGTTTAATCCAAACAATAGAACCAAACATGCAAGGCTCAACCTCAACACATTAAGACTCCAAATAGGAATTGCAACACTGCCATTCTCCTTTTGATGTATCCTATTTTGAATTTTTTGAAAAAGATAAGGATTAACTTCCGTCAATCTGTCCTTATTAAATAATGTTTCCATAAATATTTTTAGTTTTTTCTTTAATCTTTTGCTTAGCCCTATGCACCAATACCTCAACAGAAGCAACAGAAGAGTTCATAATCTCTGCAATCTCCTTCTGTGGCAGCTCATCATAGATGAACAAAACTAAGGCTTGTTTTTGTTTAGACGGAAGAGAGTCAATAATCTTATGCATATGCTTAACTTTTTCTTGTTCCTCTAAGTTCAAATCAGCCCTAAAGTCAGTCTGTAGCGAGTGTTTATTATCATCCACACTAACAAAAAACTTCCTATATTTTTCTTTCCTAAGGTAGTTAATCGTCTTATTTATAGCAATCCTATAGAGCCATGTGGAAAGCCTCGACTTGCCTTGAAACTTATGAGCCGAAGAATATATCTCAACAAAAATATCCTGTACTAAGTCTTCAGCCACATCCCTATCATGAACCATACCATAACACAAATTCATAACCTTAAGCTTGTGAGAGTTGAAAAAATCCTCAAAAACCCTTTGGTTACCCTTCGAAATCTCTTGTGCTATTTGAATATCGTCCATACAAATAAAGATAAAGCAGGATTTGAAACATCATACCCTGCTTTACACTAACAGATTCAAGTAATTACTATTTTCTGGCTTCTGCTTTTGCCTTATCTTTGCAGCATTCGTGTTTCTCGCCTGCCTTAGCAGTTGAAGAACAATCAGACTTCTTTCCATCTTTGTCCTTGCAGCAAGCAGCCTTAGCGTCCTTAGAAGCACAGTTATGCTTAGCGTCTTTTGAAGCACAGTTATGTTTAGCATCCTTAGAAGCACAATCATGCTTAGCAGCTACTTCTGTTTTAGCAGCTTTCTTAACTTCTTTCTTTTGAGGAGTTTGAGCATTAACTGTTGCCACGCCCATAATAGCAATTGCTATCAATAAGATTAGTTTTTTCATTTGTTTTGTTTTTGTGTATTAATTATTAACTTTTCGTCTAACTTAAGACGTATTTGTTTTTCAAATCTTACATTCCGATAGAAAAATCTCTGCAAAAATAAGTAAAATTTCTATCCAAACAAGATATAACAAAAATTATGCCATAAAATTAACTAACGATTAATCCAAAATAAGTAACGTTTATTTCAAAATAAGTAACGTTTATTTTCAGATAAGTAACGTTTATTTTCAGATAAGTAACGTTTATTTTCAGATAAGTAACGTTTAATTTCAATTAAGTAACGTTTATTTTTTTCTTTGTTTCGTTGCTTGGATGTTTTGTTGTTAGCACAACGTCATTGCGAGCCGAAAGCGAAACAATCTAATTTGGATAATTATTTGTTTTATGGATTCTCGCTTTGCAAACGGCAAGCTGATTAGCTTATGACTATTCCCAGCAATCACGGAATAGGTTTAAACTCCACAAAGCTTGCTCCACAATGGTAGCAGTACCCAACTTCCTTTGTCCTATTCCATGAAAAACAACGTTTCATCTGATTTATTGGCATTCTCTTATGTGGACAAGCAGGGCATTGAGTGTGAAATTCTCCTGTACCTGAGGGAATAAAGACCTCATATTTATTTTTATCTTCTATATTGTATAATTCCATGATTTATAAGCTTTTAATTCTAAAATATCTAATATCTAAATATCTATTACTATATATATTGATTAGATAATAATAATCTATGAATATTACCCCTACAAGAGTAGGGGAATATTACATATTTTCAACCTTAGTTTTTATTACTATTATTAATTTCCCATCGTACGGGATTTCTTTGTAAACAAAGCGACTAAGTCGATAAGTACTCCCGCAGTATATTACTTCAAGGATTTTAAATCCGTAACTTTTTAATGTTTTATATTCTTGGTCTATGGTTTGGTTGGTCGGATACCCTATAAATAGAACATAAACCAAACAAAAGTTTAATATGGTGGGTAACCCAATAATAAAATTATTGGGATTACACTCACACATAATATTAAAAACTAATCTTTAACAATTTTTCCCGTCGTGTGGGATTTCTTTGTAAACAAAGCGACTAAGTCGATAAGTACTCCCGTACAATATTACTATAAGGATTTTAATCCGTAACTTCATTTACAAGAATAATATAAAGGATAATATATCTTTGTTAATGATTAATTGTTAATGGTTAGTGGTTAATATATCGGATAACATATACCACACAACGAAATAAATAAATAAAAAAAAGGCTATCTAAATAAATAGGCTGCCAATTTCCATTAACAATTAACCACTAATAATTAATCATTACCCTACAAATATAAGAAATCTTTTTGATATAGAGTGATTTAACTCTATTTTATTATGTTCTTTTTCAGTTAATAATTCTTAAAATTCATCCTATTTTTCTCTTTTTTACTCCTCATTGGTTCAATTATATTTGTTTTTAGTTCTTCTTTATTTTTCTTCATTCTCCTTCCAATTGAGAATATTTTTGTAATTTTACACTCGCATTTATTAATAAATTATTTTGATATGGAACTTGAGTTATATTTTGAGCCTTTAGATATTGACAGCATTGGTATTAGGAAGGATTTGTCTTCTGTTAGGCTGGGTGATGAGATTTTGATTAATGGTGCTGAGGGTAGCTTTCCTGCTTTGGAGAGTGCTGAGATTGTTATTATTGGGGTTGAGGAGGAGAGAAATGCCTATATGAATAAAGGTTGTAAGCTGGCTCCCAATCAAGTAAGGAAGTATCTCTATAATCTTTTCCCTTTGGAAAGGAAGGTTAATATTGTGGATTTGGGTAATTTACGATTAGGCTCAACTATTGAGGACACCTATACTGCTTTGGCTGATGTGTTGACTGAGCTTTTCAAAAATAGGATAATTCCAATCATTATTGGTGGTTCTCAAGATATTACATTTGCAAATTATAGGGGTTATGAGAATATTGGGCAGATTATTAATGCCTTCAGTGTTGATAGCTCCATTGATATTAATCCAGATGCTCACGTCTTTAACTCAAAGGCTTATCTGACTGCCATCCTATGCCGTGAGCCTAACTATTTATTTAACTACACTCAGGTTGCCTATCAGCAGTATTTTGTTGACAGAGACACGCTTTCCCTTATGCATAAGCTCTATTTTGAGTGTCATAGGGTTGGGAAGATTCAGGAGAATTTGGATAATATTGAGCCTCTTGTTCGCAATGCTGATATGGTAACTGTTGATATTGGTGCAGTTAGGCAGAGTGATGCTCCAGCCAATGCAAATGCCTCACCTCACGGACTCTATGGGGAACAGCTTTGTAAGATTGTTCGCTATGCTGGAATGAGTGATAAGTGTTCTTCAATTGGGTTTTATGAGTTAAATCCTTTGTTTGACATCAATGGTCAGACTGCCCACATGGTAGCACATGCCATTTGGTACTTTATTGACGGCTATATTTGGCGTAAGCAAGACTTCCCCTACAAGGAAAAGGAGAGCTATAAGAAATTCTATGTCTCAATCCAGAACGACTCACACACAATTATTTTCTACAAGAGTAAGAAGAGTGAGCGTTGGTGGATGGAGGTGCCATGCTCTAAGGATAAGATGATTAAGTATGAAAGACATTATTTAATTCCTTGTACCTACGATGATTATCAAACAGCACTTAATGATGAGTTGCCTGATAGGTGGCTAATGGCTTATAATAAGATTATGGTATGAGAAAGATATTGATTATTGATGATGAGAAGGCAATACGCTATTCCCTAAAGGATATTATTGAATATGAGGGATATGAGGTAGTGGAGGCTGAGGATGGTGCCATTGGCTTAAGGATGATTTTGGAGAATGATTACGACATGGTCTTTTGCGATATTAAGATGCCTAAATTGGACGGAATTGAAGTGCTGGAAAAGACTCTAAATGAGAAATATGTTAAGTTTTGTATGATTTCGGGTCATGGAACGATTTCAACTGCTGTGGAGTGTTTGAAGAAAGGAGCCGTTGACTATATTGAAAAACCCATTGACCTCAATAAACTACTTAAGGTCTTGAAGGACAATCTTTCCACAGAGCAAGAAAATATAAATCAAAGGAATAATAAGCCCCTTCAAAAGAAAGATAAGCCAAACAATAGGGCTAAGTCGGAAGGCTTTCATCCCTCAAATATGATAGGTAATAGCCCAGTTATGAAGGAGATGTATTCTTTTATTGAAAAGGTTGGGATGACTGATGCAAGGATATTGATTACTGGAGCCAATGGTACGGGCAAGGAGTTAGTTGCTAAGGCATTGCATAATATAAGCCCAAGAAAGGATAATAGTTTTGTTGAGGTCAATTGTGCTGCTATTCCTGCAGAGTTGATTGAGAGCGAACTCTTTGGACACGAAAAAGGCTCTTTCACTTCTGCCATTAAGCAAAGAAAAGGGAATTTTGAGATTGCTGATAAGGGAACTTTGTTTTTGGATGAGATTGGGGATATGTCTCTTTCGGCACAGGCAAAGGTGCTTAGGGCATTGCAAGAGAACAAAATAACAAGGGTTGGGGGAGAGAAGGATATTTTGATTGATGTTAGGGTGATTGCTGCAACCAACAAGAATCTCAAGGAAGAGATTGAGAAAGGGAATTTTAGAGAGGATTTATATCATCGTTTATCAGTAATTGTAATTAAGGTGCCTGATTTGAAGGAACGCTTGGAAGATATTCCTTTGCTTGTGGATAGTTTTTTGGACAATTATGCCTCACAAATGAATATTCCTAAGCCAAAGATTTCTTCAGGTGCAATAAATAGGCTTCAAAAGATGAATTGGAGTGGAAATGTTAGGGAATTAAAGAATATAACTGAAAGATTGGCAATACTTTGCGATGGAGAGATTGGGGAGAAGGATGTTGAGAAATATGGTTAATAAGTTAAAAGAGGACAAATGATTGAATATGATTTACATACCTTAGATAATGGATTAAGAGTAATCTTGCTTAAGGATGATTCCACAGCTTTGGTTTCTGTCAATATGCTCTATGGTGTTGGGGCAAAGGACGAAAGCCCAGAAAGGACTGGCTTTGCTCACTTGTTTGAGCATCTTATGTTTGGAGGGAGTAAGAACTTTCCTGAGTTCGATAAGGTTGTTGAGGAGAATGCTGGAGAAAGTAATGCTTTCACAAATAACGACTACACAAATTACTACATAACCCTTCCCTCCACTAATCTTGAAATGGCACTAAGGCTTGAGAGCGATAGGATGAATGATCTTTTGATTTCTCAAAAAAGTCTTGATGTTCAGAAGAATGTTGTTATTGAGGAATATAAGCAACGCTATCTAAATCAGCCCTATGGCGATGTTTGGATGCTGATTAGGGAACTTTCCTACAAGGTGCATCCTTATCGTTGGAGTACAATTGGAAAGGATATTTCACATATTGAAAAAACTGACTTAGAATATGTTAAGAATTTCTATTCCAAATACTATATTCCCAATAATGCAATCTTATGTATTGCAGGAAATATTGTGAAGAAGAATGCTTTGGAACTTTGCGAGAAATATTTTGGGAAAATTGAGAAGGGAAAAGAGATTCAGAGAGAAAGGATAATTGAGCCTATCCAAACTCAGAAAAGGGAGCTAAGGGTGAAAAGGGATGTTCCTCAATCAGTAATATATATTTCATTTCCAATGTCTTCAAGGCTACAAAAAGAATACTATGCCTTTGATTTGCTTTCCGATATTCTTTCAAATGGTCGCTCTTCACGACTCTATAATAGATTAGTTAAGCAAGAACAGCTATTTACTGAGGTTAATGCATTCATTACGGGCGATGTGGAGGAGGGTCTTTTTGTCCTTACTGGAAAATATAGGGATGAGGTGAGTTTGGAAATGGGCAAGGACGCTCTCATTAGGGAGTTAAGTAAGTTAAGTCAGGAAGTGATTGATGCTTATGAGTTTGAGAAAGTGAAGAATAAGTTTGAATCCACAATGTCCTTTTCCCAAATAAAGAATATTGATAGGGCAATGAACCTATGCTATTTTGAACATTTGGGCGATATTGAGCTGATAAACAAAGAGATTGACAACTATCAAGGTTTGGAAATTAAGTTTGTACAAGAGGTTGCTAAGAAAACATTTATTGAAGAAAAATCAAATATACTATACTATGAATCAAAATAAAAGCCAATCAACTAACCTAATCCCCATGATTTCCATAACCATACTTTTCTTTATGTGGGGATTCATAACTTCGCTCAACGATATACTAATTCCTTACTTCAAGGGAGTCTATAACCTAACTCATTTTGAGGCAAATATAGTTCAGCTTGCATTTTTTATTGCCTATTTCGTTGGCTCGTTAGCAATGTTCTTTTTGGCAAAGATTGACAAAGACCCAATTCATAGCATGGGATATAAGAAAACATTGGAGCTTGGACTCTATGTTGCTGGGACTGCCTGTGCTATATTTTCTATTGCAGCAACTCTAAATTTAGGATTTGGAGTTTTCCTCATTGCACTTTTTATGTTGGGAATTGGACTAACCTTTCTTCAAGTGGCAGCAAATCCGTTTGTGGCAATGCTCGGAAAGGAAGAAACAGCCTCGAGCAGACTAAACCTATCTCAAGCCTTCAACTCACTTGGAACAACTCTCGGACCAGCACTTGGAGGATATTTCATATTTAAAGTATTCTTAGAAAACTCCGTTGGAGCCTATGCAGTAAGGGTACCATATCTTATTTTAGCAATATTACTTGGAGTGATTGCCATTTTCATTCACATAATTAAGATTGAGGAACCAAAAGCAGAGAAAAAACAAGAAGATAAAAAGGACTCCATTTTCAAATATACCTATGTTTGGCTTGGAGCAATTGGGATTTTCTTCTATGTTGGGGCAGAGGTTGCAATTGGAAGTAATCTGGTTGCCTATCTAACAACTGTGAGCAAAGGCTCAATCTCCGAAAGCCTTGCCTCAAGCTATCTTTCCTACTATTGGGGAGGAGCAATGATTGGACGATTCTTAGGGGCAGTATCTCTAAGCAAAATTAAAACCAATCTCAAAATACTTTATATGGGCTTATTGGCAATTGTGAGCTTTGTTTTGATTTACACAATCAATTTCTATCTGCATAGCCTTAGCATTGAGGTAGTTTGGTATTTTCTAATCTTTATGCTACTCAACTTCCTTTTCTTCTATTTGGGCAAAGGCAAACCAGCCCTACTCTTAGGTATTTTTGCAATAGTGAATAGTTTCCTATTGATAATTGGAATGAATGTATTTGGATTTGAAGGCATTTGGTGGGTTTGGGCAGTATTGGCAATTGGACTTTTCAACTCAATAATGTGGTCAAACATATTCACACTCGCAATAGACAAGCTCGGAGACAAGACCTCACAAGCATCCTCAATACTAATTATGATGATACTCGGAGGAGCAATCCTACCACCTCTTCAAGGACTTGTTGCAGACCTAAGCCATAGCATAACATTTTCATTCATTGTCCCTTTAGTAGCCTATCTCTATCTAATTTTCTATGGACTAAAAGGGTATTCAATAAATAAGTCAGAATAAAGATAAAAAGAGGAGTTCATTTGAAAATAAATATGTTAAAAGACTATATCTACACAAAAAGAATCCCAACACCAATAGGGGATATGATTGCATGCGTAACAAACAAAGAACTATGCTTTTTGGACTTTTGTGATAGGAAAAACTTCGAGAAGTTGTTTATCAGCATTCAGAAAGCCTTTAATGGAGTGATTGTGGAGGAAGTCCCAACAAATGCACATGGAAGCCTAATGAAGAGATTGGAAGAGGAACTAAATGAATATTTTAAGGGCAAGAGAAAAGAATTCACAATTCCATTACACGTAATTGGTACTGATTTTCAGAAGAAAGTGTGGCAAGAGCTATTGAAAATTCCTTATGGCAAAACAATTTCCTATCGTCAAGAGGCAATCAATATCGGCAATCCCAAATCATATAGGGCAGTAGCCAATGCCAATGGGAGGAACAAAATCTCAATCATTATCCCTTGCCATAGAGTAATTGCCAGTAGTGGAGACTTGGGAGGCTATGGAGGAGGAATAGAAAGAAAACAATTCCTCTTAGACTTGGAATCCAATAACTTAAAATAGTTAGACTTACATTCCCAGATAACTATTTAATTAAAATCTATTTTGGGATTAATCTTATAAGAGTCATTTCACTACGAGTTCCTAAGCGTATTGGGGAGAATATTGTGCCTATACCTTCGGAAACATAAATATCCATATCTTCATATTTATATGCTCCACTATTATATCCAAACATCAATTTAGCTATAAGTGTAAATGGAAATATCTGCCCAGCATGTGTATGACCAGACAATAATAAATCGGCTCCTTTTCCCTGCATATATTTTACTCCCTCTGGACGATGATGCAAAACAATGGTCGGTGCTTGCTTATCTACATCAAGACTATTCAATGTTTGTTCGATAGTTTCGGAATTAGGGTTAGCATGAGGGTCAAAGCTGTTTTTGTCAGGAATCATATTGTTTAAGCCAATAAGTTGTAACTCTCCAAAAAATACAATCTCATTAAGAAGGACATTTATATTAGCATTTCTCATTTGCTGGATAACTGTTTTAGTGCCAACATGTTCATCGTGGTTCCCATAAACAAAATAATGTGGTAAGCTTTGGGATTTAAAAGGTTCAAGCACATCCTCTTTTTTCCCAAAATGTGCCTTACTATCAAACATATCACCAGTATTAAAAATTACATCGGGTTTCAATTCATTTACCTTACTCACAATCCTTTTTGCCTGATTTTTCCCCCAATAGTTTCCTAAATGTATATCTGTTAAATGTAGTGCTCGTATTTCTTTACTCAAGCCCTGTATAGGAATACTTATCTCTTTTATCTTTATTGAATATGCATTCCAAAAGCCGATAGCAATAAGTACTACGACTAAGCCAATAGAGAATAGGGCTCTTTTCCCTACTGAAAACCTGAATATTAGATTAAATAAATCTGTAATTAGATTTGCTAAGAGCATGAATAATAATAAGCTACAAATAATTCCTCCAAGAATAAAAACTAACCTTCCCAATGGATTAGATGTTGTGGAGAAAGCTATCATCCCCAACAAAGACAAAATAAGCAAGGATGAGAATATCCATAACCATGATTTTTTCTGAAGATAGGGAAAATATAATGTAAATCTGTTTGATAAATAAATGATTGCACCTATCATTAAGGCAATCGTTAAAGTCATAAGTAATATGCTTGTAATGTATTTCATTTTTAATTCTTATTTCTAAATTAAAGTGGTGTTTGTCCTGTTTCTCTCTTTTTCTATATGGAAAACTTAAAAATGTTATTAAGTATTCATACCCGTTTTGTTTCGAAGAAGGTCATTTTAGTTTGAACACGCATCATTTCTAAAGCTCTCCTACAGTGTTTATTTTGAGAATATTATTATTCTCTATTTTCATAAACAATATAAAATAATTAGGATACAAATGTATATAAATTAAACATACAGATAATTATGCAAAACGAGGAAAGTTGTATTTATGTTGTCTTGAAGAGAAATTAATCGTTACTTATCTGAAAATAACCGTTACTTAATTTGGAATAACCGTTACTTAATTTGGAATAACCGTTACTTAATTTGAAATAACCGTTACTTATTTTGAAATAAAGAAGGGTTATTTTTTGCTTTGTGCTAATGCAATTTTATAATAAAATTCTGTTTTAATGTTCTAAATTTGTAGTTTTATACATTAATATATAAGGGGGATAAATTAGACAATTGGAGAGCATGGGGGGCTTAACATTGGCTTAACATTTAAGTAATGTAAGATAAATACGGACTTAACACTGAATTAACATTGCTGCTTTACTTTTGCATTGTCAAATTAAACAGAAAAATATTAATGAGAAATAAAAAATTTAACATGAAGAAAAGACAATTATTTTTATTGGCTGGCTTGTCGCTATTGACACTGACTGCTAAGGCTCAAATGGAAGAGCCACAAAAAGACACTTTAACTCTATTGCAGGAGCAAATTGATGCCAATGCAAGCAAGATAAAGAAATCTGAGAAATTTAAAGTATCGGGATATGTTCAAGGACAAGCAGAATTTGCTCAACCTGGAATGGGAACTAAGACTGGTGCTAATGGAGGAAAGTATAATGCTGACATTGATGGAAAAGATGCTGATTGGTACACTCGCTATGGGATTCGTCGTGGAAGAATAAAATTCCAATACTCAGAAAAGATTGCTAAAGGAGTTTTCCAATTAGATATTACCGACAAAGGACTTGGCTTTAAGGATGCTTATATGGAAATCACTGAACCATTCTTAAAGATGTTCACCTTGAAGAGTGGTATTTTTGACCGTCCTTTTGGGGATGAGATTTCCTATTCATCTTCTCGTAGAGAGTCTCCTGAGCGTTCACTTATTTTCCAAAAGCTTTTCCCAGATGAAAGAGACTTGGGTGCTTCATTGATTATTGCTGCTCCAAAGGGTTCTTCTATGGAAGGATTAAAACTTCAAGGAGGACTTTTCTCAGGAAATGGAATTAGAGTAGATGATAACTCAAAGATGGATTTCATTGGACAATTGAAGTATGAAAAGACCTATACTACTATGTCTTTTGGACTTGGAGCTTCAATGTATAGCGGAACTGTAAACAACGCTGACTCTGTTCTTTATACTATGAAAGACAATGTTTGGACTGCTGAAAATGTTGAAAGGAATCAATTAAACACAAGACAATATTTTGGAATTGATGCTCAACTATCGCTTGTAACTGTTATGGGTATTACCAATATTCGTGGAGAGTATTTGTTTGGGGAACAACCTTCAATTAAGGGAGATTTTGGCTCACCTAAGGCTAATACCTATGCACTTGCTACTCCGTTCAACTATTTGAGGAAATTCTCTGGTGGACATGTTTATCTTGTTCAAGATATTTATTCAACTCCACTTTCATTAGTTCTTAAGTATTCATTCCTTGACCCTAACACAGAAGTTGCTGGAAATGATGTTGCTAACAAGGCAGACCTTGCTATGAATACCTTTGGCTTTGGAGCTTTATGGAACATTAATCCTGCTCTAAGACTTATGGCTTTCTATGAAATGACTTCAAACGAAACAAGTACTGCAGTAGCTGGATATGATACTGATATTAAGGATGATTTATTCACTCTTAGATTACAATATAAATTCTAATTAAAAAACCAAATTAAACAAAACACAAATTAAAAAACAGAAAAAAGATGAAAAATTTTAGAAAAATAGCATTAGCAATAGCATTAGCAGTTGTAGTTACTCCAATGTTGAATGCTCAAAAGATAAAAGGCTCCGATACAGTTTTGCCACTTTCTCAAAAGGAAGCTGAGGCTTATGGTAAAAAAGGAGGAAAGGTAACCGTTACTGGAGGAGGTTCTGGGGTTGGTATTGCTGCCTTGATTGATGGAACAACCGATATAGCTCAAGCTTCAAGAAAGATGAAATTCTCAGAACGCCAAAAGCTTCAATCTGCCGGAAAACAAGCTAAGGAAGTTGTTGTTGCTTACGATGCTTTGGCAGTTGTAATTAATCCATCCAATAAGGTATCACAACTAACTCGTCAACAATTGGAAGACATTTTCACAGGAAAGATAACCAATTGGAAACAAGTAGGGGGAGATGATATGAAGATTGTTGTTTACTCTCGTGAAACTTCTTCTGGAACTTATGAATTCTTCAAAGAGAATATTTTGAAAAACAAGAACTATATGTCTTCTGTTCTTTCAATGCCAGCAACAGGAGCAATAATCCAATCAATCAAGCAAACCAAAGGAGCAATTGGCTATGTTGGATTAGCTTATTTGAACTCAGAAGTAAAAGCAGTTAAGGTGAGCTTTGATGGAAAGAATTTCGTAGCTCCTTCAGTTGCTGCTGCAAAAAACAAGACCTATCCAGTTGTACGTCCACTTCTTTACTACTATGAAGTAAAAGATGCTAAGAAAGTTAAACCATATATTGACTTCGTTCTATCTCCAGAAGGACAAAAGATAGTTGAGCAAGTTGGTTATATATCTGTAAAATAATTAAGTTAAAATGATGTTTGAAAAAGCAGGGGTGATTAGTTTTACTCCTGTTTTCATTTAAGAAGATTAGATACGTTCTTTGAAATAATATAATAGGAGTTGATAGGGTTAATTTTGGAGTTAACATTAGCTTAACATTAAATTAACAAAAAGGTAATAAGTCAATCTAATGAGATAGTGATAAGTTTTCTACTTTTGTGCTTTAGAAAATCTTAATCAGAATTATAGCTTATGAATAGAAGATTTATTACCCTCACTCTTGCCCTAATGCTCTTAGTAGTAGGGGTTAATGCACAGAAGATAAAGGGTTCCGATTCAGTTCTGCCTTTGTCCCAAAAATTAGCTGAGGCTTATGCTAAAAGTGGAGGAAGGGCATCCGTAACAGGAGGTGGCTCAGGAGTTGGGATAGCTGCTCTTATGGATGGTTCAACCGATATTGCTCAGTCTTCAAGAAAGATGAAGTTTGGTGAAAGGGCTAAGCTAATTGCTAAGAAGAAAAAGATTGAGGAAGTTGTTGTTGCCTACGATGCTTTGGCTGTTGTTGTAAATCCTAACAATAAGGTATCAAAGCTAACTCGTCAACAATTGGAAGACATTTTCACTGGAAAGATAACTAATTGGAAACAAGTAGGGGGAGATGATATGAGGATAATTGTTTATTCTCGTGAGACTTCATCTGGAACTTATGAGTTTTTTAAGGAATTGGTACTTAAGAATAAGAATTATAAGGCATCAGTTCTTTCAATGCCTGCAACAGGAGCAATAATCCAATCAATCAAGCAAACCAAAGGAGCAATTGGCTATGTGGGCTTAGCATATTTGAACTCAGAAGTTAAAACAATCAATGTTAGCTTTGATGAAAAGAATTTCTATGCTCCAACCCTCGAAAATTCTAAGAATGGCACCTATCCAATCGTAAGACCACTATTATATTATTATGATATTAACAAAACTAAAGTTGTAAATCCTTTTAAGAATTTTGTCCTTTCAGCCAAAGGGCAGAGTATAGTTAGTCAGGTTGGATATATTCCAGTTAAATAGGATTAATTGTTTTTGATTTCAACCTCATAATATAAAAAAACAGAAAGATTATATGAGAAAAAAGATGTTTAGGGGAAGGAAGTACTTTATTGAGGCTCTATGGGAAGGACTATTGAAGATAAGTGGAAGTGTTACCAGCATAATTATTATCTTGATAGTTCTTTTTCTTTTTAGTGAAGGCTTAGGGCTTTTCAAGAAAGATGTGATTGAGGAAGGATATGTGCTGGCAGTCAATAAGGATAATCCAATTAAGGATTTGAATTCGCAGCAGATTAAGGATGTTTTTGATGTTAAGATTGAGTCATGGAAGGAGCTGGGAGTTGATGTGAAGGATGATAAGATAATTCTTCTTCGACTTGACGATATTCCTAATTATGTTCCTGAGGAGGAGATAGCTGAGGATATGAGTAATCTTGACACAATAATTAATAATATTATTGAGGCTAATCCTGGAATGATTGCTTTCGTTCCAAGGGACTTCACCCAAAAGGGATTTAATGCAAAGATACTTGACTTAGGGACAATCAACCTTAAGGAGTTCGTTACAGGCAAGGAGTGGTTTCCAACAGCTCATCCAGCAGCCCAATTTGGAGTTATGCCCATTGTTTTGGGAACGCTTTGGGTTAGTCTTGGAGCAATTCTTTTTGCACTTCCTTTCGGATTGGCAGTAGCAATCTATTCTGCTGAGCTTGCAAACAAAAGAGTACATAAGATACTTAAGCCCGTAATTGAACTCTTGGCAGGGATTCCTTCTGTTGTTTATGGTTTCTTCGGACTAATCGTTATTGTTCCTCTAATTCAGAAAGCATTTAATCTGGATGTTGGTGAAACAGGACTTGCAGGAAGTATTGTTTTGGCAATTATGGCTCTACCAACCATTATCACAATTGCTGAAGATGCTCTTCGTTCCACTCCTCGTGCAATGAAGGAGGCTTCATTAGCATTGGGGGCAAACAAATGGCAAACTATTCTTAAAGTAACCATTCCTTATTCAATTTCTGGGATTACTGCAGGAGTTGTTTTGGGTATAGGAAGAGCAATTGGAGAAACAATGGCAGTTTTGATGGTTACAGGAAATGCAGCCGTAATTCCTCACACCTTGCTTGAACCAGTTAGAACCATACCCGCAACCATTGCTGCCGAACTTGGAGAAGCACCAAAAGGAGGAGCTCACTATGAGGCTCTATTTATTTTGGGATGCATATTATTTATTATTACCCTAATTATTAATCTTGTTGTGGAATATATTTCATATAAAAACAAAAATAAAGTAGCTTAGTTATGGAATACAGGAAAAGAAAGAAAATAAGTCAAGCCTCAGCATTCTGGGTATTCAGAATTATGAGTATAGCCGTAATTGCTATCTTGTTTTGGATACTTGGCTTTATAATAGTTAATGGATTTCAAGCAATAAGTTGGGATTTTCTTACCAAAATGCCTGAGGACGGAATGACAAAGGGAGGAATTTATCCTGCAATAATTGGTACTTTATGTTTAACTGCAGGTTCAATGATTTTTGCCTTCCCAATTGGAGTGCTTTCTGGAATCTACCTTAATGAATATGCAGGAAAAGGTTGGCTTGTTAGATTTATTAGGATGATGACCAATAATCTTGGCTCCATTCCTTCTATTGTTTTTGGACTTTTTGGGATGAGCCTCTTTGTAAATACTCTTGAGTTTGGCGATTCAATAATTGCAGGCTCACTAACCTTAGGGCTTTTGGCTTTGCCCGTAGTAATTAGAACAACTGAGGAGGCTTTGAAGCAGGTTGATAATAGCTATCGCACAGGAAGTTTGGCTCTTGGAGCAACAAAACTTCAAACTGTAGTAAAAGTTGTTCTCCCAATTGCCTTCCCCAACATAATTACAGGGCTAATTCTTTCAGTTGGAAGGGTTTCAGGAGAGACTGCCCCAATTATGTTCACTGCCGTTGCCTATTTCCTACCAATGCTCCCTTCATCCATTTTTGACCAAGTTATGGCTTTACCTTATCACCTATATGTTATTTCAACCTCAGGAACAGATATTGAAGCCTCAAGAACAATGGCTTATGGAACTGCCTTTGTGCTAATTGCAATTGTCCTCATACTCAATTTGAGTGCCAATGGACTAAGAAGATATTTTTCTAATAAAGTAAAAACAAATTAATAACTATGTATAATATAGATGTAAAAGACCTGAATTTTTATTATGGAGACTTCCATGCCTTGAAAGATATTACTATGTCTATTCAAGAAAACTCTGTAACGGCTTTTATTGGTCCCTCTGGTTGTGGGAAATCGACCTTTTTGAGATTGTTCAACAGAATGAATGACCTTATCCCTGATATCAAAATGACAGGAGAGGTTAATATTGATGGAAGAAATATTTATGCTAAGGATATTTTAGTTGATGAATTGAGAAAAGAAGTAGGAATGGTATTTCAAAAGCCTAATCCTTTCCCAAAATCAATCTTTGAGAATGTTGCATACGGACTTAGAGTGAATGGGGAAAAGAATAAGAAAGTTATTGAGGAAAGAGTTGTGGAGTCGCTAAAGGGTGCTGCTCTTTGGGAAGAAGTGAAAGACAAGCTAAAGAAATCTGCTTTCGAACTATCGGGAGGACAACAACAGCGTTTGTGTATTGCAAGGGCATTGGCAATTGCTCCAAAGATTATTCTTATGGATGAGCCAGCCTCAGCTCTCGACCCACTTTCAACCTTAAAGATTGAGGAGTTAATCTTCCAATTGAAGAAAGATTATACAATAGTTATCGTAACACACAATATGCAACAAGCTGCAAGAGTTAGTGATAAGACAGCATTCTTCTATTTGGGAGAGTTGATTGAATATGATTTCACAGAAAAAATATTTACCAATCCTTCAAAAGAATCAACTCAAAACTATATTACAGGACGTTTCGGGTGATGCTATCGTTGAAAGAAAATATATAAGAATATAAATCATTTAATTAAAGAAGAATATGACAACATTACACATAGACACCGAATTATTTAAGTTAAAAAACTCATTGCATGAGATGTGGCTTTTGGTAGATAAGCAAATCACTAAGGCACAGATAGCATTTATGGAATACGATAAGTCAATTGCAAGGGAAATCCTTTCAAGAGAGAAGATGGTTAATGCATTGGAGCTTAAGATTGACTCCGAATGTGAGAACTTTATTGCAAGAAATAATCCTGTTGCAATCGACCTTCGTTTGGCTTTGGCATACATTAAAATCAATAATAACCTTGAACGTATTGGCGACTTTGCAGAAGGAATTGCGGAGTTTATTCTCTATAATATGACCGAAAAACTTCCTGATGATTTTGCAAAAAGGCTTAGGATTGAGGAAATGTTTAATGGAGTTGCAGAAATGTTCACTTTGGCAAAGGAATCTCTTCACGAAGAAAATTCAGCTAAGGCAGAAAAGATATTTGGATTAGATAATTTGATTGATGAGATTAATCGTAATTCAAATAAGGTTATCAGTGAGGAAATTAATAAATACCCTGAGAAAGTTGAGGAATATCTCTATTTGAATGCCGTAATTCGTAAGCTTGAGAGATTGGGCGATAGGTGCAATAATATTGCAGAAGAGATTGTTTTCTATCTTGATGCTAAGGTTTTAAAGCATAATAAATCAGCATTCGAAAATCGTTAGTTTTCGTTTCTGAAATTAAACGTTACTTAATCAAAATTAAACGTTACTTAATTGGAAATAACCGTTACTTAATTTGGAATAACCGAGCTTTATTTTTTGATTGAGCCTATGTTTTTTATATATAAGAATTAAAAAAGGCTGCTAAGAATATTTTTTCTTGCAGCCTCTTTCGTTTTAAGTCAAATGATATATTCCAAAATTAATTTGGAACTAATCCTTATGCCTTATTATCAGAACCTAAAACATTCTTAACCTTATGCATGTATAGATTCTTTAAGCTTTCTCTTGCAGGTCCTAAGTATTTTCTTGGGTCAAATTCAGCTGGCTTTTGAACCATAAATTCTCTAATAGCTGCTGTCATTGCCAAACGACCATCGGAGTCAATATTTACCTTGCAAACAGCACTCTTTGCTGCCTTGCGTAATTGGTCTTCAGGAATACCAACAGCATCCTTTAGGGCTCCACCATTACTATTGATTGTTGTAACCAAGTTTTGTGGAACACTTGATGAACCATGAAGTACAATTGGGAAACCAGGAATACGCTTTTCAATTTCTTCCAAAATATCAAAACGTAGTGGAGGTGGGATTAAAACTCCATTAGCATCGCGAGTACATTGTTCTGGCTTAAATTTGTTTGCTCCGTGAGAAGTCCCGATTGAGATTGCAAGAGAGTCAACTCCAGTTTTCTTAACAAAGTCCTCAACCTCGTCTGGTTGTGTGTAGTGGCTATGTTCTGCAGAAACATCATCTTCAACTCCTGCCAAAACTCCAAGCTCTCCTTCAACCGTAACGTCATATTTATGTGCATATTCAACAACTTGCTTTGTTAGAGCAACATTTTCCTCATAAGGCAAGTGTGAGCCATCAATCATAACTGATGAAAATCCATACTCAATGCAGGACTTACATAGCTCAAATGTATCGCCGTGGTCAAGGTGAAGTACTATTGGAATATTGCATCCAAGTTCTTTGGCATATTCCACTGCTCCTTGTGCCATGTAGCGAAGTATAGTTTGGTTTGCGTATTTTCTTGCACCTGAACTAATTTGAAGGATTACGGGTGATTTTGTTTCAACACAAGCTTGAATGATTGCTTGCATTTGTTCCATGTTGTTAAAGTTGAAAGCTGGTATTGCATAGCCTCCTTTAACTGCTTTTGCGAACATATCTCTTGAGTTCACTAAGCCTAATTCTTTGTAATTTACCATATCAAATTATTTTTGGGTTAATAAATATAGTTTATATTGATAATTCATTAATAATTGTTTCTATCCTATAGCTAAGGGGTTTACTAATCTTTACTAATGGAAGTCGTAAATAGCCTTGTGAGAGTTGTAGCAATTCGAGTGCTGCCTTTATTCCAGCAGGGTTTCCCTCCTCAAAGATTGCATTTGTAAATGGGAGTAGTCTATAGTGAATATCTCTTGCTTTTTTAAAATCTCCCTTAAGACAATAATTAACCATTGTGCTAACTGCCTTTGGGTAGGCATTGGCAGTAACGGATATAACTCCTGTCATCCCAACGCTCATAAGAGGCATAGTTAGTGCGTCTTCTCCTGAAATAACTTGGAAATGCTTTGGTTTCTTTGAAATTATCTCCATACATTGTGCAAAATTGCCAGAGGCTTCCTTTATCCCAATTATGTTTGAGAAATCATTTGCCAATTGAAGACATGTATCTGCCGAAATATTGGAGCTTGTCCTTCCTGGTACGTTATAGAGTATTATTGGTACAGATGAGGCTTCCGATATTGCTTTGAAATGTTCGTATATTCCCTTTTGGGTTGGCTTATTGTAGTAGGGAGTAACGGATAGTAGGGCACTAACATCAGTAAGATCGGTCTTTGAAATCCTGTCAACAAGTTCGCTCGTGTTGTTTCCTCCCATTCCCAAAACAATTGGGACTCTTTTGTCAACCAAATCAATCATACAATCCAAAACCGCCATCTGCTCCTGAAGAGTTAGGGTTACAACCTCCGATGTTGTTCCAAGACAAACAATATAATCAACACCTCCCTTAATAACATGCTCAACAATATTCCCCAAAGATGTGAAATTAATATTTCTCTGTCTGTGAAATGGTGTAACAATAGCGACTCCAGTACCTGAGCCTTTGAAATTTTTATCCATAACAATTTAGATTTTTTAAATATTTATTTTTGAAAGATAATGGATTAATTGTTTCTGATATTCTTCCATATTAATATCTTCCAGCTTAAGTAACATATCAAAATGATTACGATTCTTATCGCTATCAAGTGCTATTTTGAATCTTGCCTTTGAAAGAGCAGCAAGATAGAAAGGAGCAAAATCTTCCTTGATTGAGAAATTAATCAAAACATCAAATTCTCTTGAAAGAAACTCCCTCACATGCATCCCTGTTGGTATTTGAGTAAGACCCAATTCCTTGTCAGTACAAAGAGTTACATTGAGAGTCTCAATATACCAAAGGGGCTTAACATTTCCATAAAACACTCCCATTACCTCCACCTTTGCTCCTTTTTCCTGAAATTCCTTAATTACTTTCTTAATTTCATTCCAATTCGTTTCCTTGTCAACCAAGCAAACCACCCCAACAGTTTTTGCTGCGTTCATTGAAGACATCGCTATTTCTCTAGTGTGTCGTTTTAGTTTAATCTTTAGTACCAAAGATTGGATAGTATGCCTTATTTTGTCTAACATGTAGCCTTGTTGTTACTCCTTTGAAATAATTTGTAAAATTACAACTTATTATAATACGAAACAAATTTTTCATTATTTCGTTTGCTAAAAAGTATTACCTTTGCCTTTGAAAATGAAAATACGTCAACGAAACTCTAAGCTAAAATGGATTCTCTTTATCATTGCTTTTGCTCTGATTGGTTATTTCCTATATCAGATAAATAAGCTTATTGTTCAGCTTAGGTATGAGGAGAAAAAAAGAATTGAGCTTTGGGCAAATACCATTAGCCGTAAGAGTGAACTTGTTCAGCATACTGATATTTTCTTTAAGCAGGTGAAAGAGGAAGAAAGGAAAAGGGTTGAACAATTTATTGAGGCACATAAGATTATCCTTCAGCAACCTCTCGACAAGGAAATTGACTTCTATTTTCGTTTTGTGGCAGATAACAAAACCATACCTGTGATTATTACCGACGAGTTTAACAATATCTCCCTCTCACAAAATGTTGAACTGCCACCAGGGTACAACGTATTGGTGGGAGACTTACTCAGAGAATTTACAATCAACGCCCCACTGCAATACGAAGTATATGGGATGAAGTTCAGACTCTATTATACTGAAAGCAGGGTTTATACGGATTTACATAATATGCTCCTGGATTTGTCTCGATCCCTTCTGAACGAGGTTACAATGAATTATGTGTTCGTGCCAGCTATCATAACCGACAAAAGCCGAACTGTGGTCTATTCCTCAGGAAACGTAACTCCAGACAGACTAATCCAAAAAAACCTCCAAAAGACTCTCGCCTACATGGAACGCTTCAATAAGCCAATCCCAATTACTCTGCCCGACAAGAAAGAGGTTTTGGTCTTTTACGAAGACTCCAATATCCTAAAGATGCTTAAGTACTACCCAATCTTCTTTATTCTCATCTTCTTAGTGATTGCTTTCATCGCATACCAATTCGTTATAACGGTCAAACGCTCCGAACAAAATTCCGTTTGGGTAGGTATGAGCAGGGAAACAGCCCATCAGCTCGGAACCCCAATCTCTTCCCTTATGGCGTGGGTTGAGTATTTGAGAATGAACCCTGAGAACGAAACCTATTGCTCCGAGATAGCCAAAGATATTCACCGTCTGGAAACCATCACTCAGCGTTTCTCCAAAATTGGATCAAATCCAGAGCTGGTCAAACAAGACCTAATCCCAATCATAAACAATGCCGTTGACTACCTACGTACTCGCTCCTCAAGGAAGGTAGATTTCAAGATAAATATCCCTCAAGATAAGGCAGTCATACTCCTTCTGAACGAACACCTATTGGAATGGGTCTTGGAGAACCTCTGCAAGAACGCAATTGATGCCATGGAGGGCGTTGGGGAGTTTAGCATAGAGCTCATTGAAGAGAATAAAAGAATAATCTTAGATATTTCCGACACAGGGAAAGGGATTCCAAAGAGAAACCAAAAGAAAATCTTCTACCCTGGATACTCCTCAAAGCAAAGGGGATGGGGCTTGGGCTTGAGCTTGGCTAAGAGGATAATAGAGCAATACCACAAGGGCAAGATATTCGTTAAGCAATCCACAGTGGGAAAAGGCACAACCTTTAGGATAAGCTTCCGTAAATTGGACAGATAGTATGTCAGGACTATATATTCATATCCCTTTCTGCTCAAAGAAATGCTACTACTGCGATTTCTACTCCTTAGCATCAAGAAAGAGTAAGAAAGCATATTTAGAGGCTCTTTCAAAAGAATGGGAGCAAAGAAAAACAGAAACAGAGTGGGGCGTAGGGCAAGGAATCAAAACCATATATATTGGAGGCGGAACCCCTTCATCCTTAGACAAAGAGGAAGTAAAATATCTCTTTGACCAAATCCTAAAAGACAAAACCCCTTTCCACCCAGACCTAAGGGAAATGGAAATAACCTTTGAGGCAAATCCCGAAAACCTAAGCTACGAATACTTAGACTTTCTCCGAAAACAAACCCCCATAAACCGACTAAGCATAGGCATACAAAGCTTTTCGGAAAACGACCTTAGAGCAATTGGAAGGTCACACTCATCATTGCAGGCCTCCACCTCCGTACGTTTAGCCCAAGAGCTGGGTTTTGAGAATATAAGCATAGATTTGATTTTCTCCCTTCCCTCCATGAGCAGCCTCGATTGGAAAACCAACCTCCTTAAGGCAATCGAACTCAAGGTACAGCATATCTCAGCCTATTGCCTTAGCCTTGAAAAGGGAACCATCCTCAACACTCTTGTGGACAGGAAAAAGATAAGCCTCCCAAGTGAAAACATTGTGGAAGAGCAGTTCCTTATAGCAAAAGACCTTCTGGAGGCAAACAAATTTGAGCATTACGAAATCTCCTCCTATGCCTTGGAAGGCTTTCGCTCTCAGCACAATTCCCTCTACTGGCAAAACAAACCCTACATTGGTTTGGGTGCTTCGGCACATAGTTTCAACCTAAGCAAAAGACGCTGGAACATAGCCAACCAAAGCCTCTATATAGAGAAAATCAACCAAGGCCAACCCATATTTGAAGAGGAAACCCTTAGCCCAAAGGACATCTACAACGAATACATCCTCAGTGCCACAAGAATAAAGGAGGGCATAAGCATAAGCCATATAATGGAAAACTTCCCAAAGGAAACCATAAGCCACTTCCTTTTGCAAGCTGAGAAACTCCTCAAAGACAACCTCATAGTGCCTTGTGGCGAGAGTTATCTCCTCACAACCAAAGGCATACTCCTTTCCAACCAAGTCGCCCTTGGTTTGTTTATTTAGAAATTAAGGGTAATGGTTAATGGTTAGTGATTAATGGTTAATTGATAAACTTCTAATTCCTTTTTCTTAAACTTTAAACCTTAAACATTAGACTAAGTCTAATTTTATTTTAACTCAGTCTAATTTTGCTCAGACTCAGTTAAAAAACGCAAATGACTGAGTTAAACCTATGTTTTTGTACGTTTTCTTAGTTTCCCAATAAGTTTGCAAAGGCTGTAAATGGTTAATTACTATGTTGTTATCATAGGACAAAGGGGGATTTTTTTCTAACTGAGTCTCATTGTTTTTTAACTGAACCTGAGCTTTTTTAGACTCAGTCTAAAGACAAGGAGACTCAGTCTAAAAACAAGGAGACTTAGTCTAAAGACGAGGAGACTTAGTCTAATTATAAATGGTTAGTGGTAAATGATAAATAGTTAATGATAAGTGGTTAGGGGATTAACCATTAAGCATTTATCATTAACCTCTATCATCAGAATCTTTTCTTCCAAAACGATGGCATAAAGAGTACCAAAACGGTTACTAACTCCAAACGTCCTAAGTACATGAGTGATACAAATATGGCTTTGGCTGGATACGACACATTGGAATAATCGCCAAAGGCACCTATCTCTCCAAAACCTGTTCCCATGTTGCTCAAACACGAAACACTGGCTCCTGCAGCCTCAACAAAGCCCATGCCCAGCCCAACCAAGACTAAGAGTGCTACAACAAAGGTTATGGTGAAAAGGAGAAAGACTATCAATACGTTGTGTACGACTTGAGGGTCAACGATTTGCTTTTCAAACTTTAGGGGTATGACTGCTCGTCGGTGGAAGCTCCTCTTTATGATTTGCCTTGCGTTTTTGAATAATATGATTATCCTTATTATCTTCAAGCCTCCGGTTGTGGAACCCGACATTGCCCCTGAAAACATTAGGAGTAGGAGTATTAGTGATTCGGAGGAGCCCCATAGTGCGTAGTCGTAGCTTATGAATCCTGAGGAAGTGATTAGGCTTACTGTTTGAAAGAGGGAGTGTCGTAGGCTTGCCTCTAAGCCTATGGAAGTGTCGTAGGAGAGTAGGAAGATTATGCTGCTTGCTACCAAGATGGCGTATATATATACTTTAAATTCTTCGTTTACCACTATTCTTCTGAATCGTCCCTTAATGGCGTAGTACATTATTGGGAAGTTTATGCCTGAGGGTATCATAAATAGGATTAATATATATTGTATTAGGGGTGAGTATAGGGAGATTGAGTCGTTTTTTGTTGAGAATCCTCCTGAGGACAGAGTGGAGAAGGCGTGGCATACGGCATCGAAACCCTCCATTCCTCCAGCCCAAAGCAAAAGGGCAGCAAGCAGGGTTAGACCGACATAGATTCCCACAATAATTTTGGCAGTGGTTCTTATATGGGGCGAGAGTTTATCCTTATTGGGACCTGTTACTTCGGCAGCGAACAGAGACATACCCCCACCACCAAAGAACGGAACAAAAGATATAACGATAACAACTATCCCAACGCCCCCAATCCAGTTGGTCAAGCTTCGCCAGAAGAGGATTCCATTTGGAAGGGCTTCAATGTTGGTCATGATGGTAGCTGAGGTTGTTGAGAAGCCGCTCATTGATTCGAAGAAGGCGTCAAAATATGATTGGGTATATCCTCCAATGAAGTAGGGTAAGGCTCCGAATAGGGACATAAAGAGCCATATCATTGCAACTATCATATAACCAAGCTTACGGTCAATCTGCCCTTGCTTTGGTTTGCGGATGAATACTCTTAGGCTTAGTCCAACAATGAGGGTAATGCCTGTGCTTATTCCTAAGGGGAGTATGTCGTTTGTGCCGTAGGCAATGGCAATAGCCAAGCTTAGGAGCATGAAGAAAGCCTCAAGCATGAGCAGAATACCAATTACCCTAAAGAGAGATAAAAACCTTTGTTTAATCATTAAGTTTTGTCTGGTTGTTTTTTAATTTCCTCTGACAATTGGCAAAGATACAACAAAGAGAATTATCTTTATTCTTCTTTTGAGGAAATTTAGTTATATTATGCTTAGACTTAGTTTACTTATGGTTTCTTTAATTAATAATATA
>ENA-UOOH01000408-UOOH01000408.1-fermentation-metagenome-genome-assembly--contig:-NODE-408-length-50180-cov-33.110085_pt1 | contig 50180 bp, 52 predicted proteins | sample MGYA00245778_ERZ724025 | MGnify/ENA primary metagenome ERZ724025 (study PRJEB28704, sample SAMN03018313) | fermentation metagenome | biome: anthropogenic terrestrial biome; feature: soil; material...
CCTCCGCCTCAAGGAGGACGCTTCTCTCCGTGAGGCGATGGGGAGCAACGGCAGGGATTACCTTGAGGCTAACATGAGTTTGGAACAAAATGTCGCTCTATACGAACAAATTTTTTATACCCTTGTCGGGGATGGTGTCGTTGCGAAGAGCCCGTTTCCTTCGAGGGGCGATGAGGCACCAGGGGTTGGACATAGTGGAGTGTAGCCGTAACAAGAATATTACCATCATGTGGATCCTCTTCCATCTGGATGCCTATATTTCTGATAGAGGGGTATATTGTGCTGCCTATACAGCGCTCCACACGGATGAAAGCATTTGGAGGAGGGGATTCAGATAACTAATTATTCAGCCTACGTCACGCGGATTTCAGATTTAGAGTTAGACCTCGGGGGAAGTTTCAACTTCTTCAGTTGGCTTGATATGATTCGATCTGATTCTTGGGTCTTTATCAAGCCAAATTTTACCTATCTGTACGACATAGGAGGCTCACAACGCAGGATTAACCTTATCTTGCGTGGTCAGCTGGTTAGTGCCGTTGTCAAGAGGTAACAATCCTATTATATCTAAACGGAGAGTTCATGAAATTAAATCCACGTTTCTTCATCTTTGGTTATTTTGGATGGTTTAACGTAGGAGACGATGCAATTGGGTTATCGATCGTAAAGGAACTAAAAAGTCGGTACTCTAATGCTACTTTCATAACTACATGCAATAACCGGTATTTCCTAGAGAATTTTCATGGAACTAACATTCTGCAAGATGTAGAGACCATTGGATTTGAAATCTCGAAGATATTGCGAGAAATTATAAAATCAGATTATTTTATAATCGCTGGCGGTACTCATTTTCACGACGAAGGTGGGCTAAATTTTGGGCGTTTTAAAATATTATTTAGTTTTGTCATGCTGACCTGTTTTGCAAGACTGTCAAGAAAATCTCCTCTTTTACTCGGTCACGGGATAGGCCCTCTCTCCTCCTCTTGGTCAAAGGCCTTAGTAAAGTTAATTCTTTATAATTCTCAGAAAGTTTTTGTTAGAGACAAAGATTCTTTTAAACTGGTTACTTCGCTAGGCTTCCGCGGAAAATGTGTACAAGGATTTGATTGCGCTGCAACGCTTGTTGAGGCAAGTGCTACCTTAGGTGAGGTTACACATCATCGGCCTGAGCGGAGAATAATTGGCATTTCACTACTCCCTGTTTATAGTATATATTTGGATGAGGTCGAAAAAGATACCAATATCGTCAAATCATTTGCCAGATGCCTAGAATCAGCCCTACTAAAAGATAATTCTATATACCTACGCCTTTTTGCCTTTCGAACGGGGATGAGGCACTCAGATGTTCCTCTTCTCGAAGTGTTGATGAAGGACATCAATGTTCGGCCGGATGCAATTGAGTTGATCCACTATGATGGAGATGTTAACAAATTTTTAAGCTCGATAAAGGCATGCAATTATTGCATTGGGATGCGATATCATGCATCAGTATTTGCGTACCTCCTTCATAAACCTCAGATAATTTTAGATTATATGGGCAAATGTAAAAGTTTAGGACGGGATATTGCTATCGACGAATCTGCCATAATTCCTATTGCAGATATTCTAACTCCAAGGTTCTGCGATATGATTCAATCTTTTTTATCGAATCCGAAGCAATATGTAGCAAATTTACCTGTACATTCTGCAAAAATGAGAGCAGAGAAAATGTTCGAAAAGTTGGGAGAGAAGTTATGATCAAAGTTCTCACTGTAGTTGTTGACAACCATATTGGTGGCATTCAAAATCGGATCTTAAGTGTCGGGAAAGATCTTAAAAGTCAAGGCATACAATCTATAATCCTAACTCCTAATAGTGATGGAGATTTCTCAAAAATTGCGCAAGACTCTGGTTTCAAGGTGTATCAAGCCTCAATTGAGTCCCCAAAACTTTTTACTTCGTTTAGAAACATATTCAGGAACGCCCTATGGATTCTTATGTTTCCAGTGGGTGTTATAGAGACAATTCGAGTCATCAAGCGTGAAAATATTGATATAGTGCATATAAATGGGCTTTTGGCGTTGCATGCCGTTTTTGCTGCAAAGATCACAAAAATACCTTTTATATGGCATCTGGTTGGAACGATATACCCTCCACTATTAGTGAGGGGTATAAGGCCATTGTTTCTTTGGAGTAAGAGAATTGTACTTGTTACAAATAAGACCAAAAAGTACTATCTTGGCGATTACTTTTCAGAAGATGTGGCTAAAGTTATTTTTGAACCTGTTGATACCATCCGCTTCCAAAAAGGGCAAAATTCGGAAGAATATAAAGCGTACCTCCGATCAAAGTACAATATACCTCTCAACTCCTGTATTGTTGGGTTTGTTGGAAATATTTCACCTGTCAAAGGTTTAGAATATTTTTTGGAAGTTGTAAAGCGTCAGAAAGGTCAATCAGGTACTAGAGCATACTTCGTAATTGCAGGAAAAGTCTCCAAAAACCACATAGCGTACTTAGAAAAACTGTATTCTCTAATAGATAAATATAATCTAAAGAAAGATATAGTTCTCTTAGAAGATTTTGAGTATGTTCAGATGATATACTCTGTTCTGGATATCTTTCTAATGACATCTATCTCCGAAGGAACACCATTAGTCATTTTGGAGGCAATGGCAATGGAAATTCCTGTTATCGCTCCTAACGTTGGAGGAATCTCAGAACAAATATCTAATGGGGAAACTGGATTTATAGTTCCACCAAATGACATTGACGCAACACTCGCGTCGCTTCAAGTGTTGGTAAATAGTCCGGATCTAAGGAGAGAAATGGGCAAAATGGGACGGGAACGAGTAAGTTCCTTGTTTTCATTGGAGAAGTGCGTTCAGATGCATCAGGATCTTTATTCCGAGATGGTGAAGCATGGATAGTAAGTCAATTGGTATTGTCACATTTCCAATTAACAAGAACGGGGTTATACCATTATCTAATCTAGTAGATATCACATCATGTTTATGCCCAAAACCGTACCTGATAACAGGGAGTGAAGGATATAACCATTTCCAAAATGACCAAAGCTTAACGGTGTATAATATTGCCCATACTGATTCGCACAGTATTCTAAAGAGGATATTAAAATATCTAATAATTCAACTTCAAATAGGCAAGATAATCATAACATCTAGACATGATGTATCTACATGGATTTTTTTCATTGGAGGGAGCGGCCAGATAATACCACTTATAATAGCAAAAATTGTGGGTAAAAAAACGTACTTGCTCCTTGCCGGATCAGAGAAAAAAGGCGCTGATATAGTATATCATCATTTAGCATTCCCAGTAAAGTTATTAATAAACGTTGGGTATTTTATTGTCGACAAAATCGTTATCTATTCCGTTTCTCTGATCCGTACATGGGATCTTGCCATGTACCAAGGTAAAATCTTCATTGCCCATGAGCACTACTTTGATCTCAATTTTTTCACCATCACCGCCCCTCTAGCCGACCGTCCTCCTCTCATCGGCTACATTGGAAGTCTTGGTGAAGTGAAAGGTGTCCAGAACTTCATCCAAGCCCTCCCTGAAATTCTCAGTAACCAGCCAGATCTCCGTGCCTTCGTTGGTGGGGACGGGCAGTTGAAAGAGGCGATCACGACTGCTCTGCACGAAAGAGGAGTCACCACCCGCGTCGACCTCCCCGGTTGGATCTCCCACGACACCCTCCCCAAATATCTGAATCAATTGCGCCTCATTGTTCTCCCCTCTTACTCAGAGGGGCTCCCAAACATCATGCTTGAGGCCATGGCCTGTGGGACCCCGGTGCTCGCGACACCGGTCGGGGCGATACCGGATATTATAATAGACGGAAAGACCGGATTTATTATGGAGAATAACTCTCCGGAGTGCATTGCTAAGAACGTGATCCGGGCGTTAAGTTCTCCAGATCTGGAACAGATTGCAGAGAACGGAAGGCGATTTGTGGAGGAAAATTTTACGTTCGAAAAGACGGTGGAAAACTGGAGGAGAATCCTGCAGGACATTGAGTAGGCATGTTCAGTTCCAGTGCAATCCGGTGGCAGCGCTTCCAGAAGATTGTCCTGATATTCCTATTCACTCTTCTGAGTGTAGCGCTCATTGTCACCTGGAATACACCCGCTCTGGGTTATGAGACTTCAATCTATCGGTCAACGCCGCTGATACTCTGGGTGAGTTTGATCGCTTCGGTGATAAGTGGTATTACAATTGTTGTTGTATCAATAGCAAAGAGCGAGTTAGATCAGACTTACCTCTGGAAGATAGGATTCTTGCTGGTATTCCTGAGTTACGCCGTTTGTCTGGCTCTTTTTATTATTCGCGGCTACTATATGTGGTGTATGACGGGAGATCCCGCCAGCCATATTGGGTGGATTAAAGAAACAATCAATATAGGTCATGTTCCAACCTCGATAATGTATCCGATCACTCATATTTACTTATCTGAGCTCGTCTTTTTTACCGGTCTCGATCTGGTCGTTCTGCATAAAATAGTACCGTTCATCTTTGGATTGCTCTGTATCCTGTTTATGTATGTTCTGGCTAAAGCCTCATTTTCAAATTACGGTGATGCTTTACTTGTCGGGATTATCAGTTGTTGTTTGACGTTTGGTTGGTATCTTAATCTAACACCGAATGCACTATCTAATATGTTAATTCCTTTTGCGCTATTTTTAATTGTAAAGTTTCTTCAAAAGGGGGAGGGGACATGGGCCATCCCATTATCAGCAATCATCATTCTCTATCCTGTTTTCCATGTCCTTCCAGCCATTATCTTGGGGTTGTCGCTCCTCACGCTCTGGATCCCTGCTAAACTACCGGAAGCGTTTCAAAATCTACGTGAAAAGAAGGTATATATCTTAAAATATAACGGTGAAGATTTGCGGCTGATGGTTCCTTTTCTATTACTATTAAGCTGGTTCATTTTTTGGATCTCTTCTTTCCAAGTTTTTGGGCACACTATTAAAGATATATATTATACCGTCGCTTTAGAGGAAAAAGAGACAAAAGGTGCAGCTTTACTAGATCAGATCTCTTATGCACAGGGGTATGGATATAGTGTTATTGAACAAGCCCTTAAAGTGTACGGTGCACAAATAGTTCTCATTTTACTCTCGTTACTGGCTCTACTACTGTTATGGAGAGAGTTCACCACTAGTGATCACAATAAATTTCTTTTCTCGTTCTATGGCCCATTCTTCGCCATCTTATTTATGATGAGTATTTTCTTTATTTTTAACCTGTCATTTAGCCCATTTAGATTTATAATATATATATCAATGTTGGGTACACTATTTGCAGCGTATTTCCTCGGGTACTTTTTGATTGACAGAAGATCGAAGAATAATTCTTTATTACAAAATATCAGTTTAAAAGTGTCATGTGTAACTGTGGTAATTACTCTCCTGTTTCTTGCAAGCATGCTTAGTCTCTACCCATCACCATATAATCTGGGGACGAACTACCACACAACACAATCTGAAGTTATGGGGATGACGTTCTTTTATGGCCATCGTGATGTGAACGTACCTGTGACAGGGATTACAGTTGCTCCGGGACGGTTTTCCCATGCGTTTCTAACCCCTAAAGAGCAATCTGTTCAGCGTCTTCCCATGTATCTTGAGGAACGAGCTGCTCCGTGGCACTTCGGGTACGATAAATATTATACATTATCAGCTCTTTATACTGATGAAATAGACATGATTATAACTCAAAGAGATAGACTACTATATGTTGATGTATTCCCAGTTATGGCGAAATTTCGATTTACTAAACAGGACTTTGAGCGATTGGATTCTGATATAAATTTTCTGTATTCAAATGGAGGTTTTGACCTCCGGAAAGTTACTACAGTAATTTAAGGTGATCTCATTGAAGAACGTTCTCATCATTACCTATTTTTTCCCTCCTATGCCTGAGATTGGTGGAATCCGTTTATATGGGCTTGCAAAGTACCTCCCTCAATACGGCTGGAACCCTATCATATTGACACCTCTCTTGTCGGGAGAACCGAATTCACGATTCCAAGTAATTCAGACTCCTTACGATGATGTGGTTGCGCTCTGGAAGAGACATGTGGGATTGAATCCAAAAGAAACATTAAATAAACAATTTGGCATCTCTAGAGCGAAAAATCGCCCCTCGATTATGGATCACCTTGCATATTTGCCACAGGAAATAATCTCATATCCAGATAACCAGAGGGGCTGGTATAAGCACGCCGTCAAGGCAGGAGATGATCTCCTTCAGAACGAGCAGATCGGTGCAATCCTCAGTTCATCAAATCCTGTAACATGCCACCTCATCGCCAAGACTCTCGCAGGGAAGTACCAGATCCCTTGGGTTGCAGATCTCCGTGATCTCTGGACGCAGAACCCGTACTCCAACCATTGCGCTCTCCGGAGGTTCGCTGAAAGGAACCTGGAGCTCCGAACGCTTGACAAAGCAAACGCGCTGGTTACGGTCTCTAAACCTCTGGCAGATGATTTGAGTCGCCTGCACACACATAAACCAGTCTATGTCATTACCAATGGATTTGATCCGGAGGACGCATGCTTTGACGCTCCGGAATTAACGAATAAGTTCACCATAACCTATACCGGAATGCTTTACGACGGAAAGCGAGATCCTGCGATGTTCTTTGAGGCCCTGAAAAATCTGATAAAAGATGGTGTTATCGACCCAGATCTTGTTGAGGTCCGGTTCTTCGGCTCCCGGGATCCTTGGTTATTCAACGAGATTGGGGGTGCCAATCTGGAAGGCGTTGTCAAGGTTCTGGGTTTTGTTCCAAGAAACGTGGCACTCAAAAAGCAGCGGGAGTCACAGCTTTTACTGTTGCTCTTGTGGAACAACCCGCAGGAGAAAGGAGTCTACACCGGGAAGGTCTTTGAATATCTTGCCGCCCAGAGGCCGATCCTCGCACTCGGTGGCCCTGATGAGGGCGTTGTAAAAGACCTGCTCAACGAGACACAGGCCGGGCATTATGTATCTTCGCTTGAAGACCTAGAGGCAACTTTATCTAAGTATTACTCAGAGTTCACGAAGACCGGAGCAGTGGCGTCCACAGAAGAGAACGCAATCTCCAAATACAGTCAACTGGAGATGGCGAGGAAATTTGCTGATGTTCTTGATAAGGTCCAAATTGGAGAACTTCAGGATCATACATCTACTGTTGCATGTACTGATTCGGCGAAGAAGTTCACTCAATAACTCTAAATCCTCACATTTAACTCCTGTGCCTCATCTGGTTCTTCCGGCGGGGGAGGAGAGTGCTGCCTAGCATCTCTTTTTCCAGCCTAGGTTAATTGAATGTGCCCGCGTAAATGTCGGTCGGGGGCGATAAAAGTCCCTATGTTTGAATAGAGCAGTTATTCTCTATTGAAGCCGTGAAACTAACTCCTCAAAAGTATAAGGTATAAATGCTGATTCGACCATATGTTATATATGAGCGATGAGAAGGGCAAATCCTCATCGGCCTCACAACCTGAGCCGAAGATCAGAAAAGTGTCACCCCGACCTGCAGGAAAGAGTCCTGGGATCACGGTGCGATCGCTCGAAGATGATGGGAATGGCCGGTGATTCCTGGCGGAAAGGAGGATAAACCTGGGGTCTCCTCCTCTGATGATCCCGTTGAAGAGAGAACGGCGACCTTGCTCGACGAAGCGCATATTATCTTTGATAGGTTGAGCGCGAACATCGATGCAATCAATGCGAAGATACTGGCTGTTTTCCAGATCTTTTTGGTATTGGTGACCCTCCTGATTTCTGTTTTTGGCCTAGTTTTTGACCTCTCTAAGTTCTCCTGTCTTGACTGGGTTTTGTTCAGTTGGGTTTTTGTCATAACCGTCATTACCCTGGGTTGCCTCTATTACCTGATCCGGCCTAAAAAGTATGAATACCCGGAAATCTTTGGAGAGAAACGTTTTGCAGAACTATGCAACGTGAATAGGCAGAGTCTTCTCTCAGATTTCCTTTACTACACACGGGAAGCTTACAATGCTAATTTTAAGACCTATGCACTGCTGAGCCGGGGATTGCAAGTATCTTTGATACTTGTAGCTCTCGATCTGATCATCTTTGCACTCTTTATCTGTGCTTATGTCATCGGTTAGGTGAGGGACATGGTTGAAGAACATGACAGTGACAGGAAAGAACCACAGAAGATCGATCCAAAACCGGCAGGGAAAGCAAAAGGAACGGCAAATGTGGTCGCTTCAAGATTTAAACGCAAACCCAAGGAATAATCTCCAGAAGAGGCGCCGAGATCTATGAAGAAGATATAAATGGTTTTAGTGATGGTTTCCGGGACTGAATTGAATCGGTTCCCTCCCGTTACCTTTTTGGGTATCCGTGTAGAGTGATAAGTGATATTGCATGAGCGAAAAAAAGCCTTCACAGTCAAAGTCTCCCCAAAACTTACCCCGGCAGGAACCAGCACGCATTGAAGCTCGGCCCGCGGGGAGTGAACCAGGAATCACAACCATCCAGAAGGCCGAAGTGCCCCCTAGAGAGCGAAAAACAGGAGAATAATCCAAAAAAGCCCCTTTTATTTCTCCCATCCTTCCTAACTTGTCAATCATGCCCTCCGGTTGGAACCGGAGCATCCTGAATTCACCCACCTTTTTTATGGCATGTCTAATGAGAGGGTTGCGATTCTTTGGCTACAAGCCATCCTAGAGCCGGAGGAGTATGCGCACAATTCTTTTACCCAGCATCCCATGACCACCGGCTGTACCTGGCACGATGTTCCCGCGAAATACGGCACTAGATCGACAGTTAACCGACATCACCTTGAACTATGCGAGAAGGGCATGTACCAGGCGATCTTCCTCGACCTGCTCCGATCGGCTATGAGATCGAGAAGATCGATCTCTGGCACTGTTTGACGGATACCAAGGATATCCGGGAAAAAAAGGAGGATCAACCGGTTATGGTGGTTACAAAAAGGTGAACAGGAACAAGCGACCTCACCTCTCCTCACCTACCTCTACGGCCCGGAGGCATTCGGGTTCCTCGCGCTCTTTACCTCAATCAACAGCATCATATTGGAATCATCGCTTGCATGCGCTACGAAATGACGATCCTGCTCCCGAAAACCGACGAGAAGGCTGCAAACCTGCTGGGCTTGTGTCTCCTCCGTGTGACCATTATCAGTGGGCTGACAGTGCCGGCCCATATTCCGGGGGCGACGTCTTCCCCTCTCTCCTCAATGCGCCCGAATTTGGCCCCTATTTTCTCCGAGTCTAGAGATTGAAACCCATGGATGTCCTGTCGCCGTTTCGAAAGTGTCATATTTATGCGTGATTTATCCCATATAGAGAACATCTTGGCTCTCCCTTCAAAAGCCCTGAGGACACCCCCATGTCTTATCAACGATTTGCAAAAGACGTCGCCATCATCGGCATCACGCAGGTTCTGACTAGCCTGGGCGGATTTATTCTTCTTCCCCTTATCACCAAGACGCTTGGGGCGTATGACTACGGCATTTGGGCGCAGATCTCCATCACAATTTCCCTACTCACCCCTATGGCGCTACTGGGTCTTTCGATGGCGCTGGTGCGGTTTCTCTCGGCAGAAAAAAATATAGAGCACATCCGGGAAGGGCTCTATTCCATCATTGTTTTCGTTTTATTTACAGGGTCAGGTATATCCTTCCTTGTCTTTCTCCTCTCTGATCTACTGGCTACCAGCATCTTTGGGGATATCGCGACTTCTCCCTACATCCGGGCCGGATCTTTCCTGATCCTCCTCTCTGCTCTCGACCAGTTGGCCCTCTTCTATTTCCGTGTCTCGCGGCAAACCAAGACATTTGCTCTCCTCACAATCTTTCAGTCTTTCGGGCAGTTCTTCTTGGTACTGGCTCTCCTCCTTTCTGGATTCGGGCTGATGGGGGTGATCCTGGCCACCCTCATTGTAAACATTGCCCTCTTTGTGGTCGCGATGGTGCGGGTCACCGCGCAGGTTGGGTTTGCCATACCACGGTTCACCTATCTCGCAGAATACCTGCGATACAGTCTCCCTCTGACGCCAAATTCTCTTATTCGATGGGTTACTGACTCCAGCGACCGGTATCTCATTGGTTTTTTCCTGGGCGTTGGGTCGGTCGGAGTTTACTCGGCAGCGTATGCTATTGGGAATTTGATCCAGCTGTTCATCTCCCCAATACAGTTCATCCTCTTCCCGGAGTTATCGAGACTCTACGACGAGAGGAAGTCCGGTGATGTGAAGGTATACCTCAGTTACTCACTGAAATATTTTTTGTTTATTGCTATCCCTGCGGCATTTGGTCTTGCTGTGCTATCTAAGCCCCTTCTCGAAATCTTCACCAGTACCGAATTCGTTTCTGGAAGTTCTGTTATCCCCTTCATCGCACTGGCAGGATTGTTAGCGGGAGTTTTTCAGGTTATTATTAATATCACTCACCTTGTCAAAAAGACTCAGTTCAACCTTGCTATCCATGTTGTAGCGGCTGTGATCAATGTCATTTTAAATGTCCTCTTGATTCCTATGATTGGTATTCTCGGTGCTGCCATTGCAACGACCCTGTCTTACCTGGCGATGGTGATCATCTGTATCTCAGTATCTTTCAAGTACATCAAATTTGATCTTCACGGAGATTTTATTATAAAATCAATTGTTGCATCCGGGATCATGGCCGGGCTAGTTTATCCCCTGTACCCCCAGGAGATATTCTCCCTTCTTCTTGTGGTGACAGGGGGAACAATCGTCTACGTGTTGGTTATGATAGTGTTCTTCAGGTCATTTAACTATCAGGAATTAAATATGTTGAAAAATCTTGTTATGAAGCGATTATGATGTTATGGTCTAAGGGTAATAGTTTCATTTGCTGAGTGAATTTACTTGCCCCCTCTTAAACTTTCTCCGACGCTTTCGAACTTTTTGTAAGATCTTTTATCAAAGTAAAATTCGACATTGCCTTACTTTGTACATGCGGGATATGCTCCCTCAAATGGCTCTGGATTTCCTTTCGGTTGTTCCAACATCGTTCGTATTTATCTATCATATCTTGTGAGGAAGCAGGATTGCAAATATACTCTTCCATCTCCGTAACTCTCGCAAAGCCTTTTAATTTGTGTGCTTTGGGTTCATGCCCGTAATCAATAATTACTGTCGGGATGCACTGCGAAAGACCGGCAACTGCGCCATGTATCCTCCCGCTTATGAGTACATCACAGACCCCAATAATAGATTTTGAAGTAGATGCATCATATAAGCCCTGTAACATAAGGACTCGATTTACGTCAACGCCATCTTCCTCGAGTATACTAAATATTTGACTTATTATTGCATGATCGTTACCTTTAACCAAATTTCCATCATCATCTGTCTTATTCTGGTGGCTCATTAATAAAATGTGCGCATCACTATTGTCCAAAATGTGTTTGATAAGTTCAACAAAAGGACGCAATTCATATTCTTCGCGGGGCAGCTTTGAGAAGGGCGGTTTAGCCATATTCCAGCCACAGATAATGAGTCCGATCAGGGGTTTTGTCTTGGGAAGAAGACCTTCGCTCCTTAGAATGATAGCCATTTCATTATCGTCCCTTCTTTCGAACAAGAATGCAGGACATGCAGTGTCGTAAATAGGAGTGTTTTTAACACCCAATTCATTTAGTATTTCAGTACTAATCGGGTCTCTGTTGGTGATCAAGTCTATTCGATTGAGCACGTTTTTCGCGAGGATTCGCCGCCATGCCGAGTTAAAAGGGCCGGGCGATCCGATGAACAAAACCACAGGTTTTCCCAATATCTTTGACATTACAATTTTTGCGTTGTCCTCTAAAAAGCTCAGGTTCCCCGCATTATCACCATACATATCGCCGCTGAAGTCAATAACCAGGTCCGAGTTGTATATTTCCTTGAGCAGTTTGCTTTTGTCAATTAACCACTGGAGATCCTTGTTGAAGATCCTACGACCTGTGGCCCAAGCGAAAACGAGAACTAAATCTTTTGCTGTGATAATTCCTGTTTCTAATCCGTATGTCCAAAATCTTTCGTCACGTAGCGAAGTTATTCCAAACCGTTCACAAAATTCATGCGACATCTGAACAGACGTTAATATTTCAGATTCGAGAAATTGATCCTTTAACTGAACGATCAATGGTTCCATTATGGCATAATTACCAAGGTTATGGTATTCCATGCCCCCCAGTTTACTCGACGTTAAACCTAAGATTAATATTTTCATTGAGCATCCTCCAATAAGTTATTCAACGATAATTCCATCTCATAGCAGCTTCCTCTGCTACAAATACCATCTTTCATTCCGACAACTTTAAATCCGTGCTTTTTATACAAATTGAGGGCGGAAAGATTGTTTACATATACAAACAAGCGTATTCTCCATACATTATTTTCTTTTAGTTCATTGATGCTCTCTTTTAGGAGAACGCTCCCTATTCCTTGCCTTTTACAGACATCATCTACGGCGATAGAATCCATAGTAGCCACCTTAATGAATTTACCTCTTTTTAGATCGATGTGAATATAATAGGCACAATATCCCAAAACAATGTCCTTGTCATCTTTAAAAATGTAAAATACCTTATTGAACAGCGCTTGATCTCTTTGAATAGCTTTTTCAGCTCCATTCCCCAACTGCTCTCTGTATATTTTTATTACCTGTTGTAAGTCTGATTTTTGACAGGATTTTGTTTTTATTTTATATTCTTTGAATAATATCATAGAAATGCTACCTATAAGATCACGGAAATATCTTATCGCCCTAAATAATCTATTATATAATGCAGAAGCACTACTTCTCATTACGTTTGTTGCAAATTTCGTACGAAAATCCATTCTCATCCCTGTATGCTTGTTGCCCAGCAGGCATCATTAAGGTTTTTCACCAGATAGTCATACCACGTAATCGCAGTTCTATACTGCAGAAGTTATTGATTGCGAATTATATTGGGAGATTTTTTCAAAGAGTAATAAGGTACTAAATACGGATTAAATCCAGTAATAAACTCAGCGAGCTGAGGCGTATTAGCTGCCATCAAGTTTGCAGTATTCATACCTCTGTCCAGATAATATCTGAATGCTGTGTCTAAGAGTAAATGATACCCTCCACTCTTTCTTAAATCTGGATCTGTCACAGCAGTCCATCGATGGATGTAATTATTGTCATGCAAAAAAATCTCTGCTGCTATCCACTTTTCGTCCTGTGTTTTTGCAACCCAGAGATCTCCCAGATCGTTAATGACGATATATTCATACAGATCTTCTAGATATCCTTTGGAAACGGGAACCTTTAATCCCTGGCGCTCGAAGGTTTGTTGATATAATGGATAATACGATTCGATATCCCGTGAGATGGTCACAAAAACTTCATTTTTCAGTGCAGCGTTAAGGTTGCGCCTTATATCCCGGGAATAATTGAGATTTGCAAGATCCAGGAAATATGTATATCTGACCCCACTTTCCCACCCTCTCTGGGTAAATGAACGGATATCAACTAATTTCGGAGGGTTCTGCACTTTAATCTGGGTAAATCTTGGTTGTTGAAAGAACGTCGCTATCGATGTCAGGATGTTATTCTGCTGTCGTTCAAATTTCCGAACGTTATTTCCAGGAATCTCTTCCAGCACAATGCCACTGTACGGCATCAGTCCACAGGTGTTCGACGCAAAGCTTAACAAACCAAAACGCTTTCCATGGAAGAGTGGACAGCCACCAACAAGTCGATTTTCTGAAAAACAACCATATATAGTGAAATCTGTTTTTAGTGCTTTCGATGTAACGGAAAGCCAGTTTGAATTTGAAAATATAGTCCCCTGTGGGGATAATACAACAAACTCATCCCATTCCTGATATTCTGACTTTTCAAGTGCCCTTGTTACAAACGTTGGTTCGCTCATTGTTCTTTCACCAGACTTGCTATTTCTGACCCACTCGCCATCCACGCCCCCTTCTCCCGACAGTACCGCAGAATCTTCTCGTAGAACTTCAGCCGCTCCCCTTCCATGTAGGTGTTGTGCCAGAGGATGGTGATGACCCCGTGGCAGCGCTCGGTCGCGTCGATGAGCCGGCGGGTGACCTCCCAAGCCTTCCCGGCGTCGAGCCGCATGTAGCGGTCGAGCGTGCCATCCATGATCGTGAGAGGGATCTCCAGGATATCGATCTCGCAGCCGGCCTTGAGGTCGTAGGGCTTGAAGGGGTGGCACATCCCGTTCCTGAACCCGGCGCAGTCGGCATACCCGAAGGTGGTATCGTACCGGAACCCGGCGCGGCTGAGATGCCCCCAGGTCTCCGGGACCCGGAACCGGAGAAAGTGGTTCCGGTAGCCGATGACCGGCCGGCCGAGGACCTCTTCCAGCCGCTGTTTCTCGGCCGCGAGGGCCTGTGGGTCGCAGTAGGCCCGGTGGCCGCCGTGGAGCCCGACCTCCCACCCGGCGTCGGCGATCGCCCCGATCTCTCCCTCCAGATCCCTCACGTCGTAGGCGTAGTCCTGATCCCCCGGGGCGAGGGCGAGGAAGTAGAAACTCGAGCGGGCGCCGTACTCCTCCTCGAGGGCCATGATCTCGGAGAAATTGAACCAGGGAAGTTTCTTCGACCGGACCTGCTTTGCGCTTGCGAGGGCCTTTGTGAAGTTTCCGTTCTTCAGCGAGGAGAGCGCCGCATACCCCTTGGAGAGCACGGATCGGTAGACCGAATCGATATCGTGGGTGAGGCAGACGGCGAACGGCTGGCCGTCGGGATACTCGGGGCGGTAGCCCTGTTCGGCGAGGTGCCGGGAGGCGCGAGGCTCAAAGGGCTCCCGGTTATTGCTCATATAGTGAGGGAATCGGTCGTAGCCGTCCCTGAATATCTCTTCGTACTCCTCCGCACAGGTGAAGTGGCGCCAGATCTCCGGGTCCTGCTGGAGGATGTCGTGCATCTGCATAATTGCCTTAGGATTTGTTGGCGGCGCTGGTATTAGTTATGTCTATTTTTTGTTGTCCCCGCTGATGCCACAATAGGCGAAACTGGCGTTGATCCGCGCATCCAGACCCCCACCACGCTCCCTTATAGAGCGCCTCCGCCGGCAGGGGATCCCGCGCGCGGGTAGAGAGGGATCACCGGGGCACCGAGGGGATGGCCGCCTGGTGGAAGATGCCATCCGCGCCGGGGAAGGAGTCGCACCTAACGGTGCTCCCGCTCCGGCCCCCTGGCCCATCGCGTCTCCATCAAGAGGTCGGGATCGGTGATGCTCCCCTCGATGAACGTCACCCGGGGGTGGTCGAGGAGGTGCTCGATGTTCTCCCGCCGCCCGGTGGCGAGGTTGTCGATGATGACGACGTCGTGATCGCGTGATAATGTGTCTGCAAGGTTCGAGCCGATGAACCCGGCCCCGCCGGTGACGATGTAGCGCATGAAGAGATTATGGCGGTGGAGGCGTTTAGGGGTTTCTGAATGGGGGTGGGCCAGTTGTCTTCCAGAGGCCGGGATGGTCCCGAAAAACCGCATCGGGGTTTCCTTTAAAGTGGCCTCAGAGCATTCTCTTGTTCGATAGAAGGTAAGGAGAACAATGACTCCAGTGCCTCATTGGGTAATGCAGAGTGAATGATATTCACTTTCACACTGCGCGGCGATCATTTATATTTCCAAATACATATAAGTACCCCGTAGAATTTAGTTAGAAGAGGTGAATTAATTGAAAGATCATTCAATAACCTATTTCCCGGTTGGAAATGGCGATACTACGCTAATTAGTCTCTCCGATGGCACTAATATCCTTATAGATTGCAATATCACCAGAAACTCCAAGAACGGCAACGAAAAGGAGAGTTACTCCGTACATGAGCATCTCTTGGAGGAGATGGGGAAGGACGGGAGTAGCAATCCGCATCTAGATGCCTTCATATTGACACATCCTGACGAGGATCACTGCAGAGGGTTTTCTGCTACATTCTACAGCGGTGATCCCTCCGGGTACGGTCAGTCTCACAGAAAAGATGGCTTAATCATCATCGATGAACTCTGGTTTACGCCGAGGATCTTCCCCTCTAACGATGACGAACTCTCTGAATCCGCCAGAGATTTCCGTAAAGAGGCTGAGAGGAGAATGAAACTCTACAAAGCAGATGATCCTGATTCCGGGATACCCGGAAACCGGCTCAGAATCATTGGCTACTCAGACAACCCGGAACTGAGGGGGCTGGAGAGTGTCCTTACAGTTCCGGGGAACGCGATAAATCAGATTAATGGCAGCCAGAAGGCGGATTTCTCATTTTTCATCCATGCCCCGTTCAAAAAAGATACCGATTCAGAGGAGAGCGAGAGGAATGATACGAGTGTGGTCATTCAGGCCCGCTTCGACATGCCGAATGCAAAGAATGCCGGACTGGCGATGTTTGGTGGCGATTCGGGCTGTGCTATATTTAAGAAGATTGTTGAGAGGAGCGATGAAGAAGACCTGCAGTGGGATCTCTTCATGGCCCCTCATCACTGTTCATGGTATTTTTTCAACGAACAGTCGTATGAAGACGATCCCATTCCCGATACAACATCCATTGAGCTCCTAAAAATGCACAGAGAGGGAGCTTATATTATCGCTTCGTGTAAGCCGGTGGTTGACAACGGTGACAATCCCCCGCATTTTCAGGCTGCGAAGGAGTATAAGAAGCACGTCGAGAAAGGAAAATTTCTGGTCGCGATGGAGCATCCGAGTGAAAATGAGCCTTTACCTATTCATTTTATAATAACTCAAATGGGCCCGCAGAAAAAGGACAGTTCATCGGCGAACGCCATTAGATCATCGGGAGCGGTAGGTGCAGTTGTAAGGACCCCACAGACCTATGGCTGATACTCTTTTTACATCGGGGCTAAAGCCACTCAAAGACAAGAATCTCCCCAAGGGTATTCGGTCCGCTCTCAAAGAATTAAGACCGAGATTCTCCACCCAGGATATTCAGGCATATCGCTGGAATGATCACTTCATTGCAGTCCCTCTTGAAGTGCAGGTCAACCTCCCAACGAGAGGTACAGTAGGTGACGTGGATATCAGAAACAGAGAGCCAATCATCCTGGTTTTTAATAAAAATCGGTATCCCCTGCAGGCACCTTCAGTTTATTCAAACAGGTTGGACTTCCCTAAGGACAAACTGCCCCATCTGAACCCTCGCCCGAAAGGCACCCCTGCGAACTTTTGCTTATACCGCGGGAGCCTGGATGCCTGGTTCTTAGAACATTCGCTGATCGAGTTGGTAGATAAAGCGAGATCCTGGTTGGAAGACGCAGCAGGCGGAAACCTGATGAGAGACGTTGACCGATTCGAAGTGACACGTATCGACGATATGTACGGTTTTAATACCTTTGAATATTCAAAATTCGAATCTTTTGTCAGAGAGTTCTGGAAGAATCACGACGGTTGTAGTGGTTTCAAATTCTTACGGTACCAGGTGCCAGATCTGGATCCGCGTCTTGAAGAGAAAGGATATACGATTAATTTTGAGTGTCAGGTGTCTGAAGAAAATATAGGCACTGATACCGAAAGCGTCAGAAAATTAAATCTATTAATAGACGAATATAGTGTTACTCTCCCCCGTGCGCGGTTGTTATCATCCAGTGGAGGGTATCGCTCATATGGGCTTTTGATATGGCCAGACAGCGACAATGTCTCAGGTCGGTATATGGGCACCCTCCCGGATACCCTGGATGAATTCATCAGGCTTGCTGATTATTTCGGCCTGAACATAACCGAGCCTCTCAATGCCCTCTTTTCGAAAGAACTTAATCTCTCACATTCTGTTCCTGTGACTATCGCAATTCAGCGTCCACGAAAGCTGATGAATCATGACTCTGAGATTGAACTCCTGTCATTTTTACTCAAATTCCCGGAAGGGAAGATCGCGGACATCAACCTGGTAAAAAAAGAGACGATCGTTAAAGTCTTGGGTCACGTGAATCCGCTGACTGTACATAGAGCAAGAGAGATCTCCGGCTCTCATGGGGATGCAGATTATGGAAGGGTACTCTTCTTGGGCTGCGGTGCGGTAGGCTCAAAGATGATCTTACACTTCGCAAGAAGTGGCCATGTCAATTGCTCGATCGTTGACACCGATGTTATTTCCTCACACAACCTTGTAAGGCACGGTCTTCTCCGTGATAGTGTAGGACGGAACAAAGCGGTAGCCATGAGTGAGACGATAAAGGAAATATTCTCTGCAGACAGCGACTCCGCGCACGTTGAACCGATAAAGAAGGATGCTATCGACTTGCTGTTGAATGATAAGACCTTCCCATTCAAAAAATACCAATGGATAATTGACGCTTCGGCCTCTCCTGTCGTCCAGCGCGCGTTGACAGTAGCAAAACTACCCGAGTCACTTCACTGCTGCCGGTGCGAGATCGCTTATAGCGGTAAACTTGGCTTCATGAGTATTGAGGGATCTGGAAGGAGACCCAGACTTGATGATATACAGGCGTTTGCTTTTGATAAAGCCATTGAATCAGACGAAATCTCGAAATGGTTGCAGGCGAACAGGGATGAAAGGGAGAGCGAGCTTGGCTCGAGGCTACAGGAAGTAAGCATTGGGGTCAGCTGCAGCTCAGAGACGATGAGGCTCTCTGACGAGATAGTATCCCTGCACAGCGCAGCATTTACTGCAGGATTTAAGAAGATCGCAAAAGAAGACGATTTCGACGAGGGTTATGTCCAGATCAACTGTTATGACGAGTCGAAAGAATCACCGTTCTATTACAGTCACTTTAGGGTCCCCCGGACGGTCACTTTAAATGGTAGGAATAAATCAACATGGGAAGTTCGGCTAATTGGCGATACCGAGAAGACGCTAAGAGGATTATTTTCCTCGGCAAAACCGAATGAAACCGGTGGCATACTTATAGGATTTGTCAATTGGCATAGAGAGGCGGTCTATATCACGCGTGCCCTCAAACCCCCATCTGACAGTAGTTCTTCACCATTCGCGTTCGTAAGAGGTATCTCTGATGTACCTGACGAAGTCGAGCACATACACGAGAGAACAGGCGCCATGCTTGGATATATCGGGGAGTGGCATACTCACCCGGGCGGAGAGCCGCAACCTAGTCCTCAAGACCTCTCTACCGTTGAAAAGATAAAACCTAATCTGGATAAAGCGCGGTTGCCGGCTCTCCTTCTGATCGTTACTGAAAGGGGCTTCTACCCCTATATTTTCCCATAACAGCGGGGTGTTTTCATGAACTGGTTCGATGATTACGAGATTCGGGCAAGAATTCTCCCGGCAATAATAGTTTTTCTCCCGGTCATGGTTCCGGCATTCTTAATAGTCTATGGCGAGATGGCATCTATTGCTTCGTTTCTTTTTTCCGGAATAGTGTTTACTGCCCTGGTGTACCCTCTATCGTTCATTGTCAGGAGACCGGGGAGTAGGTTGGAGAAGACATTATGGGAGCAATGGGATGGTCCTCCTTCTACCCGTGTAATGAGATGGAGAGATAATACGTTTAGTGTCTCGTTGAAGACGGAATTACACAAGGCCGTAAGGGAGTACTGCGGGCTGACGTTGTCCAATTTAGATGACGAGCAAAATGATCCCCATGGAGCAGACAAAAAGATTGGTGATGCCTTCATCCAGGTGAAGCATTTAGTCTATCATAATGACCCCGAAGGAATGTGGAGGAAATACAACGCTGAATATGGCTTCAACAGAAACTTACTTGGCTGTAAGTATCTCTGGATTGCCTTGTCTGTTGTTGGTGTAATTATCTGTGGATCTTGCTGGCATTTTACGGGGAATAGCGCGTACTCAGTTGGATTGCTCATTAATTTAACGATCCTTGCCATTGCAGTCGTTTTGACAAAATGTATACTTCCAAAGACTGTAAGAGACCCGGCGGAATATTATGCATCATCAGTCTGGCATTCTTTCCTTAACATCGTGAAAAGGAATCGGGTATAAATGGGGGTAGGTTTCCCACACCCCTATAAACTGACCACTGGCGAGGCAACTGACGTTTCGAGGATGACGTATGGATGAGGATTCAAAAATTCAGTTGAAGCATGCCGCAGTATCCGCTAAAAATGTACTTTTTTCTAGCATCCCTATCTGCGGTACTATTCTCGATGAGGTCCTTTTTGAATATCGGAGTCGGGTAAAACAGGAGCGATTAAACCGGTTTGTCGAGGAGTTGGAGAAATACTTGAGATCAATGTGTTCTGGTGACATTGATCAAGAACACCTGAAGAGCGAGGAGTTTGGAGACATATTTGAGTCCATACTTCGCAGGGTCGTGCATACTGCATCCGAGGAGAAGATGCACCGGTTTAAGAAGATCCTGCTAAATGAAATGGCGCATACCTACACGTCTGATTTTAAAGAGACGTTCCTCGATATCGTCTCCCGTATCAATGAAGATCAGATCCTGATCCTTAACCACTTTCGGGAAGTTCAAGATCGTGAATCTGAAGGCAACTCTGATCAGAGAGTCGTTGATGGCGAAGGTGCCAAGGTCTCTCTCAAAAATAAAGCAAATCTCCTGGGGTTCGATGAGGCCGAGTACCTCTTTTATGTCCAGGATCTGATCTCAAAATCGCTGTTACTGGATAAAGCTATTGCACTGTTCGGTGGAGAGATAAAACCCTACACCAACTTGAGAATAACGCCCTTTGGTGAGGAATTTCTGAAATTCATCGAGGGCTCTCCTGATCAGTAGGTTGCCTTTGCTCCTCATTTTTCCCCGAGAGTATCCGCTGCAACCACTCGGCCCGGGTCGGTCCCATCAGGCGCGCGAAAAACCGCTTCTCCTCCTTTGATAAGTCGCATCTCAGTGCCGGCCTGAATTCAGATATGCCATCAGTGCTGAGTGGCAATCCACAGGATCGCCTCGTACCTCACCCGCCCCTCCTGATATCTTCCTCAATCTTGCGCTGTAACTGGAGTGCCATCGGTGCTCCCTGTGCCGCGGTGACATCGACGATGTAGATAAACTTCTGCTGTAGGTCGGGGTCCTGCTTGATGACTGAGTGGTACGCCGCCCAGACATTGTGGAGTAACTCTGGGAGTGTATTCTGTCTGCACACCTGTTCTAGTATGGCTGAAGGATTCGATGACCCTCTGATACAACTATAGAGCCAGCTGATGCCGTAGTCAGAGATATACGAAAACCCAATCGTCCTCAGGAGATTGACGAGGTTCGGGAAACATTCGGGGTGCGAACCCACGGTCGAGCACCAACGTTCGATGATATCAGTTATCTCCTGGGGGGGTGACCAGTCCTTGACTGTGGCGGTCAAGATCCCCCTCCGATCTGAGAATATGAGAAGGCCGAGGATATTCTGGATGTCTTCCTTCAAACATCTGCTCGATGAGGTGCAGATCTCTGAAGAGAGGACGACATCCCCCACCCGATGCCAGACATCAACAAGCCTGCCTTCACATTCCGGCGTGAGGCCAACGAACAGAAGGCCCCAAAGGAGGTTTTCCATCAACCCCGGAGCCTTCTCCCAATTGCTGCAGATGGGGGCAAGGAGAGCCGGGTAAACCTCTGTTTCTGGCAACCGCAGAATGGCATTGGCGACGACAGGGAAGATCATCTGGTTCCATTCTATAAACACCATACTGTCGCTCTTGAACCCCTTTTTGCTGGATTTTATAGTGTTGTTTATGGTGAAGGCCAGAAGGCCGCTGAGGAGTGACACCAATCTTTCCCGAGGCTTAATCACTGAGATCCGTGCGTCTCCTGGAAGGCAGGAAAGGAGAGAGCACAGGAAATGGAGTTTAACATCACGCGAAGAGCAGTCACAGAGTGGCTTTTCAAAAGGCCTGTGCCGCCGTCCCCCGGCTCCAACGCTACCTCTGGAAAGCGCAATGGTTTCTTCAATACACTTCCAGACCGTTTTTTGGTCGGTTTCCCACAGGGAGGTAAGAGCCCAGAAGAGGTACCCCCGAACCTCATTATTTCTGTGGGTTATCAACCCAAACAGGGCTTTTTTGATCTCTCCATCGTCGGGATACTTCGTCAGGAGTATGGGCAGGGCCCGTGCCGCAGACCGGGCGTGACCATAGGGGTACTTCATGAATTCCTCCCCCACCCTGTGGGGGCCGGGTCGCCTTGCGGCGATGAGCAACTGCTCCCTGCACCAGGTGGTATGGCTGTTGCGCTGTACCCAATCCCACTGCTTGATGACGACCCCAGCGGCAAAGAGTGCAACGGCATCAGCCCGCCATTCGAGTCCATCCAGGCCCCCCTCCGCTGGCTGGACAGGATCATCGCTGGCACTCAGCTCCCGGGCGTACTCCATCGCGACCTCAATTGTAAATGTTGGACTGATCTCGTTCTTTTCCAACAATGCACTCGACCACTGGAGAAGTTTCACAAGTTGGTTCTGGCTCTCAATTTCTTCCCGTTCTCTAACTTGTTGCTCCCTGAGTTCGGCCGGCATAACAAACTCGATGCCGATCGTCCCTTCCGTCTCGTGCTCAATGGTCCGATAATTCTCGAGTTCAGCCTGTGCGGCCCAGATCTTGCAGGTTTCGATCCGTTCCTGAAGTAGACCTTTATTGCTCTTTTCCTCCTCGTAGTAGAGGGGTGGGTGCTCGGGGAACTTTCGCATCGCCGATTGAAGTCTTGACCGTGCCTCTGTGGAACCCATTACGAGAATCGGCAGGATTAGGTTTCGAAGGAAATTTTTACGGTGTTCTTGCCGTGCATCATCTTTTAAGAGCCTGTAGTCTGCCCGATCCTGACCCCTGGATAGATATTTTGAACTAATCTCAATATGCGTCTCCTCTTGCAAGTCCTGCACATACCGATGGGAATCCATCTCCAGGAATGCCGGGTTTTCGAGGAGCGGGACCAGTAACTCAGGGCAAGTCTTCCAGTGTGCAAGCCCCACGGATGCGCAGACCCCTACGATCGCAACAGAGCATGTATCGCGGAGAACGGTCTCAAAGAGTTCCTTAACATCCCGCCCCTCTTTTATCTCTTCTTGCATCTGGTATTCGAGAGCCATCAGGGCGCAGGTTAGGGCGGAAGGGGCAGCGCTTGAGAAACGGCACCAATAATATACACGACAATCTCCCCAGACGTTCTTTTCTCCGGACTCAAGACGGATCTTCTGGGGAAGAGGATGTCTTCTTTCCACCTGTTCTTCATGGATCTTCCAGAATCGGGTTGCGTGGTTGACTATATTGTGGATGAGTGCCAGCCCCTCATCTGGGTGTAACCTTAGAAGTGCGAGAAATGGCCCCTTAATTCGAGTTGGTGGATTCCATTCGGTCCATCGAATCCCGTAGTCACTGAGAATATGGTAGTGACCTCCATAGGGATCAGGTTTAATCTCACGACAGAGGATCTTGCTGATAATCTCCACTGCGGTCTTGGGAAGATCCCGGCAGAGAGGGAGCCATCCATAGGTGAGAATAACATCTCTGAGGTCTGCTCTTATTGGCTCATTCCACCTGACAAACTTGTCCACTTCGTCTGGCATGCAGTCAGACGCCCACAGGATGGCCTCGATGATGCTCTTCTTGGTTTCTTTGTCACACCGTTCCGAGGGAGGATTCTCCCATATCTTGAAGCAGAACTCTGCAACCTCTCTGCGAAGATCCTGTTTTCTTCGATCCTTCATCCAAATCTTGGCAATTTCCGAAAACTCGACCAGAACCTCACCCCGAATACTATCCGGGCGGAACAACAACCACTTGAGTGTCGGGGCCCATTGCTCATGGATAGGAACAGTGCACAGAGCCTCATACTTCTCAGCCTCTGCTGCTGGAAGATGTGAAAAGAGAGATGACAACACTGGATCGGGTTTTACGTGGGCAGTCCTCATCACCTTCAAAAACTTGCTGAGCAGATACCCGTTCCGTTCAAGCAGGTATGGTCCTATCTTAGGGAGGATCTCATCCTGGAGCGGCGAGGAGAGGGGTACCCCCAGTGCATCCTGGTACCATCGTGGCGAGAGAGACCCCTCCTGCTGCTCAAGGCTATCCAGCAGCTCCGCCCAGAACTCGGGGGCTCGTTCAACCTCAAGAAGATGGGAGGCATATAAGCGAAAGGGCCTGACCAGAGTCAGGGACTCATTACAGGAATTTAGAAACCCCGGAACATTCCTGTGGGATATCAGCATCTTTACAATGGTCCACTCACCGTATGCCTCATGAACAAAACGAATCTCTCCCTTCTCTCGTGTGATGATACGATCAGAGATCAGTCCTGCTATAGCCTCAGAATAGAGCGGATCGTCCTGGAGGTGCTCTCCGCTCAAGGTAGATTGCTGTGCGAGAGCAGCAACAAACCGAGCACGCTGGTCCGGAGTGCCTCTCCCATGTCTGGCCCCTTCAGCCAATCGCACAATCTCCTCCCAGAAGAGGTCTAAAAGCCAGGATTCGGTGAGCACCGACGGAGCCTCTTTTAGGGAGAGGCTGATCCCCGGGAGGGTGAGGATATCCAGGACCAGTGGCCTTGAGAGGATGTCATTTAGATGTCCCTCCGATGCCAAACTCCTCAACTTGGGAAACTGGTCGACCACTGTGGCAACCTCTTCCTCGGTAAGCGGCCCCACCTCGTAGAAACTGATAGTCCGGTCAGCCAAATTTTTCCGGAGTGATAAATGTTTCACTATCGTTTCAGCGCTCTCTTTTCTGACGGTAAATACAAGTTTCCAACAATATTCGCCCACTCCCCCGCGTTTTTTGTGCTCTTCATTGTAACGTTGAACTGCGAGAATGATATCGTTTAGAATGCGTTTCTTATCCTGATCGATGCCCGCCCAATCCAGACCGTCGATCAGGATACAGCGGAGTGGGGCGGTACCTATAGCCGAAAGTACCCTCTGGAAGTCGTTTTCCATATGGATACTATGGAGAAAATGCTCAAGCGAAGCTCCAAAGAACCGCTCGACAGCAAAGACAATTACTTCACCCTCCTGTCGCAATCGATCTGCAAGCCGCTTGAGTATAACGGTTTTCCCAACCATCGGTTCGCCTGAAATGACGACGACCTCGTGGTTTCTGATCTCTTCCTCTAACTGATCCAGCAGGTGTCCTCTCTGGAGATGAAGTGATTCTCCTATGGTGTCTTGGATGGAAGAAAGGACAGTATCTGAATGATTCCTTAAATGGAAAAGATCCTGGGAGAGGTCCTGTTCATCCCGAAGATAGATACCATGATCGAGAGCGATTCCTCTTATCTTCTCTTTGTCTATAGATCCCGCCCTCTTTGCAGAATCTGCCACCTCAGTTCTCAGGATCTTAAAGAGTGACAGCGCTTTCGTCGTATTTTCGTTTTTTATCAGGTCCCTCACCCGATTCCAGGATTGTACCGTGTCACGTGATCCTGCATGCTCAATGTCAAAGTAGAGAATTACAAGGCACCGCAAAAACCTCCAAAGTTCGGTCTCGGTTATGGGGCTGCCCTTTGCCTTTGTGAGGAGGTTTTTGAAGACATCAACATACTCTCGCTTCTTCTCGTGGATAAACCGCGGTGTCGATACCTTTCTGAAAAATTCATCCGAATCCTGGGAGGCCCTTGCCTGCTCCAGCACCGGCCGCAGATGCTCGTCTATAGCCTTCTGATAAACCCCTATCCCGATACCGATCCGGTCCGTCTCGGTGTTGAATTGCCATCCATAGGCTCCGGTGAATGCCTTCCAGCAGTCATCGACCACTCTGGCGAAGACATCGTTTGACTTAGCATCAGAAAATTTGAGGTCATGCTTTATCTGCACAGCAAGTCGCCGTTCTTTCTGCCCGTTGCTGCTGGTGACGACGATATCATCAAGCACACACCCCATCCACCTCTGCTGGAAGCTTACTCTCGTACAGGTGCCCCAATCAAGCCCCCGAGGAATATCCCCGGCTAGAAGGGTCACCAGATAGGAGACTCCAATCAGGTGCTCAAAAGCATCTCCACCACCGCCCGTGGAGAATGGATTGGCTACCTCTGGATCTCCGTGAACGCTGTTCATCTTATTATAACGGGCGATACGGATCCCGATAAACCTTGCTTGTTACACCCACATGAGCTGCAGATTATGCGCTACTACCGAGTTCTTGCTTGAGCCCAAAGTAATAGCCCTGAATCCAATCCGCATAATGAGAGATATGCTCACCCGTACGCTCAAATCGATCTAAATATTCTCTCGCGAGATCGTGTTTCCCTGCATTGTATGCATAACATGCAATTTGTATGAATGCAGGGATTTCAGCAGGATGACCTTGGATCTCCTGCAGTTCATCCATTGCCAGTTGAGTGTATTCCCACATTTTCTCATATTGCCTCTGCCCAAGAGCCTCGTCGCTCACATCCAGCCCCGCCTTAAGGGCTTCGATGAAATTCCCGTGCACGAGATGGATCTCTTTGATATCTTCAAGCATCCGGAGGACTTCTTCCTTATCGTAATCATCAATGCCACACTTCTTTCCCCGTATGATGTCCCAGATCACCTGACACATCTCAAATACGCAATACTCGGGAACTGTGCAGAGGTGGTCTTCCAGTGCAGGGACAAGATTGCGGATATTTTCACGGTTTTGGGTAAAAAAGTCCTCTTGGGATAAGGTCAACGATCCTCCTTCCTTCAACCGCTGGAGAACATGATGTATCTCCATGTAGCACCGGAATTGTTCCACTGCAGGTAAATTTGCGTATTCAGGATACTGGTCTTCGATCTGGTAGAGAAAAGCGGGTGATAACACTCCCCCATTCCATCTCATCCTCAACTGCGATATGTCGCAGACAATCTGCTCCTTGCGAGATATGAGTGGGTAAATCCTCTCCCTTCCTTCATCCATTATTTCAAACAATTTGTTTCGATTGTTGAATTGTCTGTAGAATTCTACGAGATAGTTATAATACTCCAGCACATCGTGTGGATTGGTAAAATCAACCCTAGACTTATATTCTGAAATTAACTGCCGTACCTCATCTTGTCCAGACGACGAAGGAAGCGAATGAATGACATTTTGATATGCAGCGTGCAGCAAAGGTTTTCCCTTGAGATCCTTTGCCAATCTCAGTGCCTTACGATAATAATGCAGAGAATCCGTACTGTTCTTATTAATCCTCTGTATTCTCCCGTAATTGTTTAGTAAACGTTGATAATCAGCGTTTTTCAGTTGGTCTGAAGTAGCGGTAATGGCGTTGAGCAAAATCTCTGAAGACCTCGCAAGGTCACCTTCATGTTCAGCAGCTGACGCTCTAATAAGGGCGATTTGAGATAGATATTCATCTGAAGGGTTTGAAAGACGCTCAATGATCTGTAATGCCTTCTTGTGATCCCCCAGGCGTGTAAAAGACCCTGCCCGCAGCAGATCAAGACGAACTTTCTCATCTGCATTGAGTGTACCTACATCTATCCAACTCAGCACTTCTATCGATCGGCGAGCCTCATCCTTTGCAAATGCAACAGCTGCCTGCGTAAGGTAATACGAATATTTCTCAGTAGGATCCAAAAAGCACCACTTGTAACGGTAGAGGATCTGTTCTGCTTTCTCGGGTTCATTTGCCTTGATATGACCGGAAACGTCGTGGAGAATCGATGAACACGGCCATAAGAGTTTCCCACGAGAGGAATGGCCGAGTACTACAGCGAGAGCCACGAGCAATAATAGCATGAGACCCGATGTGGGCCATGTTAGAAGGCCTAGGGCCCATAGTGCCAGCGCAGTAATTGATAGCAGGCAAAATATGAGATATTTCAACCGATATTTGGGCAGAATTAGAGTTTTCCGTTGCGTTATTCCTACTGCTAGTAGTATACCGAGGTAGATCCATACTATCCGGAGGTAGTTCCCGGTTACGATAGCTTGCTCAAGTTCAATGACGTATTCAAGCATTTACATCTGACCTGATGTTTGCGACTACGGGGACAAACCATTCCTCTGAAGATACCCAGAGATCTAGGCATGTGAGTAACAATGAAATCGTTGGGGTTGCTGCACATTAAGTTATTTTATCAGTCCGGTTCTATTTTAACGCAACATGGATGCTCCTGAACTGTTTAACTCAGTTGAAACTGGTGTTCTATGAGTCTAAACGATGAATATGACACAAATCCCCTATCAGATCTCGACACAGTCGATCTTTTGTTCGGCGATCTGATCCGGGTATCAAGAGATGGTGAATGTTTTGTCGCAGTTGATCATCTCACCCATATAGCAGAAGTGGGCTCGACAGAGGCCGAGGCAGTTAATAATCTAAGACAGGCGATCAGGGAACATATCAATGTCGTCAAAAATACTCTCGAACAGATGAGAGATTTTGATCGAGCATTTCGGGAAGACGCAGGGGATCATTGATAAAGATGTCTTCTGATCTGCCTCATAACCTGCCCATTCAGAATGTACTCTCTCTATTGGGAGAATTTGATTATTCTGAGGTGCCTAAAAGTGACCGCTATATTCACCTCAGGCGTTTCGATGACCGCACAGTGATCACGATTCCAAACAGAGCCAGGGTCCATAGAGCGGTCCTACGATCTGCTCTCATTCAGGGTGGAATCCCTGAGAAAGATTTCACTGAGAGGTTAAAAGGAGCGATATCCGTCTCGGGCAAAGAATCCATCCTCGCCCATGTGGATATCCTCGGATTTAAATCGCTACTCGATGAGGCTAAAGAAAGCGAATTGCGATTTGATGAGCTGCTCAACCATTATCATAAGGCCTTGAGATCTGCATTTTCCAGGATCAAATCGGTGACAGAGGTGAGACACAAGTACGATTGGAAGAGAATCTCTCACGTGCGCGTATATACCGATAATTTACTGTTTGTCTCCGAACTACGGCGGCAAACCGGAGGTGAGTCGGAATTTGGGCGAACAATCGATGAGATCGCGATGTATCAGTTGGAACTGGCCATAGAGGGGTTCTTCACCCGAGGAGGAGCTGTCATCGAGAGAGCTTACTGTGATGAAGTGACTGTTTTCAGTCCCGCTCTCATGGATGCAGCGGGTATTGAAAAAAGAGCTCTCTTTCCCCGTATTATTCTTGAGGATTCTGCTAGAGAGAAGCTCAGAAGGTACCTGGAATGGTATAACAACCCGGCATTTTGTCACTTTAATGATATGGTCGTCATCGATCCTGACGGCACATGGTTTATCAACTATTTGTACGTCCTCAGGTGGTTCAGTGATGATATGATGGACATGATGGAACGCCATGGTGAAAAACTCCCTGTATCTGAAGGACCTTATTTTCCCGCAGCGATCTCTGATCTTCATCTGCATAGGGATCATATCAGGAAACGGTTGGCGGAGTTTAAGGACAATCCTGCGATCTTTCGAAAGTATCTCTGGTTGGCCTGTTACCACAACTGGTTCTGTTCTACGTATTTCTCGGAGGATGGCGATGCTGAGATTTCAGATGTTGGAACTACGCTCACATTTGAGAGTTGTTTTGCAGCAAAATCCGAAGTTAATCACAATAACTGATTATGGAAGGTAGTCCTTTCCCCAGTAGAGGTACCAATAAGGCGGAATGCAAAGAGATCGCACCACACAACAAAGTCTTACTTAAAACTAGAATTCACGTCCTAGGATAATGATTAGGGCATTGCTGAAGGGTTTGGAGCCCTGATCTCCCTCTATACCGTTGTCTCCCAGCGTGCTCCCTCATAAATTAGTCCGAATGACTTGGCTAATAGGTGACAGAGAAGATCTGAACGGATTCGCAAGAGGTCTTTATAAGGATCTTTTGTCTGAGCAAGGAACTCAGTACTATACTCGACATCGATCATGCGAGAGCCAAACTCTGGATTAGAGTTTATCTCCTGGTATCGGCGCTCAATCATATCAGGGTCCGGCCACCCATTCTGGAAGGGTTTCATAGAGAATACTCCCGTCTCTCCGACAACCCTGACCTCCGCAAGATTGAACCTTGACGCAGTCTTCAGATCGGGGAGCGAGAATGAGGTGTCTGATGGGTGATTGTGAGTCAGTATCTGGTGTTGTGAGTCCAATCTGTCTGTATCTGGTATCTCAACATGCAAGATTCCGTTGTAACGACCGCTATATCTGTGCAACAACTTACCCTGACTGGTGAATATGCCCGCAAATTCCCAGTCATTGATATTTCTGATCTCCCTCTCAAAGCGGATAATATCCGGATGTCTACAGAGTACTTGCGGTGCTGTCATGTTCGGATATCATAGACCTTGCGCTGTACAGCCACTTAGATTCAACTTTTCCCACCTGATATTGGGGCAGGCTTTCCTTCCCCTTTCACCCCCCGCCCAGCACCCGCACGATCACCGCCACCACCCCACCGACGACCCCGCCGGCCCCGGCGCTGATCGTCGAAACCCTCTTCTCTTCCCCGGCCTTCTCCGCCCGCCAGCCCTCCAGCGCCCGGAGCCGGGCCTCAAAATCCTCATCGCACCGCTCCATCTGCTGAAGAACTTTACAAATCCACTTTACATCCCGGTTCGTCTCGTAAACGAGCTCCCGGGTAGTCTTTGCATCGGTCATCCTGGTAACCCTCCCGGGGACAGTAGGACGGCGAAGGGAAAGAGCCTGACTGTAAGGATTATATGCATAAAAAAAGGGCGGAGCGTTGCGCGTCCGGCCGTGGCCGGCTGGAGGGTGGTGCGTCTGGTCAGAAAGCCACCGGGCCTCCCCGGCCTCACCCCATGAGTTCAACCTCGCCCGCTGCGAGAGGCCGGCAGCAAAGCCTGCCGCTATGGAACTCTCTCATCACGGCATCGATCTTCCGGGAAACTTCCGCGCTGTAGTACGCCTCGCCGCAACGGTCGCAGATGTGAGATCGGGACGTCCCTGATGACGATGATCTCGTCCCCTACCCGTGCAATAAATTCGGTCTTCCCTTCCTGCAGGGTTCCGTGTCTCTCTCCGGGGTCATTCCGCATCCTTTTCAGAGATGCCGGGCAAAATCGTCGGGATCGATCTTCGCCAACTTCAGAACTCCACGGAGTGTGCCGATCTTCAGTTCGCCGTGCAACGGGACGACTGTCCCCACCTTACCGCCGGGCATCGCCTTTGACATACGCACATGGCTCCCGGTCCGCCCGCTGACGACGAATCCATACTGTTTTGAGAGTATCTTTATCACGGTCTCGCCCGATACCGGCTTAAGCCCGGGCACCCTCGGCCACCTCGAACGTCGTGATGATCGGCCTTCTCCCGTCTTCCAGCGGGAATTCTTCTAAGTACAGCTCCGTAGCCTCTTTGAGGTTGGCTACCGCCTCCTCTACTGTCCGACCCTGGCTGACGGTGCCGACCTCCGGGCACTCCGCGATGTACATGTCTTCTTCCCTGTAGAGCACGGCCGTGAACGTCCTCATGATCTCACCGATAGAATAGCATCTCTCTTTGTGGTGATAATACTGACCGACGTGTTCGGGTGGTCATCTCTCCGGTCATCCCGGGAGCCTTCCCGGGGGCCAGCAGGATGCCAGAGAGAAAAATCTGGCTGTAACGCTTATATTCACGAATCCGGGCCCAATCCGCCCTCCCCGATAAAGTCAGGCTAATACCCTCCCGGGTATACCCTATAATTGTCTGTCATATTCCCGGGAGCATGCAGGCCACGGAAGACGCTTCGCGTCTTCCTATCAGGCACAACCAGAGGGTTGCGCCGTGCCACGGAAGATGCTCCGCATCTTCCTGCTAGGCACGACCTGGAGCGTTGTGCCGTGAGGAGATACCAACCATGGCAGACTTCGTGCAGAAGACCGTCAACAAAACGGCGGTCCGGGACCTCACCGTCCCGATCGCCACCTTAACGTCGTTTAACAACCTCATCGATATGGTCATCGCCGACAACCCCTTCGGGTGCGTCGGGTTATACCGGCTCCGACGGCGTCCCCGTCGATCCGGTCGTCCGGAACCGCGAGCACTACACCGCGAAGGTGGACTTCATCGACGGCGAGGGGAAGCGGGTGGGCAACGTCTCGCTCCAGTCCCCGACGATCGCCGCGTTCGAGGCGAACGCCGCGGAGGTCCTCAACAACGCGGCCCTTGCGACCGCGATGGGCGCAACCGATGCCCTCCGGAACGGCCCCGGAGAGACCTACTACGCTCAGCTCAAGTGCCACGACCCCACGGGTGACGACTATTACGTCACCTTCACCCGGACGACCGTCCGGCTCTCGTCCTACCAGGACGACGCCATCCGGACCGCGGTCGAGACCTGGGCGGATGCGGTGCCCGCCCTGGCGTGAAGGGGACTCTTCCCCCTTCATTTTCAGCCCGCGCACGGCTCCTCGTTATCTACTACCTCTTCTCCAGTCTCTCCTATGACACGCCTTCTCCGCGCCGACCAGACCCTCTTCAGGGATCCCGACGTCTTCGAACTCATGTTCGTCCCCGACCACCTCCACCACCGCGACACCCGGGTCAGGGAACTCCTTGAGAAGGTTCTTGATGACAACGGGCTGAAGGATGCAACTGCCGGAACGTGCAGCGAACGAACAATCTGGAGTTTAAATGTGCTGATGTCTCATTGGGGCAGGGACTCCCATGAGCAGTTCAAAGACACTATGTTTATGTTTGTCAATCCATATACTGGAGTAACAAAAAACAACCTTTATCGTCAGGGTTCAAAATAACGGTAAATGACATGCCACGAGAGGGAGAAGCAATATGAAGAGTATATTCGATGTATTTAATGAGGGATTCGAGGAGATCACCCGGATGGTCGAACAGGGGAATTATAAAGGTTCTTTTGTTTACTCTTCAAACCTCACCCTGTTCTCAACACTGCTGGATTATGAGGACGGAATTCTCATCAGTGAACTACTGGAGGGGGTGTTTTCACAGGTCGGTCCTTTTGCAGAAGAACTGAATCCGGAGGAGATCCGATCAATAAATGAGCAACTGGCCGCGCAGATGAAGATCATCGCCGGTTCGTATCGTGCTGAGGATAAGACTATCCTCTACCAGGCTCTGCGTGATCTCCGTTCTATCGCCACGAAATTCCAGATCAAATGCATGAGATCCAGGCCAATAAAAGTGCAGCGGCAGACGAGGCCAAACATCGGCGATAAGTTTTATTAGAAGGTTTAACGATGGTAGTCCTTCAACCGGGAAAGAGATGGGATGCTCAGGATCGGGGCGAGAGCAGAAGACCCTCTTCTGGCATCGCGAGCGGGCAAACCCCGGAGGAAACCTGGGAGACGAGGGAGATGTCGGCTCGATACCCTCTGGACGAGATCGTTGCTGAGGTGACGCGGAGATGGATGAGTACCGTCGAGCCTAGGCCCTGGCATATCAACCGTTCTATTGACAATGCCCCTCTTCCGGTGAGTGAGCTCAGCCGGGAGATAGAAGAATTGCGCAAGGATATTCTGGACCTCAGAGAGTCTAACGCTGCTCTGCAAGCAAGGGTTTCGGCCCTGGAGAGGAAATTAACCAGAGAGCCGGCTGCCGATGATCTGTGGGAGATCAGTGATGATAATCTGGCAACCCTCGAAGAACTACTAGGTATCCCAACACCTATAAGCGGGCTCCCGGAAGAGGACCCTTTTGGTGCTTTAAAGGGCCTGCTGAGTGAATATTCTGACGAGACAGTTGATTCTGTTGAACTGGTCGATGCTGTACGAGGGAAGTGATGGAAACGAGGCGGGTGTACTTCGATAGCTCCATATGGGTCTCTCATATTCTCCAGGAGAAGCGGAATAATAGGGCGCAAACAGTCCAACAACTGCTCGATCAGATTAAAGAGGACGAGGAGGTAATCCTTGTCTCCCATCTCGTCCTGCTGGAAGTGCTTGAAGTCATCCGAAAACGGGTTACTGAAAAAGAGCCGTATTCGGAACTTAATGACGAGAAAAAGAAGGAAATTATGGCTAAGATCCAGGAAAAGACGAATGTATTCCTTAAAAGCCTTTCTCAGCTCATAAAAGAGCATAAAGTTGCACTGATAGACTCTCAGGAACCCGTAGACAAGTGGTTTAAGAGGACCTACTCAATATACATATCCTCTTCCGGGGATATTTCCGCTCGTAATTACTCCCCCGACCGTAGAGGAAATCCTGCTCTAAGATACCAGGGTGTTGGGCACTACGATATCCAGCACGCCCTCACCGCCAAAGAATTCTCTGCGAGAGCCCTGTATACATTTGATCGGGGTTTCTCCAGGCTGGATAACGATCGGGCGTTCGAAGGAGTGAGATTTTTAATCTATCAGTAGTAACTCCCCCTCAACAGCATGATTATCCCGGAAGATACAGATGGTATCGTCCCAAAACGGCATGGGATACATGCGCTCAAGGGTTCTTCCGCCCGTGCAATGGCTGAGGTCTAAATGAAGAAACGGCTGTTACCCGGGCATCGCCATGCAGGGAAGAGCGACTGACGGGAGCGGGTGTGAGGGTTCGTTAGAACGACGTCCTGAAGGGACAGAGTTCGAGAGGCCTAGAGGTCTTTGAGGGGCGACTGTTCGTAACACACGAGTTCGAGAAGACCGAAGGTCTTCGAGGGACGACCATTCGTAGCATGTGAGTTCGAGAAGACCGAAGGTCTTCAAGGGACAAGTGTAGCGAGCATAAGAAACTTAGAGAGTTTCGAGGCGTGAGCGAGCGTGAGCACCGCATGAATGCGAGAAGCTGAGTCTGAGCGGGTCAAAGGGTCTTGAGGCTCTCCTCCTTTTGGCAAAGATCTTTTGAAGTTCCTTCGAAGATAATGGCAACCTCCTGCCGTCCCACAAGTAAAATCGCAGGTCAAAAATTAGGGTATTATTCCCGCAACGCGTGCCGGTTTTTGTCGCCCCGCCCGATCCCGCGGTACACAAACCCCGCCCCGATCCACACATCCGGGTCCACCACGTTCCGCCCGTCGACCACCGCCGGGTGCGGACACCCGCACAACCGCCGGACCTCGGAGGGCACCAGCCCCCGGTACTCCTTGTGCCCGGCAAAGACCACCACGGCGTCCGCACCCGAAAGCACCCCATCGAGGTCCCGCGAGAGCCCGGGCGGGGCGTCCGGCGACGTCACCGGGTCCACCCAGGGATCGTGCACGGCAACTTCCGCACCGGCAGCGAGCGCCGCATCGCGGAACGGCTCTGCCGGCGTGTTCCTTGCGTCGTCGGAGTCGTTGATGAACGCCCAGCCGAGGAGGGCAATCTTCGAACCCGCGAGGGCCTTGCCCGCCTCTCCCAGCGCCGACTCCGCGAGATGCAGCATGTGCTCGGGCATGAAGTCGTTGACCCCGCGGGCCAGGGTGTAGAGAGATTCCCGGCCGGCCGGGAAGTCCAGTTCCTCACGCCCGAGCACCTGCACCCCCCGCTCCAGGTGGTAGGTGTCCTTCGTCAGGCAGTGCCCGCCGACCCCGGCGCCGGGCCAGAGGATGGCGCGGGTGATCCCCTCGCCCTTCAGCGACGCCACCCCGGCCCGGACGTCGTAGACGTTGATCCCCATCGCCTCGCAGTAGAGGGCGAGCTGGTTCACGGCCGCGATCTGGAGGTCGCGGAAGGTGTTCTCGGCGGTCTTCGTCACCTCGGCCGCGGTCGCGGTCATCGGGATGACCGCCCCGGCCGTGAGGACCGGCGAGTAGAGCTCGACCGCCCGCGCCGTCGAGACATCGTCGATCCCGCCGATGATCCGGTCGTGCTCGCGGATATTCCGGAGCAGCCGCCCGACCATCACCCGCTCGGGGGCGTGCGCCAGCGCAAAATCCTTCCCGGCGACGAGCCCGGACTCCGCCTCCAGGATCTCGCGGGCCATCCCGGCGGTCGTCCCGGGGGTGATCGTCGACTCGAGCACCACGAGCGTCCCCGGCGTCAGGTGCCGCCCGGCGTTCCGGAGCCCCTCGATCAGGGGCGTGAAGTCAGGGAGAAGATCCTTCTTGTCAAGGAACGGCGTCTGGATGGCGAGGGTCACCGCGTCGCACTCCGCGACCTTCGAGAAGTCCGATGTGCAGGAGAACTTCCCGGCGCCGACGACCTTCCCGAGCAGTTCCTCAAGCCCGGGCTCCTCGCCCTTGAGCGGCGACTCAGCCCGGTTGAGCATAGTGATCTTGTAGCCGGAAGAAGCGGAATCCCGCTGGAAGCCGTAGACGTGCTCGATATGCGGCACATCCGCAAAGAGCGCTGCCGCCGGGATGCCGACGTAGCCCATCCCAAAGACGCCGATCCGCCGGATCGGGCCGCGTTTCTTGATGAGCGTTGCGAGGTTCTCGGTCATTGTCTGCATCTCTGGTTTGTCTTCAAGGTTGATATGCTGTCTTCTGCCACCCCCTTTTGCGGCGCAGGTGGGGGTCCAAAGAGACCTTCGCCGGGCGAAGTGCAGATCCGGAGAAGTTATTTATGTCTGCCATACAGAGTGAAATTGAATGAAACGATTTGTGGCCACTGCACGGGGGCGTGTCCAGCGGGTCAGCTATCGTGAGCATGTGTACAACGAGACGTTTGATCGCAATATCTCGGGGTATGTGAAGAACCTCGATACCGGGGAGGTCGAGATCGTTGCGGAGGGGAGCGAAGAGGTTCTCCGGGAGTTCATCAACGAGATCAACATCATACAAAGACCCATTGCAGTCAAATCGTTCACCATCAGGTGGGAAGAAGCTACAGGAGAGTATGCCACCTTTGAGATCGTCCGGGGAGAGATCCAGGATGAGATATTCGAGCGGATGGATTACGCCGGGAATGTACTGCACAGCATGGATATGAAATTAGATCAGGGCCTCCAGTTACAGCACACGATGCTGGACAAGCAGGACCAGATGCTGAATAAACAGGACGAGATGCTTCAACTCGGCAGGGAAACAAAAGAAGAAATTGCAGGGCTCCGGAGCGATACCAAAAAGCACCTTGAGGACGAATTCGCAGAGATGAGAAAGGAGCTCGTCTCCATCAAGGAGGCGCTCGTCCGGGCAGGCATCCAGGTCTGAATAACTCTCCATCCCGCGTCAACTGCCCCGGGCCGTGCGTGCGGTTGTCCCGGGGGTGAGGTCGCGCCCGACTTCCTGATCCTCGCTCATCGAGAAAAGGCGTCCGGATGACGAGGGTCACTGCATCGCACCCGGCGACCATCCTGAGCAGTTCCGGAAGCCCCTCGCCCTTGAGCGGCGACTTCCCCGGTTGAATCTTTACCCCGACAAGGGGGAGTTTCGCTGGAAGCCGTAGACGTGCTCGATACCCGGCACATCTATTTTACGGCATCTGTTTGTCTTCAGGGCTGATATTCTGCGATGATCGCGGCGATCCGCTCCGCCGCATGGCCGTCGCCGAACCGGGCGGAGTGCCGCCGGCGCGCGTCGCCGGCCGCATCAGCCTCCGCGACGATCCGGTTTGTATCCGCACCGGTAAGGACGTTCCAGCCGTCCTCCAGGGTCTCGACCCACTCGGTGTTCTCCCGCAGGGTCACGCAGGGCACCTCGAGGATGTAGGCCTCCTTCTGGACGCCGCCGGAGTCGGTCAGGACCGCCCGGGCGCCGGAGAGAAGGGCGAGCATGTCGAAGTAGGGGAGCGGCTCAACAACGCTGACGTTCGCGGCAGGCGCGATCCCGTACTCGGCGAACTTCTTCCTCGTCCGGGGATGGACCGGGAAGACCACCGGCGCATCAAGGCGGGCAAACGCATCCATGATCGCCCGGAGCGCGGCGGGATCGTCGGTGTTGCTCGCCCGGTGAACCGTGGCGAGGAAATACCCCTTTGGCGAGAGGCCGAGGTCAATGAGAGCCGTGGAGCGCTCTTTTGCAAGAGGGAGGTTCTGCTGGAGCGCGTCGACCATCACGTCGCCGGTGAGGTGGACGCCCGCGGTCACCCCCTCGGCCGCGAGGTTCGCGACGGCGGTCGCCGTCGGGCAGAAGAGAAGATCGGAACAATGGTCGGTAAGGACCCGGTTCACCTCCTCGGGCATCCGGCGATCGAAACTCCGGAGCCCCGCCTCGACGTGGGCCACCGGAACGTGCACCTTCGCCGCCGCGAGCGCCCCCGCGAGGGTCGAGTTCGTGTCACCGTAGATCAGGACGATCTCCGGCTTTTCTTTCCCGATCACCTCCTCGATCGCGGCGAGCATCCGCCCGGTCTGGACGCCGTGGCTCCCCGACCCGACCTCAAGGTGGTAGTCGGGTGCCGGGATCCCGAGATCGCGGAAGAAGACCTCTGAGAGGAGGTAGTCATAGTGCTGGCCGGTGTGGACGAGGATCTCCTCGTGGACCTTCCGGAGCTCCCGGGAGACCGGGGCGCACTTGACGAACTGGGGCCGGGCCCCGACGACCGAGAGGATCTTCATGCCGCAAGGCTCCGGGAGATCGCCTCGCAGACCCGGACGTTCGAGAGCCCCTGCTCCGGCGTCACCGTGAATGGTTTCCCGTCGCGTGCGGCCCGGACGAATGTCGAGAGTTCGATCTTCAGGGGCTCGACCTTGTTCACCAGGAGCTTCTCGATGATGTTCTCCTGGCGGTAGAGGCCGTTCTCCTGCCCGTAGGTCTCGGGTTTCCGGTAAACGTAGACCTCCTGGGTCATGAAGTCGCCCTCGATCGTCCGGTCCTCCTCCTCGATGTAGATCGACCGGACCTTCTTCGAGGACTTCCGGGAGGCCGAGAGGTAAACCGGCGTCCGCCCGAAGGCCGCGAGGGCCGCGGCGACGTCCCCGGTCCCGCTCGCGTGGACGGTATACTCCCGCCCGGGGAAGAGGACGTTGAACGCGACGTCGATGTCGTGAATCATCAGGTCCTCGACGACGGAGCTCCCGCTCACCCGTGCCGATGCCGGGTTGTGCCGGTGGAAGGAGACGTAGAGGGGGTCCTTCACGACCCGCGCAACCTCGGTGACGACCGGGTTGAACCGCTCGATGTGCCCGACGCCGACCGCCAGCCCGTCGGGGATCTGCCCGATCAACTCCTCGCACTCGCGCACGGTGAGGCAGAGGGGCTTCTCGATCAGGGTGTGCACCCCGGCGGCGATGACCTCTCCCGCCGTCCGGAGGTGGTAGGGGGTCGGGACCACGACCGAGACGCACTCGGCCTTCCGGAGGAGCTCCTCCATCGAGCGGCAGACCTCCGCCCCCGTGGCGGCGGCGACCTCTTCGGCCGCCTTCGTGTTCAGGTCGTAGACGTAGGTCGTCCCGACCTCCTTGAGTTCGGAGTAGACCCGGACATGGTTCCTGCCCATGACGCCGGTGCCGATGACGCCCGCGTCCATCTAGATCACCCCGTTGATCGTCTCACAGATGTAGGCCCGTCCTTCGTCGGTGACGTTCGGGTGGACCGGGATCGAGAGGACCGAGGCCGCGAGCGCTTCCGCGACCGGGCAGGCCGCGGCCCCGGTGTAGTAAGGCTGCCGGGGGAGGGCTATGGGATAGTGGACGGCGCAGCCGACCCCGCGCTCGCGGAGGTAGGCCATGAACTCCTCCCGCGCGAGGGGGAACGCGTCGGTGAGTCGCAGGGAGTACTGGTGCCAGATATGGGTCCGGCCGGGAGCGACCGACGGCAGCACCAGCCCCGGCGCCGTGATGTGAGTATTATAATACGCGGCGTTCTCCTGCCGGCGGCAGTTGAAGTCGTCGAGCTTCGCAAGCTGCGCCCGGCCGATCGCGGCGTTGATATCGGTCATGCGGTAGTTGTAGCCGAGTTCCGTGTGGAGATACTTCTCGCTCTGGCCGTGGTTGATGGTTCGGCGCAGCTGCGCATCGTACTCGTCCGATGCCGTCGTCACCATCCCGCCCTCTCCGGTCGCCATGTTCTTCGTCGCGTAGAAGGAGAAACAGGCGAGGTCGCCGAGGCTGCCGGTCTTCTTCCCCTGGTAGGTAGCCCCGTGGGCCTGGGCGGCATCCTCGATGAAGACGAGGCCCTTATCGTCGCAGATCTCCCTGATCGCTCCCGCGTCGCAGGGCTGGCCGTAGAGGTGGACGCCGATCACGGCTTTTGTCTTCGGGCCGACTTTTGCAAGGACATCGGCCGGGTCTATTGTGGCGGTCGCAGCGTCAACGTCGGCAAAGACGGGGCGGGCGTTGCACATCGAGACCACTGATGCGGTCGCAAAGAACGAAAACGCCGGGACGACCACCTCGTCCTTGGGCCCAACCCCGGCGGCGAGGAGCGCCGCGTGGAGGGCGGTGGTTCCGTTCGAGACGGCGACGGCGTGGGGAGCGCCGCAGTAGGCGGCGAATTCCTCCTCGAATGCGGCGGTGACCGGACCCTGGGCGATCATGCCGGAGGCAAGGACGGCGAGGACGGCATCGTTCTCCTCGTTTCCGAGAGAAGGCTGGGCGATAGGTATGTACATGGTATTCTCCGAAAGCAGATGCGAATTTCTTTTCGCGTAGTTTTATATACGGGTTTTGTTTTTGGTGGGTGGGGTTAAGTGAGGACCCTTAACGTTTCTCGCAAAAAAATCGGCATGAAAAGATTATTTTCACGCAGCTGCTCGACCATGGTTCCCGGTTTGCCGGGATGACGCTGAACGTCTCCCGCCGACCCGGTGGCGAGGTTGTCGATGATGACGACGTCGTGGTGCTGTGCTAGAAGCGACCGGCCGCAGGGCGGGAACTCGAACACCGGAGGTGTGAGTTGCGACGTTTCAAAGAAACGGAGTTGGAGCACCGGAGGTGCGAGTTGCGGGTGTGTCCGCGAGATTCGAGCCGATGAAGCCGGCCCCGCCGGTGACGATGTAGCGCATGAAGAATTTATGACGGGGGGCGGTTTAGGGTTTTCTCAACTGTGTTCTGGCGTGATTCCGGGAACCCTATGAATTGGGCCGGTAAAACGAGAAAAGGATGAATTTTCTTAGGAATTTTTGTTTATATCCCCTCTCCCGATCTCCCTATCACAAACCCCGCACTGATTCGCGCGCCAGGGTCCACCATGTTCCGCACGTCGACGATTGCTGGCTACAACCACTTTACCCCCACAGGCACCAGCCTCCGGTCCTCCTTACGCCCGGCAACGACCCCCTCGCATCTGCGCGCGCGAACACCCCTCGCGGTCGCGTGAGAGCCCGGGCGGGACGACGTAGGCCCGGGTCCACCCGGGGACCGTGCACGCGGACCTGCGCGCCTTTAGAAAACGTCATTTCGAGAAACAGCTCCGTCAGCGTGTTCCGCGTGTCGTCGAAGTCGTTGATGAATGTCCCGGCCGGGGAGCGCGATCCGCGCGCCCACGAGGGTCTTCCCGGCCAGCGCCGACTCCGTCAGACGGAGCATGTGCCCGGATATGAAGTTGGTGATCCCGCGGGCGAGGGTGTAGAGGGACTCCCGGCTGACCGGGGACACGGACGGGATGGCTACCTGGTGGAAGATGCCGTCAGCACCCGGAAAGAAGTCGCACCGTATGGTGCTCCCGCTCCGGCCCGGGGGCCCGTCGCGTCTCCATGAGGAGGTCGAGATCGGTGATGCTTCCCTCGATGAAGGTCACCCGGAGGTGCTCGATCTTCACCCGGCCGGCCCGGTGGCGAGGTTGTCGATGATCATGACATCGTGGTTTTGCGCTAAGTGCGACCGGCTGCAGGGCGGGAGCTCAAGCACCGTCAGGTGCGAGTGTGTCTGCAAGGTTCGAGCCAAGCCGGCCCCGCGAGACCTACTACACCCAGCTCAAGTGCCACGACCCGGCTGGTGATGACTACTACGTCACCTTCACCAGCCGGATCGTCCGGATCTCGTCCGACGAGGACGACGCCATCCGGAGCAAGGTCGAGACCTGGACGGACGCAGTCCCCGCGCTGAACTGAGGAGCTTTCACCCATTCTCCGCTCCGGCCGTATGAGACGGAACGGATTGCTCTTCCTGCCTGAAAATTTCTGCTTATTCATCCTCTTCCGCTTCAAGAACGCGCCGGTAGAGTGCATCCTGGATCCAGAAGTTCCCCTGCTCCCGTAGCCGATCCATCTCCTCTGCAAGCGAAGAGACCAGCCCTTCATGCTTCGCCTGGATCAGCAATCCGATAATGCCGGTAACCGGAAGGCCGTAGAGCCCAGCTACGCGGCGCCCCTCAGTTTCATCAAGAAGGAGTACATCGGGCCGGATCTCAAGAGCAAGGGCGATACTCTCTGCTTCGCCTGCGTGGAGCTCCTGCTCGAGCAGGCGCACCAGAGCCTTATCGGAGGGCTCGGCCACGCGCAACCACCCCGATTTGCGGGCGTCCCGGATCTCGGTTGCCCCCGGGCGGCCGCCGCCCAGTTCCACGACCTCTCTCCAGACCGCAGGAGGTATGCAGATTGCCCCAGATCGAAGATCTGGGGCAGTTGCACTTTCAGTGCAACTCGATGAAAAACGGCGGAGCAAGCCGGTACGGCCGATCATCGAGAGGTGAATCAGCGGCGAAGAATTACTGACCGCGATCGGCATAGGCAATGTCCCGGTCGAGGTCCTCATCGGAATAATGCCGGGGAATCTTCCGTGCCCCGAGCAGTTCCTCCCACTCCCACCGGTTCATCCCTGCAAGAGCAGCTGCCTTCCCGGAAGAGAGGATGCCCCGCTGGTAGAGCGCCACTGCAAGCTCTCGCTGCAGTTCGACGGCAGCGACATCGGGAGGGAGCCGAAGCGCCTGGACGATATCTTGAGGGACCCTGATAGTAACATCGGACATAACCGGTTTCACCTGATGAAGAAGAGATAGGGGGGAGAACCAATAAACGTGGCGGTGAGTTCTGAGGCACCGCAGAACTGCCTTCCGATCGGGAAGATCACCTGTCACGAGAACCTTAAAGCTCTCGCAAAGGCCGGGATCGTCGGCCTCATGTCCAGGAGATCACCGCCCGCCGGACCCCGAATCCCCATTACATCTTCAGCGGTGAGTGGGGACGGGGACGACCCCGGAGCCGGGGGTGTCGCCGTAGACCGAGGATGAGGAGGAAGCGGCGACGACGGCGGGCACCCCGCAGTCCTTCGCCGCGACGAGCACGTCGAGCGTGCCGGTCACGTTCGCCTCGTTCGAGGCGATGGGGTCCTTCACCGACCGGGGCACGGACGGGATCGCCGCCTGGTGGAAGATGCCGTCCGCGCGGGGGAAGGAGTCGCACCCTTCGGTGCTCAAACTCCGTTCCTATGGAACGTTGTTCCTGCCGGTGCTCCCGCTCCGCTCCTGTCGGAACATCGCGACTCCTGAGGCACCTTCACCCGGAGGACCGTCCGGACCTCGTCCAGAGAGGACAACGCGATCCACGATGTGGTCGATCTGGGCCGACGTCGTCGTCGCGCTGGCGCGAAGCAGGGGATGGAAGTTCCTTCTTCAATTTTTCTCAGTGCCGGGACACAGATCGCCCCGGTAAACAACCCCTCTTCAGACAGAGATATGTAGATTGAAGCACCAAAGGATCATATATCCCAGAGGTGAACCTGCCATGACCCAAGTAAAAGAGGAGATCATCAGTGAGCTCGACGACCTCCCACCCCGGACATATGGTGAGGTGCTCGATTTCATCCGGTTCCTCAAATCTCGACGCCGAAAGGCCGTCCCCGACACCGCCCTTGCGAGCGAGCCTGCGCTCCGGAAAGACTGGCTCCGGCCCGAGGAGGAAGAGGCGTGGAGCGATTTGTAAAGGGCGATGTCGTTGTTGTACCATTCCCCTTTTCGGACCTATCGATGGTGAAGCGGCGTCCGGCTCTTGTTGTCGCGACGGGCAGACAGGCCGGAGCGTGAGCACCAAAAGGTGCGACTCGCAGTGCCCGGCGGGGACGATGTCATCCTCTGCCAGATCACAAGCTAGCAGGTCCGGGATCGCTATGCCGTCGGTATCACCGACATGGATTTTGCAGAAGGGACGCTCCGCAAATCAAGCAACGTGCGGCCAAATCGGCTGTTTTCCGCCAGTACCAACCTGATCCTCTATCGGGCCGGTCATCTCAATGACCCGGCCGTCACGTCGTTCATCGATCGGATCATCGGGATCCTGCAGGCGAAGTGACTCCTGCTCCAGATTTCGATCAGGATCTAAAGTTCTTCTCATGGTATTCAGCTGATGGCCTGGGATGACCTCCCGATTGCGATGTATTCAGGAACGGAGTTTTACCACCATCCAAGTGCAAATGGATGTCTCTCCCCCGGAAAAGGTGTTTAAGGGCAACCTCGGGGATAACGTCGATCTCCTACTACTCCCTCAAGTCAAACCATCAGACCAAATAAAAAAAACGGTACTATTCCCGCAACGCGTGCCGGTTCTTATCACCCCTTCCGATCCCCCTGGTACACAAACTCCGCCCGATCCACACATCCAGGTCCACAACATTCCGCTCATCCACGATCACCGGCCGCTCGCACCCGCACAACCGCCGCACCTCAGCAGGCACCAGCCCCCGATCCTCCTTACGCCCGGCAAAGACTACCACCGCGTCCGCGCGCGCGAGCACCCCCTCAAGTCAAGGTCCCGCGAGAGCCCCAACGGGGCGACGTAGGCCCGGGTCCACCCCGGGGCCGTGCACCGCGACCTGCGCGCCACGAAAAACCGCCATTTCGTAGAACGGTTCCGCCGGCGTGTTCCGCGCGTTGTCGGAGTCATTGATAAACGCCCGGCCGGGGAGCGCGATCCGCGCGCCCGCGAGGGTGTAGAGGGACTCCTGGTTGATCGGGGCACGGACGGGATGGCAGCCTGGTGGAAGATGCCGTCAGCACCCGGAAAGGTCTCCAGAAGAAGGTCGAGATCGGTGATGCTTCCCTCGGATGAAGGTCACCCGGGGATGATCCAGGAGGTGCTCGATGTTCTCCCGTCGCCCGGTGGCGAGGTTGTCGATGATGACGACGTCGTGGTGCTGTGTCAGCGTGTCTGCAAGGTTCGAGCCGATGAAGCCGGCCCCGCCGGTGACGATGTAGCGCATGAAGAATCTATGCTGGGGGGCGGTTTAGGGTCTTCTGAATTGAACCAGGATATCCGTCTACCCGGGGTACCGGCCGGGGAGGACGCCTGCTCCTCCCCCCGCCCGGCCCCCTCACCAGCACCGCCACCACCCCGCCGACCCCGGCGCTCACCCTCGATAACCTCCTCTCCTCGCCGGCCTTCTCCGCGCGCCAGCCCTCCAGCGCCCGGATCCGGGCCTCAAACTCCTCGTCCTGCGCCTCCATTCTCTGCAGCGCCTTACAGATCCACTTCACGTCCCGGTTCGTCTCGTAAGACCGAGCTCCTGGGTGGTCTTCTCCTCGGTCATCTTAGTAACCCTCCTGGAGGACAATAGGAGGTCGAAGAGAAAAAGGCTGACCGTAAGGGTTATATTGAAGAATCCGGGGCGCGAAAAATGTCTGTCCTGCCGCTACTCATCCGGTCACCGGCGAGGATTGTCGCCGGGAGCAGCATGCCTATCCAGTGGATTGCCGCAGGGAGTCTCCTGTCCAGATGAGTGTAAAGCGTTGCGTCACCATCTCCCCGCGACCGGCCACCTAGGGAAAAGCGTTATCCTGATCGGCGGGTAACAGAAATATGGTGCGGCATGCTTACGGCTGAGAGCATCATCGGAGCGCTGGCGGAACACCGGGAACGGATCAGGAGCCTTGGCGTCCGGCGGATCGGGGTCTTTGGTTCCTTCGTCCGGGGTGAAGAGCACGAGGAGAGCGATATCGATATTCTCATCGAGTTTGAGGAGGGGGGACGTTCTTTCGACACGTATATGGATCTCAAGTTCTTCCTCGAAGATCTCTTCAGGAGAAGGGTCGACCTCGTCGACCGCGATACTATCAAGCCGGCTTTAAGACCCCACATCCTCCGGAGCGTCCGGTATGCCCCGGGAATATAACCTCTACCTCCGTGATATCCTTGAGGCAATCAAGAGGATTGAGCAATATACACAGGGAATGGACTACGAAGCGTTCATGGAGAACCATCTTGTACAGGATGGAGTGATCCGGAACCTCATGGTCATCGGTGAGGCCACGAAGCTCATCCCCGAGCCGCTCAAATGCGAGCATACCAGTATCCCCTGGAGAAAGATTGCGGGGATGCGGGACATCCTGATTCACGCCTACTTCGGGGTCCATAACGAGATCGTGTGGGATGTCGTCCGGAACAAAATCCCGGAACTGCAGGTTGCCGTCAGGCAGATGCTCGATAAGGAACCTACCCGATAGGGATCACTTTTCCCGCTTCATCCGGAGAACGATCCGGGACGAGATCCCTGATCATCTGCATAATTTCTTGTTGAGGATACTCATGACCGGCAAGCAGACGTCAGGGAGAGCATCAGGGTGCTCACTGAAAAGCTCGATCTTCTCCTCAATGAGAGGGAGAGCATGGCGATGATGAAACTCTCCGGGCGGTCGCTCTCCGCTTTTCTCTCCGAGGAGCCCGACCTCTATACCATCAGGGATGCCGGGGCTGCATAGCGATGAAAGGAAAGATTGTTCTGATACCGTTTCCTCCTCCCCATCTCACCGCAACAAACCTGCGCCCGGCACTTGTCCTCCATGAGGGTGACCGCGATGTGGTCCTCGCCTTCATCTCGTCAAAAATCCATGTGGGAGCGGGTCCGGCAGGGATTATGGTAACCACTTCACACGTAGGCTTTTCAAGAAGCGGTCTCAAAGTCGATTCAGTTATCCGGGCGAAGGTCGGCCTTTCAGACCTTCACTCACCAACGGCACCCTTGATTCTGCAAGGAGATCCGCTACAAACGATCTCTGTTTGCGTACACCGGCTTCCATCTCAGCCTCCATAAGATGATAACGGCGATCTCCTGCCATGCCGCCTCGCACGTTAAACTGTCAGACTGAAAAAGGAGGTAGTATTCCTGTAGTGCGTGCTGGTTCTTATCGTTCCAGCCGATCCCCCTGTACGCAAACCCCGCGTTGATCCACACATCCGGATCCACAACATTCCGCCCGTCGACGATCGCCGGGTGTTGGCACCCGCACAACCGCCGCACCTCTTCAGGCACCAACCCCCGGTACTCCTTGTGGCGTCCGCGCCCGCGAGAGCTCCGGCGGGACGTCCGGCGACGTCGCCGGGTCCACCCAGGGGTCGTGCATCATGCCCGCCGCGAGCGCCGCCTCATAGATCGGTTTCGTCGGCGTGTTCCACGCGTCGTCGGAGCCGTTTGACGAAGGCCCGGCCGGGGAGCGCCAACTTCGTCAGGTGCAGCATGTGCGCCAGCATGAAGTCGCTGATGGCGCGGGCGAGGGTGTAGAGCGACTCCTGGCTGGGGCACGGACGGGATGGCCGCTTGGTGGAAGATGCCGTCCGCACCCGGGAAGGAGTCACAACTCGCACCTCCGGTGCTCCAACTCTGTTCCTCGCACCTAACGGTGCTCACGCTCACTGTGTTCGCGCCTCGAAGCCTGATGTCTTCTCAAACTCCTGTCCTGCGGACAGTCGTTCCTAGGAGGAGCGTCGTTCCTGACGGTGCTCCCGCTCCTGTCGGAACATCGCGACTCCAACGCCATCTTCACCTGTACGACCATCCGGACCTCGTCCAGAGAGGACGACGCGATCCATGATGCGGTCGACCTGGGCCGACGCCGTCCCCGCACCGGAGTGAAAGGAAGTCTCTTACCCCCGCTCTTTTTTTCCCGTGCCGGGAGCTTGGCAACCGGGGCGGCCCCCCTTACCTGTGGGGACGTTTTGTTTTACCGGGCAGTGGTGGATGTTCCCGAAGAGGAGGAGATCGGAGCGGGAAAAGTATCATCTGCCTGGAGCACCTACATCTGCATATCCTGGAGTGTGTGGCATGGGAGTGCAATACATCTGTGATGCAGAAGGAAGAAAGACTGGCGTTATCGTGCCAATCGACCTCTGGGACAGCCTGAATGCCGAAAAACCTGCCGACAAACGGGTTGGGGTTCCGGATCCCGAAAAATATCGGGGAATATACAGAGACTTAAACATCGATCTGAAGGCTGAAATTCGAAACCTGCGGGATGAATGGAACCGTATATGAGCCGATATCTGCTCGATACGAACATTCTCGTCACGATATTCACCCGGAACCCCAGTTCGGCAGGTCCCGGCCCGGGAAAGAATGAGTAACTCTCCTGAGTGTCCGGTATGGCCCCGTCTTCCTGGAGGAGGTCTCTTTGGAAAAACAGCAATAGGATGGCCTTCGGTCTCTCGGCAGCTCTGGTGATAGGATCCGGCTGATATCACCTAGGAGCGTACTGTAGGGTTGTCTGCCCATATCTCCGGGAAGTAAGGAGATACCCATGGCAGACTTCGTGCAGAAGACCGTGAACAAGACGGCAATCCGGGACCTCGCCGTCCCGATCGCCGACGTAACGTCGTTTAACAACCTCATCGAGACCGTCATCGACGACAACCCCTTCGGGTGTGTCGGGTATACCGGCCCCGGCGGTCAGCCTGTCGCCGCCGTCGTCCGGAACCGCGAGCACTACACCGCGAAGGTGGACTTCATCAACGAGGAGACCGCGAAAAGGGTCGGGAGCGTCTCCCTGCAGTCCCCCTCGATCGCCGCCTTCAATGCGAACGCCGCGGAGGCTCTCGCCAACGCGACCCTCGCGGCCGCGATGGGCGGAGTGGCCGAGCGCAACAACGCCCGCGAGACCTACTACGCTCAACTCAAGTGCCACGACCCGTCGGGTGATTCGAAGCCTTCGGCTTCTCACGCTCTGGTTCAAACGAGCCCTCGTGAGTCGAAGCCCTTCGGCCTTCTCCTGCTCCTGCCGCTCGCTGCGCTCTCGTCAGTCGCGACTCCTACGTCACCTTCACCAGGAAGACCGTCCGGGACTCGCCTTCCTCCTCCGGCCTGTCCTACGGGGCGGGAGCGCCCTCTCCGCCGTCCTCCGTGGTCTGCTGGGGGCCGGGAGGGCCACCGCCGCCCGCCGGCTCTTCTGGGAAGTCAGGGAGGAGATCCAAAGGGTCGTCCCGGTCTATGTCAACTGCTGGCACGACCACACCCCGCTCACCGTCTACCGGAGTATTTTTGCGCAGGTCTGCGGCTACGCTCCGCCGCTGGCCGGTAGATATCTCGACGATATCAAACAGAGGGTCGCCGCTCGGCAACCCGCGGGGGAAAAGCGTTATCCCGACCGACGGGTAACAGGAGTATGGTGCAGCATGCTTACGGCTGAGAGCATCCTCGGAGCGCTGGCGGAACACCGGGAGCAGATCCGGAACCTCGGCATCCGGCGGATCGGGATCTTCGGTTCCTTCGCCCGGGGGGAAGAGCATGAGGAGAGCGATATCGATATCCTCATCGAGTTTGAGGAGGGCGGGCGTTCCTTTGATGCGTATATGGACCTCAAGTTCTTCCTCGAAGATCTCTTCAGGAGGAGAGTCGACCTTGTCGATCGCGATACCGTCAAGCCGGCTCTCGCGCCGTATATCCTCCGGAGTATCCGGTATGCCCCGGGAGTATAACCTCTATCTCCGTGATATTCTCGAGGCTATCGAGAGGATTGAGCAGTATACACGAGGGATGAACTATGAAGCGTTCACGGAGAACAACCTCGTGCAAGATGGGGTGATCCGGAACCTCATGGTCATCGGCGAGGCCGCGAAGCTCATCCCCGAGCCGCTCAAAGGTGAGTATAACGGCGTCCCCTGGAGAAAGATCATGGGGATGCGGGACATCCTGATTCACGCATACTTCGGTATCCATGACGAGATCGTGTGGGACGTCGTCCGGAACAAGCTCCCGGACCTGCAGGTTGCGGTCAGGCAGATGCTTGATAAGGAACCTATTCGATAACTTCTCGCCTGTGAGGATACCCATGACCGATATCGAGACGGACAGCAGGGAGATCGAGGGGAGCAACCGACCCTCGATGAGCGGGGGGCTGTGGCGATGATGACTCTTTCTGAGCGGCCATCCTCTACCATTCTCTCCGGGGAGCCCGGCCTCTATGCCATCGGAGATGCCGGGGCCGTGTGTCGGTGAAAGAACCGCGCCCAGCATTCACCTGCCGCAAACCGATCTCTGTTTCCCACCTTCCATAGTATCGTCTCTAGAGGGGACGTTGGGCCGATCTCCCGCCCCTCTGCACGTTACAGGCAGGGAAAAAAGATATTATTCCCGCAACGCGTGACGGTTCTTGTCGCCCCTGCCGATCCCCTGATACACAAACCCCGCACCGATCCACACATCAGGGTCCACGACATTCCGCCCATCGACGATCGCCGGCCGCTCACACCCGCACAACCGCCGGACCCCAGCGGGCACCAGCCCCCGGTACTCCTTGTGCCCGGCAAAGACCACCACCGCGTCCGCGCCGGCAAGCACCCCCGCAAGGTCCCGCGAGAGCCCCGGCGGTACGTCCGGCGATGTCGCCGGGTCGACCCAGGGGTCGTGCACCCGGACGAGCGCGCCCGCGGCGAGCGCCGCATCACGGAACGGCTCCGCCGGCGTGTTCCGGGCGTCGTCGGAGTCGTTGATGAACGCCCAGCCGAGCA